>Ga0049085_10000440_pt1 | contig 16328 bp, 13 predicted proteins | sample GreLakmeSU08MSRF_FD_66721 | JGI IMG/M metagenome (GOLD analysis project Ga0049085, IMG submission 66721) | Freshwater lentic microbial communities from great Laurentian Lakes, MI, USA - Great Lakes metaG SU08MSRF | ecosystem: Environmental > Aquatic > Freshwater > Lake | place: Great Lakes... | reverse complement strand
CCGAGCAAATTTTGCCGGAAACGACCCTGCTTGCCTTTCAGCATATCAGAGAGCGATTTCAGTGGACGATTACCCGCACCTGTTACCGGGCGGCCGTGACGACCGTTGTCAAACAAGGCGTCAACCGCTTCCTGCAACATACGTTTCTCATTATGAATGATAACGTCAGGCGTCTTAAGCTGCATCAAATTGCGCAGACGATTATTGCGATTGATAACGCGGCGATAGAGATCGTTAAGATCGGAAGTCGCAAAGCGCCCCCCTTCGAGAGGAACTAACGGACGCAGATCGGGTGGGATAACTGGGAGCACTTCGAGCACCATCCATTCGGGACGGGACTTGGAATTAATGAACCCGCCAATGACCTTCAGACGCTTCGAGAGCTTTTTCTTAATCTGCTTCGAGCGAGTGGCCCGCATCGTCTCATGCAGTTCAGCCACCACGGCGGGCATGTCGATTTGGATCAGGACATCACGAATAGCTTCGGCGCCCATTTTCGCAGTAAAAGCATCCGCCCCATATTCTTCCACGGCCTGCTGGTGCTCTGTTTGCGTCAGCAACTGCTTAAGCAAGAGAGGAGTCTTGCCCGGATTAGTGACCATGAAATTTTCGTAATAAATCACCCGCTCAAGTGAGCGGGCGGTCATATCGAGCAACAGACCCAAGCGGCTGGGCATGCTCTTGAGAAACCAGATATGGGCAACAGGGACGGCCAATTCAATATGCCCCATCCGCTCGCGACGGACGCGAGCAATAGTCACCTCAACGCCGCAACGATCGCAGACCACATCCTTGTATTTGATGCGTTTATATTTACCGCATGCGCACTCATAATCACGCACTGGTCCAAAAATCTTTTGGCAGAAAAGACCGCCTGGCTCAGGCTTGAAAGTACGATAATTAATCGTCTCAGGATTTTTCACCTCTCCCTTCGACCAAGACCGAATGGTCTCAGGCGAGGCGACGGTAATAGAAACGTTGTCGAATGGATTTTCGTCCGAACCAAGGACGGACCGGACTTCTTCACGGGCGTGTTCAGTGCTCATTGTGCTTTTTGTTCCGAGGATAATGTTGAAGGTTAGCGACTGCCGCCGAGGGCTTCACCAAGCGCGGTACGCTTAGCGAGTTTGATATCGAGGCCAAGGGCTTGCATTTCCTTGACCAAAACGTTGAACGATTCAGGCGTACCAGCACTCAAGGTATTATCGCCCTTGACGAGCGATTCATAGATCTTGGTGCGTCCGTTTACGTCATCGGATTTGACCGTGAGGAGCTCTTGCAGCGTATGCGCCGCGCCATAAGCCTCGAGCGCCCATACTTCCATTTCTCCGAAACGTTGCCCACCGTATTGAGCTTTGCCGCCCAACGGTTGCTGCGTGACTAACGAGTAAGGGCCGACGGCGCGTGCGTGAATCTTATGCGACACCAGATGGTTCAACTTCATCATGTAGATGTAGCCGACAACCACCTCTTGATCGAGTTTCTCGCCAGTGCGACCATCATGAAGCGGGCTCTTGCCCGACATTGGAAGGTTAGCTTCCTTGAGGTAGCCGCGCACCTTACTTTCAGGAATACCGTCAAACACCGGGGTGGCGACCTTGATGCCTAATTTTTTACAGGCCCATCCCAAGTGGGTCTCAAGCACTTGGCCTACATTCATCCGTGAAGGCACCCCGAGTGGGTTAAGGCAAATTTCGATGGGGGTTCCATCAGGCAAAAACGGCATGTCTTCTTCAGGGACAATCTTGGCGACCACCCCCTTGTTACCATGACGGCCGGCCATTTTATCGCCGACCTCAAGTTTTTGCTTAGTGGCGATATAAACTTTCACCGTTTTGATCACACCAGGGCCATTTTCGTCGCCCGTTTCAATGGTCGCAATCTTGCGTTCGCGATCGCCTTCCAGCTCATCGAATTTCGATTGGAAGGAAGCGATAATCTCCATGATCTTAATGCGAACAGGGGAAGGATCGATTTCGATATGCTTCGCCACGGCCGCCAATTTACGGAGTAAGGTTTTGGTGATTTTGCGGTTGGCGGGAATGATAATTTCCCCCGTTTGTCCGTTAATTACATCGAGCGGAATTTTTTCGCCGAGCAAGATATTAGAAAGCGCTTCGGTTAATTGCTCCCGCAATTTATCCATCTGCGTTTTATAATCTTCCTGAATCTGCTTTACTTGCCGACGACGATCGGACGGAGAGAGGCGGTCGCGCTCAGCATCGAGACGACTGGTCGAGACCTTCACATCCATGATGATCCCGTTCACCCCTGATGGAACAATGAGTGATGTATCTTTAACGTCAGCCGCTTTTTCGCCGAAGATAGCGCGTAAGAGCTTCTCTTCTGGCGCAAGTTCGGTCTCAGATTTGGGCGTGATTTTACCGACGAGAAGATCGCCAGGTTTAACTTCAGCCCCGATACGAATAACCCCGTTATGGTCGAGATGCTTAAGCGCTTCTTCCCCAATATTAGGAATATCACGCGTAATTTCCTCCGGCCCGAGCTTAGTGTCACGGGCAATAACTTCAAATTCCTGAACGTGAATCGAGGTAAAGATATCCTCTTTGAGCACTTTCTCAGAAATCAAAATCGCATCTTCGAAATTGTAACCATTCCAAGGCATGAAACCAACGAGCACGTTGCGCCCGAGAGCCAATTCTCCGTGATCAGTAGATGGACCATCAGCGATGCACTCGCCTTTCTTAACTTTCTGGCCCTTCTTTACGATCGGGCGCTGACTGAAACAGGTGCCAGCATTAGAGCGCATAAACTTACGCAGCTCATACACAAAAACGTGATTTTTGGGATCGTGCTTAGGGTGACGAGGCAACTCACCATCCTTAGTCACAATGATTTGCTTGGCGTCGACCGAGGCAACTAACCCAGCTTCTTCAGCAATGACTACTGTTTTGGAGTCACTAGCGAGACGAGCCTCAAGACCAGTGCCGACGAAGGGTGCTTCAGTCTGCAAAAGTGGAACCCCTTGGCGTTGCATGTTCGAGCCCATGAGCGCGCGATTAGCGTCATCATGTTCAAGGAACGGGATCAGCCCAGCAGCGACCGAGACTACCTGCTTAGGCGAAACATCCATCAAATCGACTTCTTCCGCCGAAACTTCGAGGAAATTGCCCGAATGGCGGGCGGTAACCTTGCCGACATAGTGTCCTTTACTATCAACTTCAGCATTAGCCTGAGCGATCGTCTTGCCTTCCTCTTGGTCAGCGGTGAGGTAGACTACTTTGTCAGAAACGCGGCCTTTCTCCACAACGCGATAAGGGGATTCAATGAAGCCGAATTCGTTAACCCGAGCGTACGTCGAGAGTGAATTGATGAGACCAATATTCGGACCCTCGGGCGTCTCAATCGGACAAATTCGTCCATAGTGAGAAGGATGAACATCGCGCACTTCAAAGCCTGCGCGCTCACGGTTCAAACCGCCAGGTCCGAGCGCAGATAACCGGCGCTTGTGTGTGAGTTCGGCCAGAGGATTAATCTGGTCCATGAATTGAGAGAGCTGACTGCGCGCGAAGAAATCGCGAATAACCGTCGTCAGCGCCTTTGGATTGATCAGCTTCTGCGGCGTGATCGAGTCCACACTCTGGTCATAAAGCGTCATCCGCTCACGAACCAAGCGTTCCGTACGGGAAAGACCGACCCGACATTGATTGGCAAGTAATTCTCCCACGGTGCGCACGCGGCGCGAGCCCAGATGATCGATATCATCGACGATTCCGTCGCTTTTCTTCAAGCGCACCAGATATTTGGTAGCGGCAACAATGTCGGCGCTATCCAAAATACGATTTTCAAGATCCATCTTCAAATCGAGCTTCTGATTGATCTTGTAACGACCAACCCGACCGAGGTCATAGCGTTTGGGATCAAAAAATAACCGCTTGAGCAAAGCCTTAGCATTCGCCGGTGTTGGCGGCTCGCCTGGGCGGAGTTTTTTATAAACTTCCTTCAGCGCCTCCTCCTCATTGCGGGTAGGATCTTTTTTGAGCGCGCGAATGATCGCACCCTCGTCTGCGGTGGTATCAATGACCCGCATCGACTTGATGTCGTGTTTCTCAAAGGTGCGAACAATTGCCTTGGTTAGCGGCTCAAAGGCACGCGCCAGCACAACCCCCTTCTGTGCATCGATCACATCCTCAACGAGAGCCAGCGTGGACACATTATCGAGGTCTAGAGCCTTGCTGACCTTTAAATCCTGAATGGTATAAAACAGATTGAGAATATCGAGATCGTTACTGAAACCGATCGAGCGCAGCAGAGTTGTGATCAAAAATTTACGACGACGACGACGACGGTCGAGGTAAACATAAAGCAAATCATTATTATCAAATTGCACCTCCAACCAAGTCCCGCGGTCAGGAATAATGCGGAAAGAGTGCAACAGCTTGCCATTGGGATGGGTCGCAACCTCAAAGCAAATACCAGGTGAACGATGAAGCTGAGAAACCACAACCCGCTCAGCGCCATTGATGATAAAAGATCCGCGTTCGGTAACCATGGGGATATCACCCATGAAAATCTCTTCATCTTTAATGAAATCCTCTTCGCGCAAGCGCAGTTTGACGTAGAGCGGCACGGCGTATGTGACCCCCTCGCGCAAACACTCAATCTCAGAGCTCTTAGGCTCGCCGATTGTGTAGGAGACGTATTCGAGCGTTAGACGCTCATCGTAAGAATGGATAGGAAAGACCTCCTTAAAAACAGCCTCTAGGCCGTAAGGCTTGCGCTGTTTCTCTGGGGTATCTTTTTGGAGATACTCGAGATAGGAGCTAATCTGCAGCTCAATAAGGTTGGGCGGCTGAATGACTTCGCGGAGTTTGCCGAAGTTAATGCGTTCGGTATGAGTGCGGTCGGCCATGGAATTTCCCGTGTAGAGGTGAACTTAAAAACAGAGACTTAGCTATTCATGAATGAATAGCTAATTATGCGGCGCACGCGCGTGAGATCACGCTGTGCGGAAAGAACAAATGAAAAAAAGCCGAAAGACAGGTCGCGGTTGGCCGCGACCTGCTCCGGTGAATTGAGATGATAAAGGAGTGAAATCTCCAAGTGGTTACTTGAGTTCCACTTTAGCCCCAGCGGCCTCAAGCTTCTTCTTGATTTCTTCCGCCTCAGCCTTGTTAACGCCTTCCTTGACAGGCTTGGGCGCACCTTCGACCAAATCCTTAGCCTCTTTCAGGCCCAGGCCAGTGATGGCGCGAACTTCTTTAATCGCGCCGATCTTGTTGGCCCCAGCCTCAAGGAGGACGACGGTGAATTCCGTCTTCTCTTCAGCGGCAGCAGCAGGGGCCGCACCAGCGGCAGGGCCAGCGGCAGCGGCGGCGGCGGCGGAAACGCCCCACTTACCCTCGAGGTCTTTAACGAGGGCAGCGAGTTCGAGAATAGGCTGGGCAGAAAGCCATTCAATGACTTGGTCTTTAGTGATGTTGCTCATGGTATTTTCTCCTGAAGCGACTAGCGGTTTCGATGGATGAAACACGTTTAAGGGACGTATCCCCTAGCCTACTTCTTTGGATATTTTATTTTCTCGGCTTACACCGAGGAAAAAGGGTTAAAGTAAGTAGGGGTTAGGCCGCTGAGGCGGATGATTGTTCTTTTTTGACCTTAGCGTCGAGAACGCGAACGAAGGCCGCGCCTTGCATGGTGAGCAAGCCGAGGAACATCGAGCGCAAAGCGTCGAACGAAGGCAGATCGGCAAGCTTGGAAAGGTCAGCCGCGGTCATGAGCTTCTTGTCTAAGACGCCCACCTTCACTTCGAGCTTCTGTTTTTCTTCGATAAATTTCTTCAGCACCTTGGCGACGCCAGCAGGATTCTTTCCGCCGACAACGACCGCGGTTTGACCGGTTAAGGACTTATCTAGGTCCGGCAAGCCGAATGCCTTGGCCGCAACCCGAAACGAGCTATTCTTAACCACATGAAATTCAGCCTTATCAGGGGATAGGCGCTTACGCAGCTCGGCCGCATCGGCGACTGTCAGCTTGGTAAAATTGGTGAGGATGACGTAGTCGGACTTCTTGAGATGCCCGGTGACCTCATCGATCAAATATTTCTTTTCTGCTCTCATAGTAGATTGTTTCCGGGTTAGAATTTATTAAACTCACCGCTTGCCAGCTTGATGCCGGGACTCATCGAGGATGAAAGCGTGACGCTCTTGATATAGTGGCCCTTGAAGGCGGCAGGCTTAGCTTTACCCACAGCCTCTAGCACCGCGGTCACATTTTCGGTAATTTGATCGACCGTGAATGAACGCTTACCAACGCCGACCCCAATATTGGCAGTCTTGTCGACTTTAAACTCTACCCGACCGGCCTTAACGGCCTTGATACCAGCAACGATGTCGTCGGTAACGGTGCCCGATTTTGGATTTGGCATCAGGCCCTTGGGACCAAGTACCCGCGCCAAGGTTCTTACCTGTTTCATGGCCTCAGTGGTCGAAATCGCCACATCGAAATCAAGCCAGCCCTCATTGATTTTAGCCATCACATCAGCTAGGCCAGCAGTGTCAGCACCGGCAGCGAGAGCCTTAGCTGGGTCGTCAGTAAAAACAACGATGCGCACTTTCTTGCCGGAGCCATTGGGCAGTGGCGTCGTGCCACGTACCATTTGGTCACCCTGGGCTGGATCGACGCCTAGGCGGAAGGACAATTCGACCGTCTCGTCGAATTTAGCCTTAGGGAATTTAGCCAGAATTTCTACTGCTTCCTTAAGCGGATATTCTTTGGCGAGATCAGCGGCCGAGGCCGCGCTGCGATAGCGTTTACTTTGTTTTACGGGCATTTTTGACTCCTTGCGGTGCAAGCGTCTCGAGTGAGACTCCCGCGGTGAGTGGTGTGGTTTAGGAAAATTAGTCGATGACTTCGATACCCATGTTGCGGGCTGTACCAGCGATCATACGTACCGCGGCCTCTTCGCTATTAGCGTTGAGGTCGGCTTTTTTGATTTTGATGATTTCAAGAATTTGTTTTTTTGTCACCTTGCCCACTTTATCCATATTGGGCTTAGCGGAACCGCTCGCGATACCAGCAGCTTTCTTCAGCAGCACCGAGGCCGGGGGCGACTTAAGAATAAAGGTGAAGGATTTATCAACATAGACCGTAATAACCACCGGAATAATCATTCCATTTTGGTCTTTTGTCTTGGCATTGAATTCCTTACAGAAGCCCATGATATTGACGCCTTGAGCGCCGAGAGCGGGCCCAACCGGGGGCGCCGGATTGGCGGCACCGGCAGGAAGTTGCAGACGAACGTAACCTTGGATTTTTTTTGCCATAACGAAAAGGAGTTAATTAATAAAATAGAGGGAAGGTTGTTCAGCTTTCAGAAGCGCGCTGAACCTGCCAGTATTCGAGTTCAACAGGCGTAAACCGCCCAAAAATAGAAACAGAAATTTTAAGCTTACCCCGGGCAGGGTCCACTTCATCGACTCGGCCCGTAAGATTAGCGAACGCCCCATCGGTAATTTTGACTTCCTCACCGACATCGAACGTGACCTTTGGCACTTCTTTGCCGGAAGCAGCTTCGATGCGGGCACGTATGTCATCAATTTCAGTCTGGCGAAGGGCGGCGGGTTTATCGCCGCCGACAAAACCGATGACGCCAGCTGCATCTTTTACAAAATAGAACGGTTTAATAATGACCTGTTTTTCCAGATCATAGAGGCACATATTGATAAACACGTAACCGGGGTAAAGCTTGCGAACCTTGGTCGACTTTTTCCCGCTCTTAACTTCGGATACGACCTCGGTCGGCAGCAAAACCTCGAAGATGAAATCATTAAGCTCTTCAGCTTTTTTGAATTTCTCGATGTAGTTTTTTACCTTGTTCTCCTGCCCGGAGAGAGTGTGAAGGGCGAACCACTGGGCGCTAGTCGGCGTAGAAATTTCGACAGTCATCGGAAAATATTTAGCGGCTGATGAGCTCCGTGACAGCATCAACGACGTTATAAAGCGCAAAGTCACTAATGCTGGTGAACAAGCCCAACAGCAAACAAGCAACAATGACAACGATTGTTGAATCCTTAAGCTCGGTCCCCGTGGGCCAGCTAGCTTTCTGCAACTCAGCGACCAATTCGCCAAAGAAGACGCGGGCACTGCGGAATGGATTGGCCATATTATAAGTTGGGCGAAAGTGGCAGGGGCGGAGGGACTCGAACCCCCAACCAACGGTTTTGGAGACCGCTACTCTACCAGTTGAGCTACACCCCTGTGATTATTTCTTTTAGACAACACAGCCGGGAACCCCCAAAGGAGCCCCGGCAGCGTCGGTCGGAAAAGGTTAAAGACGCGTTATGCGATGATATCGGTGACACGACCGGCACCAATGGTGCGGCCGCCTTCACGGATAGCGAATTTCTGAGTCTTCTCCATGGCGATGGGAACGATTAAATCAATTTCCACAGCGATATTGTCGCCGGGCATGATCATTTCAACACCAGTCGGAAGATTCACGATACCAGTTACATCCGTTGTGCGGAAGTAAAATTGAGGGCGGTAGCCATTGAAGAACGGCGTGTGACGGCCGCCCTCGTCCTTTGAGAGAACGTAAATCTCAGCCTTAGCCTTCTTGTGTGGAAGAATCGACTTCGGGGCGGCAATAACTTGGCCGCGCTCGATGCCTTCTTTGTCAATACCGCGGAGAAGAATACCGACGTTGTCGCCTGCCTGCCCTTGATCGAGCAACTTGCGGAACATTTCAATGCCGGTGACAACCGTGTTGGTCGTGTCCTTGAGGCCAACAATTTCAACGGCATCGTTAAGCTTGCAGATGCCGCGTTCGATCCGGCCGGTGGCAACGGTGCCGCGACCAGTGATCGAGAAGACGTCCTCAACTGACATCAAGAAAGGCTTGTCAAGTTCGCGCTGCGGCTCCGCAATATCATTGTCGATAGCTTCCATAAGCGCCTGAATAGCAGCTAATCCCTCGGGCTTCCCCTCGAGAGCAGCGGTGGCGGAACCACGGATGATTTTGGCGGCCTTGCCGTCAAATTGATACTTGGTGAGCAAGTCGCGAATCTCTTCTTCAACCAGCTCGAGGAGCTCAGGATCATCGATGAGGTCGACCTTGTTAAGGAAAACGACGAGATTCGGAACGCCGACTTGGCGAGCGAGCAAAATGTGCTCACGAGTCTGAGGCATCGGGCCATCAGAAGCGGAGACCACGAGAATACCGCCATCCATCTGGGCGGCGCCGGTGATCATGTTTTTAACGAAATCGGCGTGTCCTGGGCAGTCAACGTGCGCATAGTGGCGCTTGTCTGACTCATACTCTACGTGAGCGACCGAGATCGTAACGATCTTCGAGGCGTCACGTACCGTGCCACCCTTCGCGATATCCGCGTAAGATTTGACCTCAGCGAGCCCCTTGCGGGCTTGGGCCGACAAGATTGCGGTGGTCAGCGTGGTCTTGCCGTGGTCGACGTGGCCGATCGTGCCGACGTTAACGTGCGGCTTTTTGCGTTCAAATGTTGCTTTAGCCATGTGGAGTAGGAGTAGGTTATTAGTGGTTGAAGTTGTTGATCTTTATTAACGTCGGAGATCATCGACGTTGCCCTGGAGCCCAGAACCGGATTCGAACCGGCGACCTCGTCCTTACCAAGAACGTGCTCTACCAACTGAGCTATCTGGGCAGACAAAGGCACAGGCAAAAATTGAAAAGAAGGGTTAGAGAATAGCTGCGAAATTTCGCCGTCAACTAGATTCTTGCTAAATTCTAAAAAATCTACGGACCAATAACAACCCGATAGCGACCAGCGCTCAAGCGCTCGCCCAACCGAAACGACTTAATCAAGTATGAGCGGAATAATGCCCCAACCTCATCATCAACGTCATCTCGGCCTAATTCGGGCACAAAAACGGGGTCACCGATGAGACCAGCATTGCTAACAGCCACCAAAAAAATCATGGGCTTAATATTCAGTCCCTGTGGATTTAAATCATTATCCTGATTGAAGATAACAGTTTTTCCATTCGATAATTTCACCACTTCTATAGAGAGGCTTCTCTGGGTTAATGCCTTGTGGGATGGATCAAGCTGGCCCATCCCAGCAAAAGACCCGGCATTGCCTTGGGCTAGGATATCGCCCAGGCGCTCTGGGGTCGCAAAGGCATCAGCTCCATAAAGCTTCATGCCCTGTTCCCCCATCGTAAAATTCGCCTCGAAACTTTCAAAAATCTGACCAGGTGGCTTGCGCATGCCCGCCGGCAACGGTCGCTGGCTGAAATTCCATTCGGTAGGGAAAAATAGCGGGGCTGGATCGAAGAGTTCGGATCGCTCGCGCATCAGCTGTTCATCGCCCCCCAACCCAACTCCTGCCAGCCGCACAAAAGGCGATTTTATCGCGTGGCTCGGCGCGGCCACGGGCAATTGTACCCCCGTTATAGCCCACCAGACTAGCGTCACAACGAGCGCACCGCCGAGCCAAAACCAAATCCGTGACCTTGCTACAATTTTCTCTCGGCTCATGGGATCAGCTTAAGGTAATGGACTGGCTGAAGCTTGGGTTTCAGCGGCGGCCTGAACTCCAGCAAAGCCCGCGGCACGCGCCATATCGCACAGAGAGAAAAAATCCTGAACGGATACCTGTCGATCGGCGCGCACCAGCATCACCGCGTTGGGATGTTTTTGCGCATATAGCTCGAGATGCTTTCGCAGATCGGAAAGCCCGTACATGCCGCCCTCAAATAAAATCACATTATTACCCCGATAACTCACCACCACTGACGTAGCGGCGCTATGCTGACCGGCTGCACCGATCGATGGTAGATTAAATGTTCCGGCCGCGCCAACCCCGATAGGCAGTCCTGGCGCCAGCACGAAGCGCGAGCCGAGCAGGCCAAAAAACAGCGCAAGCACACCGACATTAACCCAAGCCATAAAATCAAAATCCCGCGGCGGGGGGCTCAAGCGAGAGGCTAACTCAAACGGACGGGTAATCATTTTAATGGACCGGCTCCATTGCGATATTCCCGCTGTAAGAATCGCATTATTTCGCTACCCGACCATTCCATGTCCTGAACGAGGGCGCGGACTCGGCCCGAGAGAAAATGTCGAGCTAAGTGCGCCGGTATGGCTACAGCCAGACCGGCGGTCGCGCTCAGCAAAGCCTCCCACATGCCACCCGCGAGCACAACGGGGGTCGCATAATTTCCCCCTTGGTTAAAGAGCCAGAATGTTTTGATCATCCCCAGCAAGGTTCCGAGCAAGCCGAGCAGGGGGGCAATTTGCGCAATGGCGGCGAGCGCGTTGATCCGTCGCTCCAGAACAGGAAGCTCTACCAGGGCGGCTTCCTGCACGGCAAACCGGAGGGCCTGTTCATCATCGGCCGCATGGCGCAAGCCCGCCTTGATTAGCTTAGCCACCGGACCTGGGGTCTCTTCACACAGAGTTAAAGCCTCCATCAAGCGATTTTTCTGCAGGAGATTTTTGATCCCACTCAAAAATTCCGTCGAACGAATTTGCGCGCGGTGCAGCCACAACGTGCGCTCAATAAAGATTACGGCTGCGACTAGACCCAGCAATAATAACAACCCCAGGACAGGGCCGCCTTGAGCGAAAATACGGTAACTGAATGTGCTCATGAATTTTATTTTATATAATGCGCGTCCAAGGAAAAGCGTAAATGCGCAAGCTCAAGGGCGGCGGCCGCTCGGCAAACGAAAGCGCGCCAATTTCGCCTGCGCCTGGGCGAGGCCGTATAGCTTGTAGTCTAAAATTAATTGATAACTCCGCTGAGCTTCATCGATCTGGCCCGCATCTTCATGCAACTGGGCCAGCTCGAGCAAAGAGCGCGAAACCCAGTAACGGCCCTTGGCCCCCAATTGAGTAGCTTGCGCGGCATCAAGCAGAAAAGCGTCGGCCACCGACCAAAAAATAATCTGCGCCTTCGCCGATTGGGCATGTTTAGCCAAGGCATAGCCCCATTTAAAACCCGCCTCCGCTCGCAAATCGACGGGGGCAGACGGCAAGTCCCGCACGCGCTCAAAAATCGCCGCCGCGCTTTCATAATTAGTAAAACTATTCGCCCCTTGGGCAAATAGACAATCAGCCAGCGCAATCTCCGCTAGGAGAATATCAAAATGGGCGGGATAATTATTAACCAAGTATTCATATACCTGCCGAGCGGCCGCCATATCATTTAAGCGGCGGAGCAGATCGCCTTGCTTAAGCCGCGCATAAAAAACGAGTTCATCCTGCGGATAATCTCGGATCAGACGCTCCAACATTTTCTCATAGGCGTCGCGCAGATGTCGATCGAGACCCTGACGCTCCAAATTTAAAGCCGCCTCATACAAGGCCAGCGGGGCATATTCGCTGCGCTTGTAATCAGGATGATCGACAAAGCTAACCAGCACTAATTGTGCGGCCGCCATGTCGCCACGCTGAGTCAGATAGCCCGCCTGCATAATATAAGAATACTGCGCGGCGGCGGTTAGGCGATAGTCAGCGCGTAGTTTCTCCAGAACGGCGAAACCCTCCTGATTTTGATTCCGCGCCAGAAAAATTTGGGCCTTTAGCAGCTGCGCCATGCTGGCTACGTTACGGCGCAACGCTGGATCAAATGGCTCCACTTGTTGCAAGCGCCCCAGCAAGTCATCTGTTTGTTGCAGCGCTGCAGCCAATTGATTATTATCAAAAGCTAATTTGGCGCGCAGCCACATCAAACGGACGCGCAAAGTTTCAGGCACGCCGGACACTTTTTCGCCCAGCAGCCGATCGACACGACTATAAGCGGCGGGGGTCTGCCCGCGAATTTGCAATTCCTTAACTAAATTCCACTCCGCTTGCCAGCGATTCACCGCATCAAAACCAGGGTTGGGGGCTGATGCGTCCAGCTGTTGAGCAGCCTCGGTGAGCCGATCGGCCCGGATATCAGATAAGACCCGCTGAAAAAGCAAAACGCCGGCGGGCACGACGGCGGGCGTTTCATGCAAGGCGGCGTCATAGGCGTCAGCCGCATTGCGATAATCTTCGGCGCGGAAAAACGCCTCGGCCAACAGCACCCCCAACTCAGCCCGCTCGCGGCCGGCCTTAGTGACGGAGCGCAGTTGGGCCATGACCTCGGCGGCGGCACGATAACGTTTAAGATCCCAAGCCACAGCCAAGCGCACGCCAAGCGCCGTTACTTTGAGCGGCGAGCCCGGATAGCGCTCCAGCAAAGCGCGCGCATCCTCCTCGGCTTGAGCATAATCGTTGTCAGCCAAAGCCAATTGCGCCCGCACTAATAATAAATCCTCAATGACCGTATGCGGCGTGGGCGCGTTAATCAAATCGCTGAGGTCACGGCGCAATTGCTCGCGGTCGACCGTTGCTTTACTCCCGCGGGCCAACAATTGAAGTGCGAGGCGCTGAGTTTCCGCCTTCTGGCCATCGCGGAGTAACTGTTTAAAAGCTTGGCGGCCGGCGATACTCGATTCACCCGCGATTAAACCCAGCATGAGCCGAAATTGGTCCGCCGTATTACGCTCCGAAGGCGGAATAACGGCGAGCTGGCGTTGCAGTACGGCTTGGGCCTCGGCCGCGCGACCCAAAGCGGCGAGGGCCGCGGCATAAGATCGCACCGCATCAAATCCCGTCGCCCGCCCCTGAAAAGTTTCCATGGTCTTGCGCAAATTAACCAGCCGCGACTCATCGAGCGGACCACGCCGCAATAGGGCCTGCTCTCGGCCAAGCGCAAAGCGCGCGCGCGCCAACTCAGATACGGCCGCATTGATCGCCTGATTGTAAAATTCATTGGCCGCCAAAATATTCCCTTCGGCATCCGCCACTTGTCCCTGCAGAAAATGCCACCACCCTTTATCCGCAGCCGCGAGGCTCTCAATTTTGCCCGCGGCTAAGGCAGCTTTTGCTTGCGGCCACCGGCGCGCGTGCGCGGCGAGTAAGCCAACGCGCAATTGGTAAGCAGAGGAGCGCGGCCCCGTGTAGGTTGGTAGAACTTTTTCAGCCTCCCCCGTGTCACCAGCATCTAATAAGGCCGTCACCAGAGCGAGGGTCACGGTTTGCCGAGCCTCTGCGGGCAAACTCTCCTCTTGTAAAATATCGCGATAAATTGCCGCGGCGGTGAAGGAGAAGCCCGCCCGCAAAGCCATCTGCGCACGACCTTCTGCCATAAGCCAACGACTCGGCTCCATCGCCGCGCCCCCAGGCGCATCCACGAGCGGACTGGGGCTCGCCACTTGCGCGGCGAGCGGCCCCACCACGAGGGCAAGAGACAGAGAGAGTAGACAACTCAGCTTCATCATGGAGATAATAACAGTGAGCCAACAGATCATGGTGGCAAGCCTCGCGCGCACAGTGGATCCTATCTGAGGGTTGAAATAGAGGGGGGCAGTGTAAGAGGAAATTACTCGCGCCCCATTATCCCCTCCGACAGCGTGTCAGTCTTTAAGTTCAATCCCCTCCTTCTATGCTACTGATCATCCTTGGTACTGTCCTCGTCCTTGCCATCGTCGGGGCCTTATGGGTCGCCGGTAATTATAATTCCTTGGTTAGCCTACGCAACCGCTTCAAGAACGCCTTTGCGCAGATTGATGTGCAGCTCAAACGCCGCTACGATCTGATCCCCAACCTCGTGGAAGTGGCCAAAGGTTATATGAAGCATGAGAGCGGCACCTTGGAAGCGGTGATCGCGGCGCGCAATACAGCCTACGCCGCCTCCAAGAACGCGGCGGCCAACCCCGCCGACGCTGGCGCCATGAAGGGCTTACTCTCAGCGGAATCGGGTCTCGCTGGAGCCATGTCCCGTTTAATGGTCGTTTCTGAGCAATATCCTGACCTCAAGGCCAATCAAAACATGATGCAACTGACCGAAGAGATGACCTCCACTGAAAATAAAATCTCCTTCGCGCGCCAAGCTTACAATGATTCCGTTATGACCTACAATACGTCCCGCGAATCCTTCCCCACCAATCTGCTCGCTGGCCTATTCAATTTTACCGAGGCCCAGTTATTTCAAATTGAAAACGCGGCGGAACGGGCGGTCCCGCAGGTCAAATTTAGCTAAAGCACCGGAGTAAATTTTGCGCCTGAGCTGTTGAGAGCTTAGCTCCCAACTCGCGCCTCACCCGCCAATCATGGATTTTTTTGCAGCCCAAGCCCAGGCGCGCAAGCGAACCCACCGGCTCGTGCTCTTATTTATTCTCGCGGTGCTGGGAACTGTGTTGGCTGGCTATGCCGCAGCGGTATTTTTGCTCAACCAGGACCCGCCTCATGGTTCTCTCATTTGGTGGGATCCGCTACTTTTAGCCTGGACGGCGGGGGCCACCACCGTGGTCGTGGGCATCGCCTCACTCTATAAATGGTCGCAACTGCGCGCGGGCGGCGCCGCCGTGGCCGAACTCGTCGGTGGACGACTCGTGAGCGGCGCTACCACTGATCTCAAGGAACGGCGTCTGCTCAATGTCGTTGAGGAAATGGCGATCGCCTCCGGTATTCCGATGCCGGTCGTCTACGTGTTAGAGAATGAGTCCGGCCTCAACGCCTTTGCCGCTGGGCTTACCACGAGCGATGCCGCCGTCGCCGTGACCCGTGGCCTCCTGGATAAATTATCCCGCGATGAACTGCAGGGAGTGATTGGGCATGAATTTAGTCACATCCTCAACGGCGACATGCGCCTCAATGTGCGCATCACCGCCATCGTGTTCGGCATTCTCGTCATTGGGCTCCTTGGCAGGGGTATTTTGCAATCGATCGGCCGCAGTCGCGGGCGCAGTCGCAGCGATGATAAAAAAGGGGGCGGGGTTATAGCCTTCCTCGCGGTCGGCTTGGCGCTCCTGATCATTGGCTATATTGGCTATTTTTTTGGACGGCTCATCCAGGCAGCGGTGTCACGGCAGCGCGAATTCCTGGCCGATGCCTCCGCCGTGCAATTCACGCGTAACCCCGAGGGCATCAGTGGGGCCCTAAAAAAAATTGGGGGCTATGCGCTGGAGGGTAATATTGCGGACCAACACGCGCCAGAGATCGGTCACTTTTTTTTCGCCCAAGCCTTTAAAACCAGTTTTAGCGGACTCTGGGCCACCCACCCACCGCTGGCAGAGCGCATCCGCGCGGTTGAGGCCCAGTGGGATGGGGCGCTTTTCTCCCCTCCCGTAATCGTTGATATCGCCCATGAATCATCCGCGACCGCCGGTTTCGGCGGCAGCGCACTTAACGGCAACCAGACGGCGAGGTCGCCCGCTCCCCTCCGCTTCAAACCAGTGGCGATAGTCGCTGATATCGGCGCCCTCACCGAAGCCCACTTCCGCCAGGCCCAAACCCTTCTCGCTTCGATTCCCCCTCCACTGCGCGAGGCGACCCGCGCGGCCTCTGCGGCTCA
>Ga0049085_10000439_pt1 | contig 16348 bp, 16 predicted proteins | sample GreLakmeSU08MSRF_FD_66721 | JGI IMG/M metagenome (GOLD analysis project Ga0049085, IMG submission 66721) | Freshwater lentic microbial communities from great Laurentian Lakes, MI, USA - Great Lakes metaG SU08MSRF | ecosystem: Environmental > Aquatic > Freshwater > Lake | place: Great Lakes... | reverse complement strand
CTGATCAGGTTCATACTGACCTGAATTTCATTGCCCAATTGCAGACCCAAAGTTCTAACTTGGCGACTACGAATCTCGCGGGCGATCCGTCGTCCATCTTCGATATTCGCATTTTTTAGCCACACGTTGTAAGCCACAAGAACCGGTCGAGCACCAATACAGATTGCACCAGCAGTTGGGTGTGGTTTACTCGGACCAAAGTCTGGTTTCAAATCGATGAATGCGCGCTTACGAATCTCGGGCAGGTCGCGTTCTGGGCCATAAACAAAACTTGGAATCTGCAACTCAACGGCGGCGAACTCGGCGAACTCATTTCGTGCGGTGACTGCTTGTTCAATTGTTGAGTTTTCGATAGGCACAAAAGGAACAACATCAACGATGCCGATTCGCGGATGAACCCCGGCATGCTTGCCCAAATCAAAGGCCAGTGTGCTCAGTTTGGCGAGTGTTCGTGAAGCTGAAGCACCGGCGAGTGTGAACACACTTCGGTGGTGGTGATAGTCGCTGTGAACGTCTAAAACATCGTTTCCGATCTGTTTCCGGATATCGAAAATTACATCCAGGCGTCGACCCTCGCTGATGTTGATAACGCATTCAAGCACCTGTATTGCTTAGCGCATTTTTGAGTGCCGATGCTAGAGTTGGCTTATGTTTAACGGACCTGAAATTTGGATCATCGTCTTGCTCGTGGTTGTACTTTTTGGTGGATCTCGTCTACCGAAAATCGCTCGCAATTTGGGTAAGGCTCAAAGCGAGCTTAAAAAAGGTCTCGCTGAGGGTATAGCCGATTCAAAAAAAGACGAATCTCCAAAACCTGACTCAAAATAAATTTCGTTAAAGCGAAAAATTTTGTTACTTAAGCGCGAGAACTTTTACTTTCGCCCCAAGAATTTCTGACAACAGACCTCGTCGCTCGTTGGCAGCGTAAAGGTTTAGTTCGAGGTCGGCTTTCGCGGATGCTTTGGCAAAAATCAGAAACTGCTCGTCTTCTGCGCGCACGGTCACCGATTTGACGCGACCGTCTTGAGTGCGATCAAGCCCGATGCCGATGCGCAGAATCGCAGCAAGCGACTTGACGAGTTGTTGGTCATTTTCTGAAAGTTGCGCAAATTCGGGATGCGATAGTTTCGGGGCACTCTTGCGGTGGTATCTCGCAATGAGGGCGATCAACTCAATTTCTCGGTCGGTGAGGCCGACAAGTTCAGAGTTCCTGATCACATAATAAGAATGCAGGTGGTGCTTTGAATGCGAAATAACCACGCCAACATTTGCCAACATTGCAGCGGCTTCAAGGTATCTGCGGGACGTAGCTGGAAGTTTTAATTTCTTTTGAAGGCTGTCAAAGAGTGAAACTGCAATTTTTGCAACGTACACCGAGTGTTCGGGTCGATCGTCGCACCTGTCGGCAAGTTGTTTGATGCTTTGCATCGCTGGGTCAACATCTTCGGGGTGACTCAGCAGGTTTTCGCGGGCGAGTGTGTCGAATAAAACACCTTCGCGAAGTGCGTAGTCAGAATAGATGAACTTTTTTACATCAAATGAGAGTGCAACACCCTCCAAAATTATGGCACCAGCCAAGATTATGTCGGCTCGCGAAGAGTCAAGGTCAAAAATTTTGGCACGTTGGTTTACTGTTGGTACATCGGCGAGCAAGTCTAAAATCTTTGTCAGATCGCTCGTGCTGAATTCAAATCGATTAAAGGACTTGGGTTTTGGCTCGTTGTTTAGTTTCTGAATAAGTGCGGCGATTGCCTCTACTGTGCCAGACGAGCCGATTGCGACTTCAAACCCGAGTTCGTTCACCTCTGGCTTGATGGTTGCGAGCATCGACCGCACGAACTTGCGACAACTGCTGACCGCGCTCGGGTGAAGTGCATCGGTGGTGAAGAATCTGTCGGTCAATCGAACTGAACCTAGTTTGAAACTTCGTGAAAGCAGAATTTCGTCGCCAACGGCGACGACCAACTCGGTGGAACCGCCGCCTATGTCACAAAGCAGCATTGGTTGCTCACCGACTGCAACTGCGTACTTTGCACCAAGATGAATTAAACGGGCCTCTTCAATGCCTGAAATTACTTCAATCTCAACACCTGCTTCTTTTCGAGCGCGCTTGATGAAGTCATTGCGATTCTTGGCTTCGCGGACGGCACTTGTTGCAACGGCGCGTAGATCTGCTTGGTGAATTTCTGAAATTTCACGCATGCGCTTTAAAGATGCGAGACCACGCTCGATTGCTTCGGGTTCAAGTTGCTTCATGTCGCCCGCGCCGTGGCCAAGACGTACGACATCTTTTTCAGTCGCAATAACTTCGAAGCCCGTTTCGACGGGCTTTGCGATTACCAGATGAAAACTATTCGTCCCGATGTCGAGAGCCGCAATTATTGAATTTGATTCTGAACCCACAGAAGCACATCTTAGAACGCAGTGATTAGGCGATAGCCTTTGATGCAACTAGAAGGGTCTGAAATGTCAAATTACGCAGAGGCAACAACTCTTAACGAACCACCTCGGGGTCATGCACGCATTGTTTATCTCGGCGCGGTATCACCGCATTGGGAGGTCTACGGCGACTATGGCGACCAAAATTTGCTTGAAGAGTTTCGTGCTCGCACCCTTGCCAGACTCATCCTTTTGCCACGCAACGATCCACAGTTTCGCCGCAATCAAGAACGTGTCAATAAAGATGCAGAGCGCGAGCGCATCAGCATTGAATGGGAGCTCGGCTATGCCGTCGCAGCCGTCGCGGCAGTTGCCACCGAGCCTGTTGTCGTTGCGACCGAACCCGTCGCGAATCCTGTCGAATAGGCCGCGGCCTTCTTTCAAAGTGTTGATACGGCTTAAAACGTCGCTGAAATGAAATTTAAATGACATCTTGGCGAAATCGTTTGTCATCGATGTATCGGGTAGAGACAAATAATTACGATAAAAATATAAATCAAAATTATATTAATCGCGAATTGAGTTGGCTTGATTTCAACGATCGGGTTTTGACCCTGGTCAGCAACGAAAGAATGCCGTTGCTTGAACGATGTCGTTTTTTGGCGATCTGCTCGTCAAATCTCGATGAGTTTTATCAAATTCGAGTCGCTGCGCTCAAAGATCAAGTCGCGGGCGACGTGCACACTACGACGCCTGATGGTCGCTCACCGTCAGAACAGCTTCGTGAGATCACGTCGCGCACTCAAAACTTCGTGCAACGTCAGCATGATGCATGGTGCAATGAGTTGGTGCCACAACTTGAACTCGCCGGTGTTCAAGTTGTCAATTGGACGTCTCTTTCTGAAACTGAAAAAGAAAAGCTTTCTGATGAATTCGACAAGCGGATCTTTCCGGTTTTGACACCATTGGTAGTTGACCCAGCCCACCCGTTTCCTTATATTTCGAATCTCGCCTTGAATCTGGCTGTTGTGGCACGTGACCCGAATTCGGGTGAGCAGCGGTTCGCTCGTCTGAAAGTGCCTAAAAACTTGCCACGATTCATGCGGACTGGAAGTGAAAACAAGTTCGTCTTGCTTGAAGAAGTAATTTCGGCGAATTTGTCGCATCTTTTTCAGGGGATGACGATTGAGCAATGTTTCGTATTTCGGGTGACACGAAATGCCGATCTTTCACTTGATGACGAGGACGCTGAAGATTTATTAGCGGCAGTCGAGATGGAATTACGACGCCGTCGATTCGGGCGTGCCGTAAGAATCGAGATCCCCGAAGGTACATCTCAAGAAGTTCTTGATTTGATGTGCGACGAACTTGAACTCGAAGCCAGAGATGTAACTTTTCATGTTGGCATGATCGAAATGACTGCCCTGAATCAGTTGGCTTCTCTCGATATCCCAGAATTGCGATTCAAACCATGGCCGCCGTTGACCGCTGGCCGTCTGGCTGCTGCCGAGCTTAAGGGCCAAAATTTCTTTCAGGTGATTCGTGAGCGACAGTTGTTGGTTCATCATCCACACGAATCATTTTCATCGTCTGTAGAAGCATTCGTCGATCAGGCTGCAAGTGATCCGAAGGTTCATTCAATAAAAATGACGTTGTATCGCACCTCGGGTGATTCGTCGATTGCTAAGCACCTGGTTCGGGCGGCAGAGTCAGGAAAACAAGTGGCCGTCATTCTTGAAATTAAGGCACGATTTGATGAGGCGCGAAATATCGCCTGGGCAAAAGAACTCGAATATGCGGGCGTGCATGTCACTTATGGGATCGTCGGGTTAAAAACGCACTCTAAGTGCATTTTGGTGGTTCGTGAAGACAGTGATCAGATGCGACGATACGTGCACATCGGCACGGGCAATTACAACTCAGTTACGGCTCGACTCTATGAAGACATTGGTTTTTTCACCTGCGAAGAGCAAATCGGCGCTGATGCAACCGAGTTATTCAATTATCTGACTGGATACGCCAAAGAGCCTGACTATTTGCGTTTGTTCGTTGCGCCGCATCAGTTGCGTCCAAGAATTCTTGAATTGATTCATCGTGAGGCAACCTTCAAAGAGAAAGGTCGCATCACCTTGAAATTAAATTCAATTTCTGATCCGGCGGTGATCGATGCTCTTTATGCGGCAAGCAATGCAGGTGTAAAAATTGACCTGATTGTTCGTGGTATTTGTTGTTTGCGTGCTGGTGTGCCGGGGATGTCTGAAAATATCAAAGTTCGTTCAATTTTGGGTCGGTATCTCGAACATTCGCGCATTTATCGATTTGAGCATGGCTACGAAGACGAGGCGCCATTGCATCTGATTGGCTCTGCCGATCTGATGGGCCGCAATCTTGACGGTCGAGTAGAGGTGCTCGTGCCGCTTACGCATCCAAAGCATCGAGCGTGGTTAGACAAAGTTTTGGGCTTCTTGCTTGACTCAGACGTTGAATATTTTGAATTGGGTAGTGACGACAAGTGGACTAGGCATGGTTCTGGCAACACTTTCGGCGATGCCCAACAGCGCCTGCATGAGTGGGTTGTGGCAACGCAGATCAGGTGATGCAAATATCTGTTCACTTGTACGTAACTCGTTAGACAACTTGGGTTAACTATTTTCGGGCTACCGTTGTGAAGGTAATAGGTCTTAAAACTGTGAGGTGGTAACGAGATGGACGAAATTGGTAAGAACTTTCACAACGACCTTGATTCAGTTAGGGCAGAGGTCATTCGGCTCGGTGCCTCACTAACCGAGTCGATACCGCGCGCCACCGCTGTGTTGTTGAGCGGCGATCTTGAGGGTGCAGATTATTTAGTGCAGGCTGATGACGAGTTTGACGGTCGAAGTGCCGAACTTGAAGCGTCATGTTTCGAAATTTTGGCGTTACAGGCCCCTGTCGCTGCAGATTTGCGACAAATTGTCGCAATTATCAAAATTGCCGGTGAACTCGAGCGTTCGGCAGACCTCGTCGTGAATATCTGCAAGGCGGCGCGTCGTATATATGGTCACGATATTGACCCGATGTTGCGTGGGGTGATTTCAAAAATGAGTGAGCAAGCACAAAATCTGTTTGCGTCGACGATGGAAGCATTCGAAGAAAGTGATGCATCCAAAGCTGCCGCAATCGACGATATGGACTCTTACCTTGACAGTCTTCATCGACAATTTATTCAACAAATTTTTGAGTCTCATTCAAAAGCAAAAATTGACCTGCAGGTGGCGGTTCAACTGGCGGTCGTCGCGCGTTTTTATGAGCGTATTGGTGATCACGCGGTAAACGTAAGTGAAAAAACGAGATTTATCGTGACTGGCTGGGTACGTGAAAGAGGCGGTATCGATCGTTACAAAGCTCGGCTCGGTGACGTCACCGGTGACATACCGCGTTCTGCGATAGAGAGCTAAGTTTCAAGGCCCGCAGTGGACTTGATTCTTTTCTTGTCTGGTGCGGCGGTCGCAATTTTGGGCTCAATTCTGCTCTCAAAGAGGGGCCGAAATCGGGTCTCTGAGGATGGTCAAAATTCAGCGGTTGCAGTCGCCAAAACATCTGCCGACAGACTTGAGAATCTGACAGACGTATTAAATCTTTTGCCAATCGGTGTGGTGATTGTCGATACTGATAATGGTCAATGTTTAAAAAACAATGCTGCTGTGGCAATGACTGGTGTGCGATATGTAGACATTCTGGTTGATCAAGCAGTTGATGAGATGGTTGGCGAAGTGAGAAAATCGAATCAAGGTGAGCGAATTCTTGAAGCGGTCGCCGGAACCACCCGCTATTTCATGATTCGTGGCCAAGTCATGAGTCATCAACGCGTGATCGTCACGGTCGAAGACTTCACAGAAAAATTTCGAATAGATACTGTGCAGACTGATTTTGTGGCCAACTTGAGTCACGAACTTAAGACCCCGATTGGTGCGGTTGCGGCTCTTGCCGACACATTAAACGGTGAAACTGAAACCGAAGTTGTCTGGCGGTTGGCCGAAAGAATCGTTACTGAGTCGCATCGAATGTCACGAATCGTCGACGATCTTTTAGATCTTTCACGGGTTGAGTTTGGTGGTACCGAAGAATGGAGTGAAATCGATTTGGGTCAGGTCTTGGTTGAAGTTGTAAGTACCAATCAACATGCCGCCAAACGTCAAGGTCTTGGCTTGTCGCTGACCGGGTCTGCCGAATTGATTGTGCGTGGAGATCGGTCTCAACTTGTTTCTGCTTTTTCAAATCTCGTAGATAATGCGATCAAATACAGTGAGGCCGGCGGCATTGTGCTCGTTGAAAGCGTCGTCAATGATGATGAAATTTTTGTGAGCATTACAGACCATGGCATTGGTATCGCTACGCAACATCAGAAAAGAATCTTTGAACGGTTTTACCGAGTCGATAAAGCCAGAAGTCGGGCGACCGGTGGTACGGGCCTGGGTCTATCAATTGTGCGACATATTGTGCTTGAGCACGGTGGGGAAATTGAAGTTAAGTCAGAAGAGGGTGTCGGCTCAACATTTAAAGTGCGGTTACCACGCATAGCCAAAAAACTAATCAATGTGATTACAGATGAAAGAGGGGTCTTGAGATGAGTATCGCAAACTCGTTACCAACAATTTTGGTCGTAGATGATGAAGAGTCATTCATAGAAGCACTTCAAGTTGGTCTCAAACGCGAAGGTTTTCGTATTGAAGTCGCGAGAGACGGCGCCGAAGCGCTGGCCGTCTTTGACCTCGTAAAACCCGACGCAGTGCTACTAGATGTGATGCTGCCAAAAGTGTCAGGCACAGATGTTTGTCGTGAAATTCGCAAAAAAAGCAGTGTTCCGATCATCATGGTTTCGGCCAAAGGCTCTGAAATCGACACTGTTGTTGGTCTAGAAGTTGGGGCCGATGACTACATCGTCAAGCCATACCGTTTGCGCGAACTCGTGGCAAGACTTCGTGCGGCGTTACGTCGAGGCGAGTTATCAAAAGCCGAGGACGGTGGATCAAGTATTGGCACTGTCTCGATTGGTGCAGTTTCGATTGATCCAGAACAGCATGTGGTCACAATCCGCGGGCAGATTACGAAGCTTCCATTGAAAGAATTTGAACTGTTGCATATGTTGATGGTCAATGCGGGCCGAGTAATGACACGCGAAACTTTGATTGACCGAGTTTGGGGCACTGACTACTTTGGTGACACAAAGACTCTGGATGTTCACATCAAACGCTTGCGCGCAAAAATAGAGCAACAACCGGGCGAACCGCAATTGGTCGTGACCATCCGTGGACTTGGCTATAAATACGCGAAAATGGTTGCATAGAACTTTCTAAATCGGGGCTCGCCCCTGCATCACCGTTAAAAAGACTCGGCCGAATTCATGCGTTGATTGCGTGTGGCGAAGCTGCATTTGCGATTGCATTGGCCGACTCGTTGTTTTTATCGATCAGCCCAGACGCGGCACGAAGTCGGGTGCTTTTATTTTTGGCAGTGAGTCTTGCGCCATTTGCAATTATTGCGCCATTTATCGGGCCCGTGATCGATCGAATTCCAGGTGGTCGGCGATTTACGGTTTTGCTGGTCAACGCTTTGCGTTGTGCAACCGTGCTGTTGATGATTTCGCGACTCAATTCACTTTCGCTTTTTGCGCTTGCATTTGTTTCACTGGTATTGGCAAGGACCTACAGCGTCAGCAAAACTGCTCTTGTGCCAAGTTTGGTCGGAAGCGACGACGAACTTGTTTCTGCCAACAGCAAGCTGGGTTTGCTTTCTGGGGTGATGGGCTTTGCCGCTGCTGTGCCTGCGGCGTTGTTGCAATTGATCGACGCAAGGGCGACCCTGTTGATGTCTGCTTTAATGTTTGGCTTAGCCAGCGTGAGCGCGTTGAGGTTGCCTCGCCATATTGCGACTACACCAAGGTTGGTCGAAAAAATTGAAGTACAAGAGTTGCGAAGCTCAGCGATCAGAAAAATTGCGATATCAATGATGATTTTGCGTGGTGTTATTGGTTTTTTATTTTTTCATGTCGCATTTTGGTTGCGAGATGAGCTTGCTGGCACTGCTTGGTTCGGTCTGGCAATTGGTCTTTCGTCATTATCAATCATGATCGCCAATATTGTCGCGCCAATGTTGCGTCGTTTGATGTCTGAAAAGGCGATGATGCTCTTGGCTTATTTAATAATCGGCGCCACCGGCATATTCAGTGGTGTTGTCGGTGGCATAACAGCTGGCATTATTTTGATCGCAGTCACAAACGGCATGGGCTCCGTTGGCCGCTTAGCTTTTGAGTCATTCGTACAACGAGAAGCGCCAGACGCCAATCGCGCTCGTGCCTTTGTCAGGTTTGAAACTCGAAATCAACTTTCGTGGGTTGGATTCGGTTTAGTGGCGGTTATTTTTACGCTGCCAGGTGCGGTTGGTTTTGCGGCCGTTGGTGTGGTTGGTTTGATCGGGGCGGTGTACTCGGTAGTCGGTCGAGACAAAACTTCTAAAGATTGATTCGTTCAATCCATAAGCCGGGTGCAGAGATTTCATTCGGAGTGGGTAAGTTTCCGTCTTTTGCCCAAAGTTGAGTCAGACCACTTTCGCCGACTCGCTCAATTACGCCAGCGATAAAGCTTTCGCCACGTTCGATTTGTGTCTTTGTCAGGTTTATACCGAATAATTGGTCAACGTATTGATCTTGCGCACTTGCTTCAACCCTGCGACGTCGCACAGCCTCTGAAATTTGAGCGCCATTACCCAAAATGCGACTTGCGACGGTGTCAACTACGTGGTCTACATAGCAAATGATCGAACAAACCATTGCGTCAAGTATCGGCGCGAGGGCTTCTTGCTGGCTCGAACGCTCTGAGCCAAGCAGGATCGTGGGGTCACCGAGTAATTTTTGCATCATTGTTGCCGGGTCGCTGTTGGTGACATCAATATTTGCAAGCCTCTGCCCAAAAGTATTCGGATTTGCATGAAAACCTGCTACATGTTTTTTGACCAATTTTGAAATTGCATTACGAATGAAGTCGACACGAAATAACGCATGAAAAGTGAGTTCTTGAATGACTAACCACATCTGCATGTCTTCGACTTTGATGCTCCAGTCGATCGCGAATTCTTCACTATTGCGCGCAATAAAAATAAGTTGAGATTTAGATTGCCTTGGTAATGGCAAATCGTACTGACCGAATGCACGCAAAGAGAGTTGTCCAACCATCGAACCAACCGACATACCAAGCATCGCCGGGGTCATCATCTTCGTGAGGTTCGCCATCATCGAGTCCATTTGATTTACTTCAAGTTCTGCGCTATCACTATTTGTTTTATCAACGTCAGAATTCGAAAAATCTGTGAAGAAATATTTGAAGGCATCAAGCGTGTGATGAACCCACATTGAACGCGTGACCACGTCGATTACAGGGGCAGTGTTTGAGTCGCTGGTTGACAAACCAGTGACGTCTCGAACATGTAAGTCGGCGACGGCAACAAGTTGATTGATCGCAATTCGAGTGATTGGTTCGACATTTGATTCTGGTGCCGAGTTGGTGGCTGTCATCATTGCAAACTGACGAGCCATGTCCCATTGGATAGGGCCACTACCTGACATCGCTTTGGCGATTTGGTCAAAAAAAGGAATACCTGAAGACGAATGATCGTTCGGTTCCGAGGGCATAAACAGATGATAGGCAGCACAAAATAAAAAACATCAGTTTTAGTCGTGTGGTTTGCGCCGAGCAAAAGGCTCAGTTCGCATCTAAAGATACACTGAAGTTAATGTCACAGACGCACGAGAAGCACGATGCTGAAACTCGACTTGAGCTGACAATTGACGCAATAAACATCGGACAAATTTATGATTGGGCGGTCGTGCCGTCTTGTGGTGCGGTCGTTGTTTTCTCTGGCGTCGTGCGTGATCATGCAGACGGCCGAAAAGATGTGACCTCATTGACTTATGAAGCATATGAAGATCAGGTGGTCACCAAGTTGAAAATTATTTCTGATGAGATGCGTTTACGGTGGAACGACCTTGGTCGCATTGCTTTGATTCATCGCATTGGTGAACTTCAGCTTGGTGAGTCGTCAGTAGTGGTTGCAGTTTCTTCGCCGCATCGTCCCGAGGCGTTCGCTGCGGCTCAATATGGGATCGATGCGCTTAAAGTCAGCGTGCCAATTTGGAAACAAGAACATTGGCAAAATGGCAGTGAGTGGGGAACAAACAGCCACAGCATCTCAGATGCGCGAAAAGTAAAGACCAGTGGCTGACGATGATCTTTGCAACTTCAACACTCGCGGTATTTTTCTCGGCGGTTTCAATTGTTGCGGGTATTAGTTTGGCATTCGTAGTTTTATCCCAAGATAAAAAGACCAACTCTCACAGTGGCATGGTGGCGTTTCATCGACATTTAGATGCCCTCTCAGACGAGTCACGTGATCATTTGCGCAGTCAACTGCGTGATGCCAAACAGCGCCAAACAAAAAGGTAAATGATGGCACGCGATCTAGCCATTGATTTAGGCACGGCAAACACACTTGTCTACATGCAGGGCCGTGGCATCGTGATAAATGAGCCTTCGGTTATCGCAGTAAACCGACGCAGTGGCGAAGTTTTGGCGACCGGCGAAGAAGCATGGCAAATGATTGGACGTACTCCTGGTTATATCGTGGCGGTTCGCCCGTTACGGGGTGGCGCGATCACCGACTTCGAAGTCACAGAAAAAATGATTCGGTTGCTGTTGCAACGCGCCGGTGTGTCGAAATTTTCGCGACCGAAAGTTTTGATTTGCGTTCCATCAGCAATCACCGAAGTAGAGCGTCGTGCAGTTACTGACGCGACCCGTCGTGCCGGTGCTGCTGATGCCCAATTGTTGGAGCAACCGGTAGCCGCCGCAATTGGTGCGAACTTGCCGATTGATGAACCGGTTGGCAATATGGTTATTGACATTGGCGGTGGAACGACAGAGACTGCGGTACTAAGCCTTGGTGGCATAGTCGCTCTTGAAGCAGTGCGTGTGGGCAGTTTCGATATCGACACTGAAATTCAATCTCATGTGCGCCGTCGGCATGGTATTGCGATCGGTGAGCGAACTGCAGAAGAAATTAAGAAATCAATTGGTAGCGCGATGCCGACACCAGAAGACACAGATGCCGAGGTTCGCGGACGCGATCTCGTTACTGGATTGCCAAAAACTGTGATTTTGACCGCCAAAGAGATTCGTGAAGCGATCGACCCTGTGGTGACGCAAATGGTTGATTCGGTCGTGCGTTGTCTTGGTGTTGCACCACCAGAGCTGTCGCAAGATTTTTTGAAGCGTGGAATGTATCTAGTTGGCGGTGGTTCGCTATTGCGTGGAATGGCCGAACGAATTTCCAACGAAACTCGAGTTCCTGTGAATATGAGCAACGAGCCGCTTGAAGCAGTCGTGCTTGGTGCCGGTCACTGCATCGAAAATTATGCAGCGTTGCGGGGTCTATTCATGGACTCGCGTCGCTAAAAACTAATTATTGACGAGGCGCGTTAAGCCCTCTTGAATGACGGTAACGATAAGTTCACCGTTTTTTGAAAAAATAAATCCGTTGGCGATGCCGCGTGCATTTGAGGTTGAGATCGCAGTTTGATCGTATAAAAGCCACTCGTCTGCCCTGAATGGTCGGTGAAACCACATCACATGATCGAGGCTTGCCATTTGAATTCCTTGTTCTGTCCATGACCGGCCATGAGGCAGCAACGTCGTGTCGAGCAGCGACAGATCACTTGCGTAAGCGACGATACATGCATGCAGAACTGGGTCGTTTGGAAGTTTCCCGTCGGCACGCATCCAGAGTTTTTGACCGGGGCTCTTCAAGTTCTTTCGTGTCAGTGGATCAGCGTCGATGTAGCGCAGATCAATCGGGCGCGGACGCTCGAACCACTCACCGATTACTTCTTTGAACGGCTCCATGCGAGTCTTGAAATCTGGCAATGATTCTGGCTCAGGCAGATCTTTTGGCATTTCAATGAAATGCTCAAGACCGGGTTCGCTAATTTGAAAACTGGCTTGCAGGTTGAAGATTGCTTTGCCGTGTTGAATGGCAATTACTCGGCGGGTGGTGAAACTTTTGCCGTCACGAATTCTGTCGACCTCATAAAGAATCGGAATCGTCGGATCACCTGGTCGCAAAAAGTAGGCATGAAGTGAGTGCACATGTCTCGACTTGTCATCAACTGTGCGGGCCGCCGCAACAAGGGCTTGACCAGCAACTTGACCACCGAAGACACGCTGATGGTTTTCTTGTGGCGACACACCACGAAAAATATTTACTTCAATTACTTCGAGATCCAAAAGTTTTACAAGATCATCAATTGCTGATGGCATGGTTCTATTCTTGCATCTATAGGTATGAGATCTTGATTAATTCTTAATACAGGTAAGATTTGATAAGTGACGATCGTTTGGAATGCGCAACGTGTCAGTGAAGGTCTTGAGGAAATTGCTCATGCTCGGCCAATTGTGTCGGCAAGTGTCAAGCAACTTTTAGACAAGTACCACGGGCTTCAGGGTTCTGAGCGTTATTACGACATTCTTTTGGGTGATTGGATTGAGAGGTACCTGCACCTCATTTATGTCGCCACACAAGATTTTGCAGCAAGGTCAGACTCTTTAATTGCGAGCGATGATCTTGTGAAACATATGTTGATTAAACCAAAAAGTGATTCTGCTGAATTTTTTTCAGCGCACCAATCGCTGCCGGTTGTCGCACTGAATGCGCTTCGGGCGATTGTTCTTTTGGGTGTGAGTTCGATTTCGATCTTTGATGGTGAGATTAAAATCAAAAATGCTTTGACTTTGAGTCGTCGTGACAAAGTCATTGGGTCGTTTCTTAAATTATTCTCTATCGGCTCGTCACCTCAGATTTTATTTGTAAAGCCATTTTCTGGACGAATGCCAGGTTCATGGGTTTCGACGATGCTTTCATGGCGCAAGTGGGCGATTCACGACGATTTGGATTTTGCATTTTCAGTGCGAATGAAAGTTGATGCGAACTGGCGCAGCATGAACCTTTCGTCAATTTCGTCAGGTGCCGGTCTTGGAGAGATCGCAAATGCAATGCTCACGGCCTTTGTGCCAGTGTGTTTTGTCGAAGGTTTTCAGGAACTTAAAGAGCAAATCAATCAGGCCAGACCGCAGAGGTTCGAGCACATTTATTCAGCGCAGGCGCTTTGGACTCATTTCGCCTTCAAGATGCTTGCTGCGCAGTGGTGTGAGCAAGGCACAAAATTGCATTATCACCAACATGGTGGCTGGTATGGCTCAGATGAAGTGCATGTCGGCGAACTCTACGAGTCACGGGTGGCAGATATTTATTACACCTGGGGATGGAGTCGTGGGGCGAGCAATTCACAGCCGCTTTCGCCAGTTACACCCCGGTTACGAAGCACTGAAAAAACTTATGATTCATTGATTTGTTTTGATCAGCCCTCGCAGATTTATCGTTTGCAATACTTTCCGTTGCCTGGCACATTGCAGACGATGTACGACCAGACGGCTGATTTCGTTCGCGAACGCGAAAGTAACACGATTCTGAAAGTTCGTTTGTTTTCGGGCGAGTACGGATCAGTGCAGAAGGACCTTCTTTTAAAATCGGGCAAAAAGATGACGATTGATAACTCTGAAAAAATTTTCGATCAATATGCAGCAAGTCGGCTCGTCGTTCACAATTATTTGGGTACCTCGTGGCTCGAGACAATCGGCAATAACATTCCAACGATTTGTTTCTATGACATTGACGCATACCGATTCAGATCAGATGCCAAAGCATTGCTTGAGGATTTAGTGAAAGTAGGTATTTTGCATTTGTCGGGTACAAGTGCTGCAGAGCATGCCAATGAGATTAATAATGATGTAAACGGTTGGTGGTTGCGCGAAGAAGTGCAAACAGCACGACAAAATTTTGCATCTCAGTTCGCCAATTATTCGGCCGACTGGAAACAATCATGGGAAAAAAACTTCATGCATCATCTGAGTAGTTAGAAAGTTGATGCTCAAGATCGATGCGAGGTTGCGTGAAATCGCACTTTCAACCAAAGGTTTTATGCCGCCTGACGAAGGTGATGCGCTTTTTCGGACAGCCTGTGTGGCGGGCAAGAAACTGCCTGGGCTGGGGATGGTCGAAGTCGGTACATACTGTGGGCGTTCAACAGTTTGGCTCGGTGCGGCGGCCAAAAAGAGAAAAACAATTTTATTCACCGTTGACCATCACTCAGGTAGTGAAGAAAATCAAAAGGGCTGGCAGTGGTTTGACGAGTCGCTTGTTGATCCGCGTTCGCAACGTTTAAACACCCTGCCAAGTCTTCTCAAAACTTTGCAACTCTCGAGGCTCGGTAATGTTGTCGTGCCGATAGTCGCTGAGTCACAATTGGCAAGTTTTCAGATGAAGTCGCGCTTTGCTTTTTGTTTTATTGATGGTGGTCACGGTGATGTGCCGACACAACTCGACTACGCAAACTGGGCACTAAAAGTCGCAGTGAACGGCTATTTGGCGATTCATGATGTTTTCGCCGACCCGAATGATGGCGGCCAGGCGCCATACAAATTCATATATCAACCAGCCGTCGCCTCTGGCGAATTCGTCGAGATTTCTGCGATTGGCTCGTTGCGTATTTTGCAAAGAGTAAAAAACTTCGACAATGTCTAAAGTTCAAAGAGTTCGTCGTACCGAAAAATTCTTGATGCCGGCGAAATCGAATACAGGGAGTCTGCGGCCAAAATAACTGCCGCGCCGGTGTAAGCAGACTTTTCATTCGCCGGGAAAACAACTTTGTCGGGATAGACCAAACCCGTTAGATATGAACCATCACTTGTGCGATGTTGGGACGTTGTGTTCAGCAAAAACTGTGCCGTGTCAAGATCGCCAGTTGCCGCAAACGCCATTGCGCATTCGGCGGTTTCTGATGCGGTAATCCAAGGTTCGTCACTGACGCACCTCACACCGTGATGATGCATAACGAAAGTTTCAAATTGATCTTCGAGGCGCGACTTGGCTGCCGCACCAATCAGCGAGCCGCTCAAAACTGGGTAGTACCAGTCCATTGCCCAACGTTCTTTGGGCTCGAAAACCTGACGATTATTGCGGATAGTTTCATCAATCTTTGCGGCGGTTTCGTACCACTGGGGTCTCGGAGTTTTGAGTACATCGGCGACGTTGGCGGCAGAAATTAGGGCATGTCGAATCGACGAGCAACCAGTCAAAAGGGCGTAATCCCATGGCTTGCTGTTTTCTTCGCGCGCCCACAGAATCGTGTTGTTGTCAAGACGCATTGAAAGAACCCAAGTCATTGCGCGTTCGAGCATCGGCCAAAATTCTTTGAGAGAGCCGATGTTCTGCGTGCACAACCAGTGATGCCAGAGCCCCGTACCGATATATGCGCAAACATTGCTGTCAAGTTTGAAATCTTCGATCGTGCCATCGAAGTTGTAATAGTTCGACCAAGCACCGTCATCGCGCTGGCTGGTTTGAAGCCATCGGTATGCAAGGTATGAGTTTTCATGAAGGCCCATTACGTCGAGTGCCATTGCGGTCTCGACATGATTCCAAGGATCGCAGTGTCCGTTTTCAAACCAAGGGATCATGCCCGATGCGCGTTGCAGGCCGGCAATAGTTCGGGCAGTTTGTAAAAGTTGTGTGTCGGTCAACACCCGTTTAGACGAAAGGGATTTTTGCTGCAGGTTCACGACTTAAGCCCGACCAGGTGCTCGTGCGGTTTTGTTGCATAGACCACATAGCTCTTGCCAATTACAGGGCTCAGCGCCCGATCAAGGGCGCGAGTGATCGTTGGTGCCGAGGTGATATCCCATTCGAGAAATCTTTTATAAATTGCAACCGCTCTGTGATCTTCGCGTTGTGGACCAACCGCGCAACGCAACCACCAATACGGCGAGTGCAAGCCGTGCGCCTTATGTGAGGTGTTGATGGTCAAACCAGCATTTGAAATTTTATT
>Ga0049085_10000438_pt1 | contig 16388 bp, 16 predicted proteins | sample GreLakmeSU08MSRF_FD_66721 | JGI IMG/M metagenome (GOLD analysis project Ga0049085, IMG submission 66721) | Freshwater lentic microbial communities from great Laurentian Lakes, MI, USA - Great Lakes metaG SU08MSRF | ecosystem: Environmental > Aquatic > Freshwater > Lake | place: Great Lakes... | reverse complement strand
CGCCAAGCCAGCTCGCTGGCTTGGGTTATTTTACTGAGCCGCAAATTACGCGCAAACAGCCATGCGCTGATCGCCAAAATCAACCACCCGTGTTCGCTCTCTGCCTGCGGATCGGCCCAGTGCGAAGCCCACCACCAGAAAAGCGAAGCGGTTTTGATATAGCCTTGCGCCGAATTACCAAAAAAATGAAATACGGCGAAGCCAGCCACGATACAGCCTAAGGCGGCCGTCAGCTGAGCGGTACGCCGATTCATTTGTTTTGCAGCTGGATTGCTCACGGTTGCCGCCCATCATCTCGGGTCCCGCCCTATTTCCAAGCCGAAGATGAAGCTTCTTGTTTTAGCTCAGACTCCTCCTCCCCTGCACGGGCAAAGCGTCATGGTGCAAACCCTCGTCGAGGGCCTGCCAAGCCACGGCATCGAGGTTTACCACGTCAACCTGAGTCTGTCGCGCGCCGCCGCCGACATTGGCCGCTGGCGTCTCGGCAAGCTCGCCGCTGTGGTCGACGCCTGCCTCCACACGATTGTCGCGCGTTTCACCCAAGGCTGCGATACTTTGTATTATGTACCGGCCCCTGGTAAGCGGGGGGCCCTTTATCGCGACTGGGTGATTATGCTACTTTGTCGGCCCTTCTTTAAAAAACTTGTACTGCACTGGCACGCCGCTGGGCTGAGCGGCTGGTTAGCGACTCAGGCCAATTACCTCGAACGCCGCTGCACGCACTGGCTGCTGGGCCACGCCGATCTCGCCTTAGTGCTGAGTGAAAACTTGCGCGCCGATGCGGAAGCGCTCAGCCCGAAAAATATCGCGGTCGTGCCCAACGGCATCCCCGATCCAGCTCCTGGTGAGCGCTCGGCCCAATCCGGCCACCCGTTCCAGGTTTTATTTATCGGCCTGTGCAGCGAGGAGAAAGGGCTCTTTGCCACCGCTGAGGCCGTGCTCGCGGCCAATCGCGCGATGCAGGGACCAGTAGCTGAACCGAAATTCACCCTAATCGCCGCGGGGGCGTTTCCCGATAGTGCGACCAGCGCGCGATTCCACGCTCTATGCGCGCAACATGCCGATTGTCTCGGCTACGCTGGCTTAGTCCATGGCGCAGAGAAAGCTCGCTGGCTACGCACGAGCCACTGCTTGTGCCTACCCACTTACTATCAAGCCGAGGGCCAACCCCTCGTGCTCCTCGAAGCCCTGGCCTACGATCTTCCGATCATCGCGACGCGCTGGGGCGCGATACCCGACATGCTGCCCCCGGCAGCAATTCTAGTGGAACCGGGCGACGCGCATGAGTTGACCCAAGCCTTGATTAAACTTCGAAAGGCGCCTCCGGCATCCGGCATTTTACGCCGACACTTCCTTGCCTATTACACTGAAAAAAAACATCTCGCCGCGCTGGCGGCTGCTCTCACCGACACGTGAGCAATCTAGGCGCCATTCGTGTCGCCCAACCGAGCGGCAGAAGATCAGATAAGCGCGCTCGCCGGGGCTCCGAGCGTGAAATACGCGCAGCCACAGATATTCGGCTGATAAATTTGTGGCAATCTATGAGATAATTTTCCGGAGTGTGGGCTAGCACCAATTCGCGGCTGCGCTTTCGCAAGTGGTCAAGCTGTTCGACAGGACGCTGAAAAATTGTGTGAATTGCCTGGGCCAGAGCCGGCATATCAGCCGGTGGATAATGGCATAATGCATCGACCTGGGGAACATACCCGTCGGCCCAGCTGCCGCCTTGGGCAGGATAGAATGGCACTGCTCCTGCGGCCATTCCTTCGAGTAATCCGATAGGGCCACCCTCGTGATCACTAAAAAAAACGACCGCATCCCAATTGGCCATCACTTGTTTATATTTCGTTCTAGTGACCCAGCCGTACAGATGGGCCTGCCCTGCAAGCTCGCGCTCCAAGGTTCGCCGGTAGGCTCCGTCACCGATCAGTTCAAAGCGGAAATCTGTTCCGGTGGCACGCATTGCGCGGATAAATTTTGGTAGTCGGTCGAGCCTTTTTTGCGCCCGTTCCAGCCGACCAACATAACCGAAAATGAGCGGACCACCTGCCTTTTTCGCGATTCGCTCCGGAGGCAATTCAATCGGCACCTGGTAGTGATGAGTGCGGTCTTCAACTAATTCCGGTAAAGCGATCGCCACAGTCCGTTGCACCGCGGGCGTGATCGCCAGCGCCCCATCAATCAGTCCAGCCAATCCCGGCAACGCGGCAGCATGATAAGCCGGATCGCTGTGCAGCATAACCACCCGACGGCTCGACTGATCAAGATCATGAAACAGGGGCAGGCCCCAGCCATCGTGATAGATTACAAGCCGCCCAGCCAAGGGCGCGAGCGCGAGCGCAAATCGCCGGCGCATCTCCCGCAATGGGGTGCGCCAGGTGAAACCAAGGTTGATATAATTCAGCCTCCTCTCTGGGGCGCGATCAAACAGCGCGACGAAAACTTGCTCACCGGGCAAGTGGCGGTGATAATTATGCAGCGTCTCAGTGCCGCCATGTGCCTGGACGCGCGGAGTAATATGCACCACCCGAGGCAAGTTATGACTCATGGTGACCGAGGCTGGGACGGTGCTCCTATCTGCGGCAAGTTTATAGCTGCATGATCATTTTTCTTCCGCCTTATTGTGCTCGTGATTCTAACCAAAAATTGCTTCCAGCAGAGCAAACGGAAAGGCGTAGTCGACGGGGGCTTGCCTCAGCCCATCGAGTTGAGCCAGCGTAAATGTTAACCGCGGTTCTTTCATCATTTTATCAATAGCCCTACGATGATTCCTGCAGGTGGTGGATCCGATTTCACTCTGAGCCAAGCAGCTGCTGGCTATCAAACGACCTTACTATCACAGGGGGTACGCCTGCTGTTCAAAATCGCCGGCGTAGTCGTGCTTGCCCGGCTAGTTTCACCATCGGAACACGGCTTGTTTGCTATGGGCGCCAGTCTAACGCTGCTGCTTGCGCTGTTTCGCGACCTCGGCACTGGCGGCGCCGCCATCCAAACTCAGTCGCTGGCCGAGGGCCAGATGACGGCTTTATGGTGGCTGCACGCTGGATTGGGGATTGTGCTGACTGTACTCACGCTCGGGCTCGCACCGGCAGTGGCCTTATTTTATAATGAGCCGCGGGTCGCTCCTCTGCTAATTGCGATGAGCGCCAGTTTTTTCCTGAACGGCCTCAACGCCTGGCCGCGCACCCTACTCCATCGTGCACTGCGCTTCGCCGAACTCAACCGTGTAGAGACGCTCGGATCTGTTGTCGGCACGGTGGCCATGGTGATCGGCGGCGCGTGTGGCGCGGGGGCTTACGCTTTCGTCGCGTTTCTACTCGCATCTGAGGCGCTGATGCTAGTGATGGCGTGGCGGTTCTGCCGCTGGCGACCTTCCGCGCCGGCCGCGTGGCGGGATATTGGCCGACTTGGCCAGACCGGTCTACATCTCACGATTTATAATCTGCTACTCTACGGCGTGCAACAAGCAGATACCCTGTTACTGGGAAAATGGTTCGGTGCCGGGTCGCTCGGGCTCTACAATCGAGCCGGCCAATTGCTCGTCCAACCTACAACGCATCTCGCCGCACCGTTCAGTCAGGTATTACTAGCCACCTTGTCACGGCTTGGAACTGGGTCGCCAAATTTTGCGCGCCATTTGCGCGATACAGCCAACACCATTGCTCACTTCACCCTTCCCCTCACCGTGGTGTCTATGGTGCGGCCGGATGATATTATTCAGATCGTGCTCGGCTCTAACTGGATTGGGGCCGCTCCCTTGCTCAGATGGCTAGCCGTCAGCGCTGCAGTATCGTTACTGACTATCACCATCTACCCACTCTGTGTATCGTCAGGTCGCACCCTCCGTCTGACGCAGCTGGCCTTGTTAACGCTACCCGTCACTCTGCTTGGTTTATGGGTGGGTCGACACCACGGACCGGTTGGTTTGGCGACCGGACTGGCCTGCGCCAATCTTTGTTTATTAATCCCTCGCCTGTGGTGGGCAACGCACAACACCCCCATGAGGCTACGAGATTATGCTGAGGCGTTTATCGGACCGGTTAGCGTCGCCGCAATTTTCGCCGGTGGCCTGCAGGCTGGCAGTTGGTGGTTTGGCGGCCTAAATTTCTTTCCCCAATTTATGGCCGCGATTTTTTGCGGTGTCGCTGCAATCGCTCTTTGCGCTTTGATCTGGCCACGAGTGCAGCGGGAATTTGCAAGCCTATGGAACCACCTTCCATTGCAGCGCAACAATTCCACTAAGCCATGATCTCACGCCCAGATAAACCCCGCCGATTGCGCGTGCTACAGTGCATCACTCGTCTGGGGTTGGGCGGCTCCGAGCGCGTAGCCTTCGCCATCATGGATGCATTGCGCGCTGAGATCGACTTTGCGGTTTTCACTGTTCACGGGACCAGTGGAGACGCGGTAGGTGCCGGCCTCCAACGTGAACTGGAGGCAACCCAAACCCCCTGGTTTGCCGGCACGGCTGTGCCGATAAAATGCGGCGGGATGCTAACTGGCGCGTATGCCCTGGCACAAGCCATCCGGAAATTTTGTCCCGATTTAGTTCATTTTCACTCGGAGATTCCTGAGTCTTGCGGTGCGCTGTTAGCTCAATTTTCTCCGATCTTTGCCCAAGTTCCGGTAGTTCGAACAATTCACAACAGCATCTATTGGCGTTATTGGCCTAGGATTGGTCGTTGGTGTGACCGGCGGCTGGTGCACGCCCACGTAGCTTGCGTATCTGCAGCTGCTCGCGATGAATTTCTCCGTTATCGAAAAGATAGCGGCGCAGGTCAGCCTCCCGCGGAACCCGTAGTCATTTACAACGGAGTCGCTATTCAACCCCGGGCGCCACGCTCTAGCCCACACGACAGTGACCGCCGCAAGATTCTTTTTGCGGGACGTTTCGAAATGCAAAAAGGTACGGACATATTGTGCCGCGCCTTGCCACTGGTTCGCCTACCCGCCAATATTTCTCTAGGTGAGCTCACCTTCATGGGGCATGGAGCGCAGGCCGCACAGGTGAGCGAATTGGCGGCAAATCCACCGCCGGGGTGGGCGGTCACCCTATGCCCACCTAACGCCAACCTAACTACAATCTACGCGCAATTTGATCTGGTGGTAATGCCCTCGCGCTTTGAGGGACTAGGGTTGATCGCCATTGAGGCCTCCCTGTGCGGTCTGCCCGTAGTGACAACGGATGTACCCGGCCTGCGTGAAGCATTGCCACCAGACTATCCCTGGCGGGCCCAGCCAAACGATGCCGAGAGCCTAGCAAATAGCCTGAGTTCAGCGCTTACAAAAACCGACCACTGGGGGGAGGCGGTGCATAAAGCCCAGCGGCTAGCTCTGGCGCGATTCAGCCCCAAGGCCATGGGAGATGGTTATCGGCAACTCTATTTTCTGGCGCTAGAAAAGCCCTAACTCGCGCTATCACGTACAGGGCAGTGCTTGATAAATGGCTTAAGCACACCGCGCCTGCTGACATAAAACTAACCCATTGCTGCGCTAAGTGTGATGCAGTTCGGTTTGAGCCTAGCCCGCCGATGCTCTGAGGTTGCACCGAATAATGAGCCCAGCTCTCCTCGTGGGCATGGAACCGCGCCTGCGTCTTTTGCTTTTTAGCCTCGGGGCCTCGGCTGGGGCGATCTGGCTCGGGGTTGCACTGGCGAATGAGGAATATTTGATGGCTGCGCTCACCGCGGGCAGTGCGTTGTGGATTATTTTTGCCTGGTCTCGCGGGCCGCTCGCCGAGACTTGGTTGCTCAGCTTGCTTTTTTTTGGTTACATCGTCGGTAATCGCGGTTTCGCCCAAATAGCCCCGCTGGCGAGCTTACCCCTGTTCTTCAGTGAGCTAAGCCTGGTCTGCTTATTAGTGATGACCGCCCTGCGCGGCGCCCTGCAGCGCCAGCTGCCCCTGCGCCGCGACTGGCTCAATGGCCTGTTGCTTTTCTGGCTAGCCCTTGGGGCCGGACGACTCGGGTGGGATGTAAAGCGCTACAGCTTTTTCGCTCTGCGCGACTTCGCCATGGTCTATTACTTAATTTATTTTTTTGTGACTCAGTTTTTGGCGAACCATGCACCTTCCCGCCGCTTACTGCACATCGCCCTGCTGCTTACCTTTGCCCTGCTGCCTCTAACAGGACTATTAAGCACGCTATTTTCTGAGTTTTTCATTTCCAACCTGATCCTAGGCGGCGTGCCGCTGATTTTCTATAAGGGCGACCTGCTCGCGACCTTTCTCTTTACCGGCTACATCGTCCTGCTGCCAGCTGGGCGATTCCACTGGCAAGATACTTGGTGGCGCTGGCTGACAGCCCTGGCTTCGCTGACTTTAGGGCTAACCTTAACCTCCCGCTCCAGCATGGTCGGCCTGATGGTGGCCATCGGTTGGTTGGCCTGGGCGGGGCGCTGGCGACCGCTGCGCACGCTGATCGCGATCTGTACCGTTGGCTTGCTCGCAGTAACCGCTTATTCGCTGCTGCAGAAAAAAGATTTTAACCAGAGCAAGGCCTACGCCGTGTATGAGGCGGTCGTCTCAATTGCTGATTACAGCGGCACGCGCAATTACCAGAATGACCTGACCAACGACAAAGGTGACAATAACCGCTTCCGTCTCATTTGGTGGAAAAATGTCGCGGAAGAAACTCTTTCTACTGCACCCGTACTGGGGCAAGGCTTTGGCGCCGATCTTAGCCATGGATTTCTGCGCGAATATTACGCCACGTCCAATGAGGATTTTACGGCACGCAGCCCGCATAATATTTTCATGACGACCCTCGGCCGAATGGGTTTGGCGGGATTTTTCGTATTGCTGGGTATTTATTTTGTGCAGGCGCGCTCGACCGCCCGAGTTGCCCGCGCCGCTCGCCATGATCCGGCGCGCGCTGAGGCCATGACGCTCCAAGCCGCGGTGTGGGTAGTCATGATCAGCGCCTGCCTCGGGGTAGTCCTCGAAGGTCCCATGGGGGCCATTCCCTTTTGGATTATGCTAGGATTAGCACACCATGCGGCCACTGCGCCGTTGCCAGCGGACTCCGTGTCGGTTTAGCTACAAGCCTATCTTATGGAGAAGGCCTCGCGCAGCATTGATCTGAGTAATTTCTTCAAGGTCACGACGCGTGAGCGCTTCGACTGGATGACGCCCGTTTGCCTAGTGCTGCTAGCGACCTTCGGGGTATTTTTCATCTACAGCGCCCAAATGGCTAGCGGGCGCGAGCAGTGGGAACAGCAAATCGTGTGGTTGGGAGCTGGAGCGATTCTGTACCTGGCGACCGCTTTCCTGGATTATCGCCTGTGGCTGCGCTGGTCGCATTGGGTGTATCTCTTCAGCCTCATTTTATTATTGTTGGTCCTCGTTCCAGGAATTGGCGAAACCCGCGGCATGGGGGCCCGGCGCTGGCTAGGGATTGGCGCCTTTTCTTTTCAACCTTCAGAAAGTGCCAAGCTTGCCGTGCTGATCATGACTGCCGCCACCTTGACCGGGGCTAAAATCGGCACAGTGCGCGATTCCCTTCAGACGCTGATAAAATTGGCTCTTGCGGCAGGTATTCCCATGGTGTTGATACTCGCCGAACCTGACCTCGGAACCGCCTTGGTCCTCGCCCCGATGGTCTTCGCTATGCTTTACATTTCTAATCTTTCGGCGCGGTTTTTTACCGCGGCAGTTGGGGTGTTTGCCCTGCTTGTGGGCTTAGTGGCACTCGATACATGGCGCTACGCTACGTTCTTGGCGGACAATAACTTTCTAAAGCCCCAAGAAGCTCGCGGCCAATATGAAGCCCGCTCTTGGCTGCCGCTTCATGATTATCAACGCGAACGCGTTCTTGCCTTCGTCGCCCCCGACAAGATCGATCCGACCGGCATTGGCTGGAATCAGCACCAATCACTCATCTCCGTCGGCTCCGGCGGGCTTACGGGCAAAGGCTGGACCGAGGGCACGCAAGCCAAACTCGGCTATCTGCCGCGCGGCATTGCGCATAACGATTTCATCTTCTCCGTGATTGCGGAGGAGAAAGGATTTTTGGGAAGCATCACCGTCATTGGACTCTTCGGCGTGGTGTTGTGGAACGGAATTCGGATCGCAGGCCTCGCCCGCGACCGTTTCGGCGCACTCTTAGCGCTGGGCGTCACAGTGCTCATTGCCGTGCACGTTTTCGTTAACATCGCCATGACCATCGGCCTAGTGCCGGTAACAGGTATACCGCTTCCCTTCATTAGCTACGGCGGCACCTTTGTGCTCAGCTGCTGCTTGCTGCAAGGACTGGTTCAAAGCGTCTATCGTTTCCGGAGGGACTTTTAACATGAGTCTCCTCCCTCCCGATATGGACCGCTCTGCCGGAATCTCCTGCACACAGCCTGCTGCTCACGGATGCCCCGTTACAACCACCCGGGATCAACCCCACCATGAACAACGATCAGCCCACCAACTCCAGCTCCCCCCAGGATGCCGCCTCACGTTATGAAGAAGAACTCGCCAATCCCCCGCCGCCGAAGCACAGCGAGCCTCTCACGACTGAACAACTCCGCAATGAATCGAAGGAACGCGCCGCCAACCGGCCTATTCTCCAAAAAATTCTGAGCGTCTTCCGCAAGGAAAAAGGCTCGTTCCGCGAGCTCGTCATTAATTCAGAGCCGCTCGAGAAGCGCGTCGCGCTCCTCATTGACGGCACCCTCGACCGCTTCGAAATCGAACGCGAATCTGATAGCCGCATGGTCGGCGGCATCTACAAAGGCCGCATCAAGAACCTCGATCCCGGCCTCAAGGCCGCCTTCGTCGACATCGGGTATAACAAGAACGCCTTTCTTCATTATTGGGATATGCTCCCCGCCGCCACCGACTCGTCGGTTGAGGTCGTCCGCGTTAATAAGAAGAAAGACACTGGGGGCCAGCGCCCCGCGCTGCCCACGGTCAAGGACATCCCGAGCATGTACCCACCGGGCACGGATATCGTCATCCAAGTCACCAAAGGTCCCATTGGCACCAAAGGCCCGCGGACCACGACCAATCTCTCCCTGCCTGGTCGCTACCTGATCCTCACCCCGTTCTCTGACGGCTGCGGAATTTCGCGCAAAATTGAGGACCCCCAAGAGCGTAAACGCCTCAAAACGCTCATCAATGAACTGACCATCCCGGAGGGCATGGGGGTCATCGTCCGGACCGCGGGCGAAGGCAAGAAGCCTCGTTACTTTGTCCGCGACCTCCACCTGCTACTCACCAAATGGCAGGAGATCATGCAGAAGATGGAAAACGATCGCGCGCCCACCTGCCTTTATCAGGAACCGGATATCGTTGAGCGCACCGTGCGTGATTTCCTCACGGAGGACATCGACCGCGTGCTCATTGATAACGAGTCTGACTACAAGCGTACCCAAGAACTTGTCGCGCAGATCTCCTCCCGCTCCCGCGGCAAGATCGCCTATTATAAAGAGGCCATCCCCGTCTTCGAACGCTACAACATCGAGCGCCAGATCGAGCAAACCTTCCAGCGCCGCGTCCCCCTGCCTTCGGGCGGTGAAATCGTGATCGATGAAACGGAGGCCCTCATCTCCATTGATGTTAATACGGGCTCCCATAAATCGCGCTTCGGTGATGAGAAAAACACTATCTTCCAAGTGAACATGGAGGCCGCGGTAGAAATCTCCCGGCAAATCCGGCTCCGCAATATCGGCGGCTTGGTGATTATGGATTACATCGACATGAAGGAGCGCCGCCACCGGAATTCCGTTTATGATAAGATGGTCGAGCTTATGTCAGAGGACAAAGCGAAGACGCACATCCTGCCGATCTCCACGCTTGGCATCATGCAGATGACCCGCCAGCGCCAGCAGGAATCGCTCTCGGCCAATATCTATACCAGCTGCCCTTATTGCCGTGGCCGCGGGATCGTGAAATCAGCCACGACGATGTCGGTTGAACTCCAACGCAAACTCTCCGCCGTCGCCCGTCGACTCCAGACCCGCAATGACGGGAAGGAATATGCGCTGCGCGTGCACGTGCATCCCTCGATTCTCGAACGCCTCCGCGTCGAAGATTCCGAGCTGCTCGTCCGCGTCGAAAAAGCCCACGGTGTGAAATTAGCCTTCCGGGCTGATCCCAACTACCACGTGGAGAACTTCAAGATCATCAACGCGCTCACCAACGAAGAATATCGATAAGCATTAATCCCGCTTAAAAATAAACTTTGAGCAAAGGCCGGCGCGCATTGCGACGGCCTTTTTTATGTCCGCTGCTGGCCTGAATAATAAGACCCGAGCCGTAGTTCAATCAGCGACGGCACCGCCAGCAGCTACCGCCCTCGCGGCCAGCCCCGTCATCAAGGGACGGTCTACAAACTTAGCTCTTTTTTTCTACGACAGCGGCGGCAATGGCCTCACTGAGGTCGCCGATAGCGGCGCGCAGCAATCCAACTAGGACTTCAAAATCCTTCCCCTCCCACCCGCGGGCGGTCGTCGTAAAGCTGCCGCGCTGTGCGGTCACGGCGCTCCCATCAGCAGGTAAAATTGCGTAAGTCGCGGCCAACTGCACCGTATTGCCATTCGCGCGGTTAAGTTCACAGCGTTGCACTTCCACGGTAACGGTCACCCCGCTGCTGATGGCGCCAAGCCGAGAGCGCAGCAATTGCGTGATAGCTGAATCGAGCGACTCGGCCCAACGCACATCAGCTAAATAAATTACTTCATGCTCACCCACGCGGACCGCCATCTGTCGGCCATGAAGATGTCCGGCCAAGAGCACCGGCCGCACCAGCGTGCCCTGCTGCACCGGAGCCATGGGCGCAGGGGCACTGAGCGTGAAATGTCGCACCGGGTCAGCCCGAGGCACCAACAGATTGCACGAAGTTAAGGTGGCCGCGAGCGCGGTCAGGCCGAGGAGTCGGATAAAATTTTTCATAACTAATCGAGGGAAGCTTTCTTTTTACCCACCAAGAGCGAACTGGGATTACGATCGATGGCATCGGCTAAGCGTTCGAGGGCGGCCGCCGCGGCCGCTACTTGGCGCAAGGCCAGAGCGGCCTCATCACCCACCGAACCTTGATCGCGTACAAAATTTCTGGTCGTGATTGCGGCCGCATCGAGCGACTGCAAGGCCCCCTGCGCATCGGCGAGCGTTTGCTTTAACTCGTCACCGACGGGGCCGACTTGGTGATCCAATTTCGCCATCACCGCGCGGGTCTCGGTCAAAGCGTTATTAAGATTCGCAAAAGCCTTTTGTGCATCGGGGGTGCTCACAAAATTATTAACCGCATCAGCTGATCGGCCCAGGCGCTCAGCCAGTGCCTTAAGATCGAGGTCCTGCACTTTTTGATTAGTCGTCACGAGCAGCGCCTTGAGCTCCTTGGACAGCGTGGCGAAGTCGACCTTCTTAATATCGGCGACAATTTCGACAATGCTCTGCTGCACCTCTGAGATCGGCGAAGCGATCGAGGGCACAACGGGGTATTGATCAGCGGAAAAACGCCGGCTGGCTGGGTACAGCTGGGCATCTTCAAACCGCAGTTCCACAAACAAAAGCCCCGTGATGCCGGTGAGGCTCAAGCGCGCCCGCAAGCCGCGATCGATCAACCCTTGGAGCTCAGCCGAAATCGTCAAATCGATCGGCCCCCCGGTGCTGTTCGTCAAAATATTGCGGTCGATCTCGCAGATCACTCGCGTCAGCGCCTCTTTGCTGGACTGGTCATAACGGACACTGATCGCCGCGACCCGGCCGATGCGAACGCCGTTGACCTTAACCGAGGCGCCCGGGTCCAGCCCACTGACCGACTCGTCAAAATAAATAATGAAGCGCGAAGGCTTAGAAAAAATATTAGTGCCCCCAAAAGACAGAAAAGAAATTACCGCCAAGAGCATCGCCCCAAGGACGAATAAACCGACGGTGACTGGACTAGGTTTTATTTTCACGGGTGAAGGAGCCCCTGTTGTTGCTGAACCGCGGCCACACGTCTATTCAAAAACTCCCGCACCCGTTGATCTGGACTGGCCTCGCGCAATTGGTTGGGCTCGCCCTCGGCGATCACGCCCCGCGCGCCGGAGTCGATCATGACCACGCGGTCGGCAATATCAAAAATACTGGGCAGCTCATGCGAAACGATGACGATGGTTGTGCCGAGAGTATCGCGGATCTGCCGAATGAGTTCATCCAGCTTAAGGGATGTAATGGGGTCGAGCCCAGCCGAGGGTTCATCAAAAAATACGATGGCCGGATCCAAGGCCAACGCGCGGGCGAGACCAGCCCGTCGCTTCATGCCCCCGCTCAACTCGACCGGGTAATAATCCTCCAAACCCGCCAAACCGACTTGCGCCAATTTAAGTGAAACGATCCGCGCCCGCTCGCGGCGATCGAGCTGGGTGTAAAGTTCGAGCGGTAGCGCCACATTCTCCGCCAACGTCATCGAGCTCCACAGGGCCCCATTCTGGTACAAGACGCCAAAGGTGCGCAGCAACTCCTGCCGCCCCGCGCGATCAGCGTGGGTGAAATCGCGGCCAAAATATTTCACCTGGCCCTGCCCCGGCTGCTTTAAACCAATGAGGTGACGGAGCAGCGTGCTTTTGCCGCAGCCATTGCCCCCGATAATAAAAAATATCTCACTCGGCTTGACCGCGAATGAGACGTTGGTCAGGACAACCCGCTCGCCGTAGCGGCATTCAACGCCCTCGACCTCGATGGCAAATTTACTTTTACCGCTGGCGGTGCTCATGCGGACACCTCGGCCGCTGGGCGCGCTTTAACTAAGGGGGATGACGTCATGAGAGGAGCGTGGCGCGAGGCGTTCACCAGCCAAGAATGTTAAAGATGACGGCGAACACTGCGTCCGACACGATAATCAGCAAGGTGCTCGTCACCACCGCGGCGGTCGCCGCGCGCCCGGCCCCGACCGCGCTGCGCTCGGCTTGCAAACCGCGCAAACAAGCACAGAGGCCAATAATGAGGCCGAAAGTTGCCGCCTTAATCAACCCCGTGCTCAAATCGGATAGGTCGATGATCGATTTAGTTTCGATCCAGTAAAGGCTCGAAGGAATGTCGAGAATGGAGGCCGTGACAACTAACCCGCCCATGATGCCGAGGAAATCCGCGTAGAGCGCCAGTAACGGCATCATAAGGAAAAGTGCCATAATCCGCGGCATCACCAAGAAATCGATGGGCGAAACCCCCAGTGTTTCGAGGGCATCAATTTCCTCGTTGGCCTGCATGTTCCCCAGCGTAGCGGCAAAGGCGGCGCCCGTGCGCCCGGCCAGCACGATGGCCGCCATCATGGGACCCATCTCCCGCACCACGGACAGGCCGACCAGGTCGGCAACATAAATATCCGCGCCAAACTGCCGCAATTGCACCGCGGCTTGATAGGCCATAATCACGCCCACCAAAAAACTGATGAGCCCAACTATGGGCAATGCGAGCGCCCCGCACTGCTGCATCTCAGTGAAGCAATCCCGCCAACGAAATTGTGCTTGGCCCCGGATAAAACGCCCCAAGCTGTAGGCGCACTCGCCGAGCAATTGCGCCAAATCTTTAGTTTCCTGCCAGAGCTGATGCGTCGCTTGGCCCAAGCTAGCGACCAAGTCAGCCAGCTGGGGCTGGGGCGCAGGCGGGGTCGGCTTGGGCGCCAACAAAGCAGCCAAGCGTCCCACTTCTGCGGGCACCCCCTGCTCCACCAACTCCACCCCCTGCTGTCCACTCCATGTCCGCGCCGCACTTAAATAGAGCGCGAGCGAACTATCCCAATCACCGATCGCAGCTGCCTGTAAAACAATGCGGCGCAGTGGGCGATCCAGCGCAGGCTCCTCCCAACGCGGCGGCGAGGCCGTGATCTGCCAGTTGCCACTGAGACAGAGCGTCACCACCTCACCGTCCCGCGACGTGGCCACTTGAGCTGGAGTGATAATCATAGGTGATGCCATCGATAACAAAGAGTGTGAACAGTCGAGCCCACTGCGCCAGACTGATTTTATCCGTGCAATTAAGTCCGCCCCCGCAGCAACATGTTCCCCGCATGCGCGGCCCGACTCTCCTCTGCGACCTTGATGGTACCCTCCTCGATCATTTTCAGGCGATCCAGCGCTGCCATACGCACACCATGCAGCAATTGGGTCTGCCTCCCCCCACGCCGGCCCAAGTGCGCGCCGCCATCGGTGGCGGCCTAGCAGCCGCGATCACTCGACTCGTTGGCGCGGCCCGCCTGGCTGAAGCCTTAACCATTTATCAGCCCTACTGGGATGCCACCATGCTAGACGATGTAGCGCTGCTGCCTGGGGCGAGGGAATTGCTCACGGCTGTCAAAAAGGCCGGCGGACAAACCGCCATCTTTACCAACAAGCATGGCCCCTCTTCACGCCGCATCTGCCAGCACTTAGGTATCAGCGAACTCCTGGTCGGCAATTTTGGGGCTACGGACACGCCATGGTTGAAACCGACTCGCGCGTTCACGCTGCACGCCCTCGAGACAATGGGCGCCACGGCGGCGCAGACCGCCCTCGTCGGTGACTCGCCTTACGATCTCGCGGCCGCCAACCATTCGGGCTGCACCTTCTATGGCGTAACCACCGGCACCCATAGCGCGGCAGAACTCCTGGCCGCTGGGGCGGTTAATGTCTTCCCGGATCTACCCAGCCTTACCCCGATTTTATTATCACGAAACCCGGCCAGCGCTTAGCGTGGTCGACGTAGCACGCCGAGCTTGGTCTCGAGCACTTCGAAAACTAGCCCCTGCGCAGCGCTAAATTCCTGCAGCGCCTGCCGCGAGCCATCGTAAACATGTTCGGGCTGACAATCATCAACGACGATGATGCCGCCGGGGCTAAGCCGCGGCCATAATTTCTCGAGGGCCACCTTGGTCGGTAGGTACAGATCGACATCGAGGAGCACAAAACAGAACTGCGTTTCTTTCGAAAAATTAAAATCCTGAATGGCAGTCGCGCACGTGGTCACGCGCGTGACGCCATTAAACCGCAGCGTGCGTTCGAACCAGTGCCGCGAGTTGATCGTAAATTTATTTAGTGCGCGCCGATCAGCGGCGGCTTGCTTACCGCGAACCTGTAATTCATGGGCCACATCGCTCGCTACAAATCCACCAAAGGTATCAATCGCCCAATAGCGCTTAGTCGGCGCGATCTCATCAAGATGTTTGTTTAAAAAAACGGTCGTGTATCCGCGATAACACCCGATCTCCCCACAATCGCCGGGCACCGCGGCGGCTTCCGTCAGTAACGTGGTCAAACGGACGAGCTGCGCCGGCGTAAAAGCATAACGATATTTATAGAGCAGGTAGGATCGGAAAGGCGACCAGAACAGCGCCCGCTTCACCAGTCCATCTAACCAAATCTCCCCGCGCGAATTAATCATGACGACCCGCGTTGAGCGCTCCGCGCTCGCTCGACCTCTAGGCGCAACGCACGTAAGGAGACCTGAATATCCCGCAAAAAAACCGCCAACGATGCGATCAACAAGAGCACGCTGGAAATAAATAGCCCCACGAGCTCAAGCGCGAATTCGCGATGCATCGTGGCATCGAGGAAAATCACCATCACCAAAAGACAAGAGAGCAGCATGCTGGAGCCCGCGAGCATCACGGCCAACCGGACCAGCTTAGCCCGCTGCCACATAATTTCTAACTGCCGCTCAATATGCCGCTGGCTTTCACCGGTGGCACCTTGGGAATCACGCGCCAAGGCCCGCGTGCGATCGACGACGCGCCCAAGGCGATTCGTCAGCGTAATCAACAAGCCACTCACCCCGGAAAGTAAAATCACCGGAGTGATCGAGAGCTGAATAACCGACAAAAACGAACTGGGCAGAACAGTTTCCATGGCTGCGAAAGTTAAGCCAGTGGCACTCGAGGGCAATCTTACTCGCGCCGCGCAGCTAATTTCATGCCACGGGCCGCCGGGCGATTAACAGCGTCGCCGTCATATCCTGCACCAATTTGCCCGCTTGATTATAGGTCCGACACTGGAGCTGCAATAATCCGTAAGCTGGACGCGCCGGCGCCGGCGCCAGTCCTAGCACTTCGGTCACCACTCGCAAGCGGTCACCAGGTAAGACGGGCCGCGGCCAACGCAAATTTTCCATCCCCTGTCCAATGACCCCGCCATCGAGGGCCATTTCCCCTTGGACCATTAAACGCATACTGACGGCCGCCGTATGCCAGCCACTGGCGACCAGTTGCCCAAAGAGAGTTGTCCGCGCCGCTACCGCATCGGTGTGAAACGGCTGAGGGTCATATTGCTGGGCAAACGCCGTGATCTCGGCCGCCGTCATAACGTAATCAGCGGTGTTGAATTTTTCTCCCAGCTGCAAATCCTCGAAATAGCGCATGGCTCTCGGATAACTCATTTGGCGGAAAAGTCCAACCCGCCAAGAGTTGCCTCACCGCGAAACTGCGTGTATCTAATCAGCATCCGTGGCC
>Ga0049085_10000437_pt1 | contig 16403 bp, 13 predicted proteins | sample GreLakmeSU08MSRF_FD_66721 | JGI IMG/M metagenome (GOLD analysis project Ga0049085, IMG submission 66721) | Freshwater lentic microbial communities from great Laurentian Lakes, MI, USA - Great Lakes metaG SU08MSRF | ecosystem: Environmental > Aquatic > Freshwater > Lake | place: Great Lakes... | reverse complement strand
GGATGCGGCCCTTTTCTTTTTCCTCCGGCGGCGTCCCGGCCAGGTCATACAACCGCGCGGGCTGGCCGCCGACCTCGACCGGCGTGGATTGCCCGGCCAACTCCTCCTGGGCGACCGGCCCCAGGCCGACCTGCCCGCGCCAGCGGTTGACGTTGTCCAGTTCGCGCCCCGCCGCGCCGGGCAGCGGGATGATCGTGATCTGGGCCTTCGCGCCGTCCGCGCCGCTGACCTGAAAATTTCCGACGCGAATCTCGCTCGGCGGCAGTTCCTCCCAGCCCGCCGGCAGCTTCCAACGAAGCTGAGGCCGCGGGGAATTTTCGGAAGGTTCCGCCACCCGGCGCACCGGCGCGCGCTCCTTGGGGACACGATAAGTTGTGATCTCCTCCGGCCCGCAGCCCGCGAGCAACCCGGCCAGCAACAGCGGCCACCGCGCGCGCAGCGGAACAAATTTTACCGGGATGCAAAAAAACATTGGTGTAGTTTTACTTTCCAACACAGGCCAGAGCAAGCCCTGCTTTGGCTCGTAGTGCCCTGATTTGCCGGAGCGCGGCTGTGTCTCCTCGACCAGCCGCAGCAGGTGGCGAACGGAAAGGTTTTTGGATAATTCAAAGCGCCAGTGTTTGCGAGTGTGCTGCGGCTGGTCTTCGACACAGCCGCGCTCCATTCAAATCAGGACACTGCCTTTGGCCGAGGGGGTTCGCCACGAAAGAAATTGAAACGGCTCAAGAAAGTTTTTCCAGCGCGCGCAGGCGCAGAATGTCCAGCCGATCCTGCTCGCGATCGGTCTCCTTGCTGGCGATGAGGCTGTCGAGTCCGAGGTAGGGAATCCGCACTCCATCCACCACCACTTCCAGCGCGGTGCCAATGGCGTCCGGGTAGGAAGCTTCCAGGTGTGCGTGCACACATCGACCTCCACTTCGTCGGCGATTTTCACCACGACGTTGTCGAGCAGATCGCGCGGAGTCAGCTCGGCGGCCGCGCCATCCTCCATTTGAGCGAGGGCGATGAGAACTTTTTGTGCGTTCTCCCCGGTCGCCTCGATCAGGATGTCCAGGTCCTGGGTTGTCCGCACCGCGCCGTGCAAGATGTAGACACGACCGCCGATGACCAGATATTTCGCGTTTTGCGGGTTAAGCAAAGCGCAGACGCGCAACAACGGGACCATGTCAGCATCTGCCATGAGCTACCACAATCGGGGGTTCGACTGCCGCTGCCGCCACGCCTCATACTCCGCGCGTGTCTTCGCCTTGAAAACAAAGCCGCGCGGGCGCGCATAGGGATTCAGCTTGTTGAACTCCTGCTCCAGGCGATGGGCTTGACGAAAAAATTCCTCCGGCGTGGAAGGCGGCTTTCGCCTCCCCACAACTTTGATCTTCGAGTAATCAATCACAACCGCAGGGAGCCGTCGCTCCGGCTCACCCCGCCGTCACGCCCAGCAGGAATTCGATGTTCGTCTTCGTCTTCTTGAGTTTGTTCAACACCAGTTCCATCGCCTCGACCGGCGGCACGCCGGTGAGCGCGCGGCGGAGCATGACCACCTTCGCGTATTCCTGCGGATGGTAGAGCAACTCCTCTTTGCGCGTGCCGGAGAGCTCGATGTTGATCGACGGGAAAATGCGGCGGTCCACGAGATGGCGGTCGAGATGCACCTCCATGTTGCCGGTGCCTTTGAACTCTTCAAAAATAACCTCGTCCATGCGGCTGCCGGTATCGACGAGCGCGGTGGCGATGATCGTGAGCGAGCCGCCCTCCTCGATGTTGCGCGCCGCGCCGAAGAAACGCTTTGGCTTGTGCAGCGCGTTGGCATCGACGCCGCCGGAGAGAATCTTGCCGGAATGCGGCTGGACGGTGTTGTAGGCGCGGGCCAGACGGGTGATGGAGTCGAGCAGGATCACGACGTCGCGTTTGTGCTCGACCATACGCTTGGCTTTTTCGATGACCATCTCGGCCACCTGGACGTGGCGTTCCGGCGGTTCGTCGAAGGTCGAGGAAATGACCTCCGCCGGCCGGCAGGAGCGTTCCATGTCGGTGACTTCCTCGGGCCGTTCGTCGATGAGCAGGATGAAGAGGTAGGCCTCGGGATTATTTTTCAGGATGGCGTTGGCCAGCTTCTGCATCAGCACGGTCTTGCCGGTGCGGGGCGGCGCGACGATGAGGCCGCGCGAGCCTTTGCCGATGGGGCTGACGAGATCGAGCACGCGCGTGGAAAGCTCGTCCCCGGTCGTTTCCAGAATGAAGCGCTTGTTCGGAAAGAGCGGTGTGAGGTTTTCGAAATGCGTCTTGTCCTTCGCCTTGTCCGGGTCCTCGGTGTCGACGGCCTCGACTTTGAGCAGGGCGAAGAATCGTTCCTTCTCCTTCGGCGGACGAATCTGCCCAGCGACGAGGTTGCCGGTCTGCAAATCGAAGCGGCGGATCTGCGAGGGCGAAACGTAAATGTCCTCCGGGCACGAGAGGTAGTTGAACGCCTGCGAACGGAGGAAGCCGAAGCCCTCGCTCAACACTTCGAGCACGCCTTCGCTGAAGAGCACGCCGCTGCGTTCCGCGTTTTTCTGGAGGACGTGGAAGATGACCTCGTGCTTGCGCATCGTGCCGAAATTCTCGATGCCCATCTCCTTGGCCATCGCGTTCAGGTCGGTCATCGACATGGCCTGGAGCTTGGCGATGTTGATTTTCAGCGCGGGCAGGACCTCGGCGGATGGCTCGGTCTGGGCGGCGGTGGCGTCGGGCGTTTCCACGGCGTGGGTCGGCGGACGCAGTTCCATCTCGTCGGCGGGCGCGGCGAAGGCGGCGACTTCGCTTTCGATGTCGAAGGGCGGCGGCGCGGGGGCTTTGCGCCGGGGCGCTCTGGGGCCTTTGGGGCGGGCGTTTCTCGTCTTGGGAATTCGTGTCATAATTTAATAATTTTTTGGTTAAAATGGGCCGCGGTTCGCGGCCAAGGAACGGAACGGCACACTGGTTGCAGTTCGCTGGATTTCCCACGGTCTGGAACTAGTCAAACCGGAACGCGCATCGCTGGGGCGCCAGGCAGGTCTGTTTCAATCAATACGGCAAGGGAAATCTCGCGGTTAATTCACAGACACGTTGCCGGACGGAGCGGGCGGCGTCAAGGTTCTTAATGTCGAGCAACACTTCGCTGATCATGTCGGCGATGGCCGCCATCTCCGGCTCCCGCATCCCGCGCGTCGTCACCGCCGGCGTGCCCAGCCGGATGCCGCTGGCCTGGAACGGCGAGCGGGTCTCGAACGGAATGGTGTTTTTGTTGACCGTGATGCCGGCCTCGTCGAGCACGATCTGGCATTCCTTCCCGGTCAGGTCGCGCGCGCCGACATCCACCAGCATCAGGTGGTTGTCCGTGCCCCCGCTGACCAGCCGGAAGCTGTTTCGCTTCACCCCCTCGGCCAGGGCGCGGGCATTCTTGACGATCTGCTGTTGATACGCCTGGAACCCCGGCTGCAACGCCTCGTGAAAACAAACCGCCTTCGCCGCGATGACGTGCATCAGCGGCCCGCCCTGGATGCCGGGGAACGCCTGCGAATCAATTTCCTTCGCGTATTTTTCCCTGCACAAAATCAAGCCGCCGCGCGGTCCGCGCAACGTCTTGTGCGTGGTCGTCGTCACGAAATCCGCGTGCCCGACGGGGCTGGGATGCTCGCCCGCCGCCACCAACCCGGCGATGTGCGCGATGTCCGCCAGCAGCATGGCGCCGACCTCGCGCGCGATCTCGCCCATCCGCTTGAAATCAATGACCCGCGAATAGGCGCTCGCGCCGACGGTGATCATCTTCGGCCGGTGCTCGCGCGCCATCGCCGCCAGTTGGTCGTAGTCGATCCGTTCGTCCTCCTTGCGCACGCCGTAGTGGACGATCTCGAAAAATTTTCCGGAGAAGTTCGCCTTGTTGCCGTGGGTCAGATGCCCACCGTGGCTCAGGTCCATGGTCAGCATCTTGTCGCCCGGCTTGAGGAAGGCGAAATAGACCGCCATGTTCGCGCCGCTGCCGGAATGCGGCTGGACGTTCGCGTGCTCGGCGCCGAAAAGTTTCTTCGCACGGTCGATGGCCAGTTGCTCGACGACATCGACGTTTTCACAGCCGCCGTACCAGCGTTTCTTGGGGTAGCCCTCGGCGTATTTGTTCGTCAGCACCGAGCCTTGCGCCTCCATCACGGCGAGGCTGGTGAAATTTTCACTGGCGATCAGCTCGATGTTTTCCTGCTGGCGCTGGCGTTCGTGGTCAATGACCTCGGCGATTTCCGGGTCCACGGTTTTTAATTTTAGGTCAGGACTGCTCATACTGGGTTCCATTTTTTCGACGCGCCGCTCGTGCCGGCCGCCCTCGAACCGGGTGGCGAGAAAGGCGTCAATCATTTTTTTGGCTTGCTCGGGCGTGGTGGCGCGGTTGCCGAGGCAGAGAACGTTTGCGTTGTTGTGCCGGCGGGAAAGAGCGGCCATCTCCTCGTCAAAGACCAGCGCGGCGCGCACGCCGGCGACCTTGTTGGCCGCGATGCTCATGCCCACGCCGCTGGTACAGACGAGCAGCCCGAAATCACTCTGGTGCCCGGCCACGTTGTGGGCCACGGCCTGCGCGAAGTCGGGATAATCGGAGGACTCCTTCGAGTGCGTGCCGAAATCGTTGACCGTCCAGCCCTGCCCCTGGAGATGCTGCTTGAGCGCCTCCTTCAGCTCGAAGCCGCCGTGGTCCGCACCGAGCGCGATGGAGTTGCCGGCCGGCCCGGCGGAGCTGGTCGACGTGGAAGTTTGTTCGATAAATTTCAACATGGTGACAATGCCCTGCTCAATCTGGTCGCGGCAGTTCAGGTAAACGTCATACGACCCGCCGATCGGATCGCTAATGTCATTTTCATAAATGTCTAGCGTCTCGTCAAACTCGCGCAGCAAAAAAGTTTTCTCCGTCGCCTGCGGATAAAGGAGCGTGATGGCATCGACGTGGCTGTGGGTCATCCCGAAAATGTAGTCGGCCTGCTGGATCAGCTCCGCCGTGAGCAGCCGGCTGCGCTGTTTGCTGATATCGATGCCCAGTTCGCGCAGCGCCCGCACCGCGTATTCGCTCGGCGTCTGCCCGTCGAGCGCGCCCACCCCGGCGGACAGCACCCAGTAATCCTTGCGCCCGCGCATCTCGTGGCGGAACAACCCCTCGGCCATCGGACTGCGGCAAATGTTTCCCGTGCAAACAAACAAAATCGTCTTCATCAAAAATCTGGCGGCAAGTTTGCGGCGGGCGGCGGAATAATCAACTTGGAAATCGGCGTGGCGCAGAAAAGGCCGGGCTGGTGTTCAATCCGCCGGCCGGCCGCGCGCCCCTCTCGTCACTCCGCCCGCCTGGCCCGCACCACCGCCAGCCCCTTCAACAAATCCAGCGCCCGCGCCAGCACCGGATCGGTGATGACCGGCTTTTCCACCGCGGCGGGCTTCACTTTCGGAAGGCTCGACTCGTCATCCGGATCCAGCCGCTCCCGGGCCAGCCGCACCAGCTCCGCCTCGTTGAGCCGATGGCGCGGCGGCCGGTTCGTCACGGAAAGATTCGCGACGCCTCCGGCCGTGGACTTGGGCAAAATTTTGTAGGCGTCGGCAAAAAATTGTTTCTCATCCTCCGGGCTGACCTCCACCTGGATGTCCGCCTTCAACCCGCCCGCCGGCACCGTTTCCCCGCTCCCCAGCTTGACCGATGCGACGGCGACGCGCAGCCGCTGGCCGTTTTTCAAAACAAACTCCTTCATGATGCTCGCCTGCCCGGCCGTGTTCGTGCCGATCAGCAACGCCACTTCCCCATTCCGCAACACCGCCGCCAGCGCCTCCGCCGCGCCGGCCGTCTGGTGGTTCACGAGGATCGTGACCGGCACTTTGATCGCGTCGGCCTTCTCGGTGGAGCGCGCCGTCCCCTGCCCCCAGTCAAGCAGCAGTTGCTCCGAGGCGAAAAACTTGTCCGCCACCGCGCCCGCCGCCGCATAGTCCAGCCCGCCCGCAAACCGCAGATCCAGCACCAGCCCCTGTAGCTTGTTCGTCATGCCGAGCAGGCGCAGCGCGTCACCGGTTTCCTTCGCCAGTCCGCCGCCCACGCGCGCCACCCGCAGATAACCAAACGCCCCGTCAAACACCGCCGAGCCGGCCAGTGCCGGCTGGCCGGTGTTCGTGCCGGCGACCGCATCCAGCGAGACCCGCGAGCCAAGCCGTGCGATCAGCCCCTCGACCGACGCGCGGTTCAGCGTCGCGTCATCGGCCCCGGTGAGGTTCGTGCGGAGCAGGTCATAGACTTCCTGGAAGGAGGGCGGCGAAATTTTTTCGCCGGCGCGGGCGGACGCGGCGCCGCTCAACAAACCGAGCAGCAACACCGCGCCAAGAAGATTTCTGTACTGTGTCATGCGTGGGAAAAGTGGGGCAGGCCTGATAGAAAGTAAAGTCCCGTCAAGAAGCTCGCCAGCGATGGGGGCAACAGGCACCCGCAGCCGTCCCCGGCTGCAAGTTCGCGGGGCGTCCCCGCCCCGTGATCGGGGCGTGGCCGCGAGAAACAGCCGGAACTCGCTGGCGGGAACGCCTGCGCCACGGGCTGTGCCCGGCTGGCCGGTGTTTTACCATAAGGATTACCATAAGAATGCCATTTACCATTCCATGACCGATGATCGCCCCATGAAAACAACCATTACGATGGATCAATCGGGACGACTAGTTCTTCCCAAAAATATTCGCCAGTCGCTGAACACGCCGTCCGCCGCCCGGTTTGAGGTGCAGGTGCTGGGCAACCGCGTGGAATTGACACTGGCCGAACCGGAGTCGGCCCGCCTGCGCCGCAAAGGAAAGCTCCTCGTCGTGCCCAAGCAGGGCGTCGCGGCGGACACGGTCAAGGCCCTGTCGGAAACCCGCGCCGACCGGTTATGATTGAGTTTTTTGACACCGCCGTGCTGGTGGCGGCAATGGTCGAGGACGAAGCCCGGCACGAAGACTGCGCCCAAATTTTGGAGTCGGTCAGGGACGGCCACGCCGGGGCGCATTCCTTGGCGGAATGTTTCGCCACGCTCACCGGCGGACGTTTGAAAATCCAGCTCGCGCCCGGTGAGGCCGCCAGCCTCATCCGTCATAATATCTACGACCGCCTCACGCTGGTCACGCTCTCCGCCCCGGAACAGATGAAACTGGTGGAGATGGCCGGGCCAGCCGGTGCGCGCGGCGGCGCGATTTACGATCTCTTGCTCATGGCCTGCGCCCGCAAAGTGAAGGCGGAAAAAATTTACACGCTCAACCGCCGCCACTTTATCGCGCTGGCCCCGGACTTGGCGGAGCAGATTTTATCACCGTGATTCTAATCCCGTTCAGCGCCTTCGCCGCAATGTCCCGCCGGAACTGCGCGTCGTCGAAATGGATTTTCTCCACGGCGGCGTAGGCGGCGACCTGAGCGGCCGGCAAATCCTTCGCCCACGCCGTCACGCCGAGCACCCGGCCGCCGTTGGTGACGATGTGATTTCCATGCGGTGCCGTGCCAGCGTGAAAAACTTTCGTATTCGCCAACCGCGCGGCGGCGTCGAGGCCGCTGATGACTTTGCCCTTCGCGTAATTTCCCGGATAGCCGCCCGACGCCATCACCACGCAGACCGAGGCCAGCGGACTCCACTTGAGCTCCATCTTGTCGAGCGTTCCCTCCACGCTGGCATTGAGCAGTTCGACCAGATCACTTTCGAGGCGCGTCAGATACACCTGCGTCTCCGGATCGCCGAAGCGCGCGTTGAATTCCAAAATCTTCGGCCCGTTTTTCGTCAGCATCACGCCCGGATACAGGATGCCGCGATAGTCAATCCCCTCCGCCACGCAGCCGCACATGAACGGTTCGAGAACCTGGCGCGCGGTCTCGGCGAGCTGCGCGTCGGTCAGGAACGGCGTCGGCGAATACGTCCCCATGCCGCCGGTGTTCAGGCCGAGATCGCCGGCGAGCGCGCGCTTGTGGTCCTGCGAGGTCGGAAAAATTTTCGCCGTCCGGCCGTCGCACAGCGCGTGCAGCGACACCTCGACGCCTTCGAGAAATTCCTGCACCACCACCCGCGCACCGGCCGCGCCGAAGGCCCGGCCCACCATGATTTCATCCACCGCCTGCTCCGCCTCGGCCTGGTTCGCGCAGAGCAAAACCCCCTTGCCGAGGGCGAGTCCGTCCGCCTTCACCACGCAACGCCCACCCAGCGACGCGCAGAATTTCTTCGCCGCCGCCGCGTCGGCAAAAGTTCCCGCCGCCGCCGTGGGGATGCCATACTTCTCCATGAACTGCTGCGAAAAAACTTTCGAGGACTCGAACTGCGCCGCCTTCTGGTTCACCCCCCAAATCCGTAGCCCGTGCTTCTGAAACAAATCCACGATGCCGAGCGCGAGCGGATTGTCCGGCCCGACCACGGTGAGATCCGCCTTCTTCTCCTGCGCGAACGCCAGCAGTCCCGGCAAATCCTCCGCGCCGATGCTCACGCACTCGACCAGCGAAGAATTTTTCACCAGCCGCTCTTCGGCGATGCCCGCGTTGCCCGGCGCGCACCACATCTGCGTGACGTGCGACGACTGCGCCAGCTTCCAAACCAGCGTGTGCTCGCGTCCGCCGGAACCGATGACGAGGAGTTTCATTGCATCAACGACGAATCTTGAAACCCTCCAGCGCGGCCAGCTTTGACGCTTTGGAATCAAAACTCCAGAACGTGTCGCACTTGAGCGCGAGCGCCGAAGCAACGTGCAGCAGATCATATGTGCGGAAGCCATGTTTTGCGGTGTGACGCATCGCAAGCTCCTCGAATTGGCGCTCCAGATCGCCAATGGGCACAACCGCATTGCGAATGAAACTCTCCTTGGTCAGATCGTCCCGAAAGTTTGCGTGAGCCAATGCCGCCTGCTCCGGCGTGACAAAATGCTGCCCAGGCGAACGCGCGAAAAAAACATGAAGCTGGAAGGCGTTAACGACTTCCAGGCGGTGCAGCCAGGTCACCGGCAACGGACGGGCCTCACCGCGCTCCGCCCGCGCCGCCAACCGGTCAGCCTCGAAACTGTCCGGCAGTTCCAGATAGGTGCGAGTGAAGAAATTGGTGTCGGCGTAGGGAATCATTCGCCGCGAATGAGTTTGTCCACCTTGCGAACCTGGGCGGCCGGAATCATTTTTGGAAAAATCGCCCGGCGACGTGCGGCGAAATCCGGCAGCGTGATGGGCTTGCGGGCGGACGCTTCCGGCTGGATGGAATAAACGCGCCCGTCGCGGCGCCTGACGTGGACCACGCCTTCCTTGTCCGCCGCATCCAGCACCACCGCCGGCTCGCGATCCAGTTGTCTCACCGTGAAAACTTTCATGTCCGACATTATGTCGGCGTTCGCAGGAAAGTCAAGCAACGTGCGGCGACTGCGGCCGTTTCCAAACCAGCGCATGCTCGCGTCCGCCGGAACCGATACGAGGAGTTTCATTTATTGCCAGCGAGTTGATGCCGGAACGGCCTACTCGGGAAAGAAATTTTACGATCACCGGGATGATGCTGGACCGGCTCTGTCTTCCTTGTCCGTGCGATCCGAATCGGCATTGAGAAACTTCACCGTCTTCCATAACAAGAAGGCCACCACGGAGAGGAAGGCCACGGCCAAAGCCAGCCCAAACGCAACATCGCCACGCTTGGCCGGAGGCACAAATTTGAGCGGATAACAAAAGAGGAGAAACGCGCCGACCAGCAGCGCGATAGAACAGATAAAAAATTTCCGGGACTTGGCCGGCTTTTGTCCGTCCTTGCTTCCCAGTCCCCGCAGCAGTCGCCAGTACAACCAGGCCACCACCGCGCCCGCCACAAAAGCGATCCCCGTCCCGGGGCCGAGGTGAAAGGAAACGCCGGAGGCGACGGGCGTCACGGAATAGACCATCGCCGCCAGAAGGCCGAAGGCCAGCGCCGAGGCGCCAGAGGCAATGCGGAAAAAATCCCGGTCGTCGCCGTCCGATGGGTTGGTTGGCATGATGACAATTTTAAACCACCCGCGCCTCACCCTTCCCTTTCACCACTTCGCCGATGAGCCAGGCTTTGTGCTTTTGCGCGCGGATGAATTTCAGCACGGCGTCTGCCTTGTCCGCCGAGACGATGCTCACCATGCCGATGCCCATGTTGAAGACTTGATACAATTCCTCTTCCGGCACGCCGCTCTGCGTCTCAATGATTTTGAAGATGGGCAGCATGTCCCACGAGCCTTTGCGGATGACGACGTCGAGCGACTTCGGCAATACGCGCGGGATGTTATCGACGAACCCGCCGCCGGTGATGTGGGCGAAAGCGCGGACATGGTGCGTGGAGGGTGGTATGTGAACTGGATTGAACTTCGCCACGAGCTTTTGGACAAGCGGGCCGTAGCTGATGTGGACTTTGAGCAACTCCGCGCCGAGCGTCAGTTTCGAGCTGGGGATGCGGCTGGAGATTTTTAATTTCAATTGCTCGAAGAATATTTTCCGGCCGAGCGAATAGCCGTTCGTGTGCAGGCCGCTGGATTCGATGCCGATGACAACGTCGCCGCGCTTCACGGTTTTCTGGCCATTGAGCATCCGGGATTTTTCCACCACGCCGACGATCGTGCCGCTCACATCGTATTCGCCCTTCTGGTAGAAGCCGGGCATCTGCGCGGTTTCGCCGCCAATGAGAGCGCAGTTGTTTTCCGCGCAGGCGCGGGCGAAGCCTTTGATGATCTCGGTGAAGACGTGCGGTTCGAGTTTGCCCGTGCCGAGGTAATCGAGGAAGAAGAGCGGTTCCGCGCCGAGCACGGCGATGTCGTTCACGCAATGGTTCACGAGGTCCGCGCCGATGGTGTCGTGCTGGCCCATGGCGAAGGCGATCTTCAGCTTCGTGCCCACGCCGTCCACGCTGCTGACCAGGACCGGCTCGCGATATTTCTTGAGGTCGAGCTGGAAGAGGCCGCCGAAGCCGCCAACTTTGCCGAGCACTTCGCGGCGGTGCGTCGAGGCGAGCAGTTGCGGGAGCGTGGCTTTGACTTTGTTGCCGAGATCGATGTCCACGCCGGCGGCGGCGTATGCTTTTTGTTTCATTGCGGGCGGAATTAACCGTCAAGAGTCCGTGAACGCCAAGATTAAACTTCGGGCGGACGGGTTGGTGCCCGAAGAAAACCGCATCCCGGCACACCGCCAACGTGAATGCGAATTCCCGGTCGATCTGCCCCGCCGGCCAGCCAGCCTCAGCGCGCCTCCCCGATCACCGTGGTCGTGTCGATCCGCACCGGCGTCACCACCTGCTTCGCGCCGCCCGGCCAGATAATTTCCACCGACTCCACCTTGTCCGCGCGGCCCAGCCCGATGGTCACGGGCAGCTCCGATTGCGCGAGGTAGCTGCGCGTCGGCATCACCGTGCGCTGCATCGTCATTCCGCCAGCCTTCACCACAAGGCGCGCGCCAATGGCGTCACGGTTTGTTTTCGTGCCGGTCAGTTTCAAACGTAGCCAATGATGACCGAGCTGCTGGTCGTTGCGGAGCAGCAGCGGCGGGCCGTTCACCTGCGTCAGCACCACGTCGAGATCGCCGTCGCCGTCGATGTCCGCGAAGGCCGACGCCCGCCCGACCATCGGCTTGAACAAGTCTCCGCCCGCCTTGCCCGCCGGCACCACGGCGAAACTCGCCGCGTTCTTCGCGCCGCAGTTCCAGAACAACTGCGCCGGCTGCGCGTAGCTCTGGCTCTTTTGAATTTTGGAAATCTCCTGCTCCAGATGCCCGTTGGCCGTGAGCAGATCGAGCCGCCCGTCCAGGTCGTAATCAAAGAAGAACACGCCGAACTTCAGCAGCAGCCGGCTGGCCGGGCCGACGCCCTCCGCGATGGCCTCGTCGGTGAAGTTCAGCGGCTCCTTCTGCGAAACGTAGAGCGCCGTCATCTCGGTGGCGAAATTCCCGATGGCGACGCCGAGCGCGGCGTCGTTCCGGTACTGCGCGGCGTCAATACCCATCGCGCCGCGCGCCGCGCCGTTCGCATCGAAGCCCACGCCCGACGACAGGCCGATCTCCTTGAACTTCCCGTCCTTCTGATTGTGAAACACAAAATTCTGCACCGTGTCGTTCGCCACGATCAGGTCGATCCAGCCGTCCCCGTCGATGTCCACCGGCGCGACGCCGAGCGATTTGGCGACGGGTACGCCGGTGTCCTTGTTCTTCACCTGCACGCCGGCCGCTTCGGAAACATCGGTGAATTTCCCGCCGCCCATGTTGCGGAACAACTGCGGAAACGTCCCCTCGAAATTCATCGGCTGCCCGTAGGCGCGCGTCTGGCCGTCGATCTTGTAGCCGACCTCGGCGTCGATCTGGCGCGACCACTTCACGTAATTGGCGACGAACAAATCGAGCTTCCCGTCGTTGTTGTCATCCAGCCACGCCGCGCCCGTGCTCCACTGCGCGGGCGAGCCGGCCACGCCCGACTCCGCCGTCACGTCGGCGAACTTCCCGTTGCCCAAGTTGTGAAACAAACGGTTCCCACCGACCGCCGTGATGAAAACGTCCGGCCGCCCGTCGTTGTCATAATCGCCCACCGCCACGCCCATGCCATAAAAACTCACGTCGAGTCCCGAACCCGCCGTCACGTCAGTGAACCGGCCTTTGCCATCGTTCTGGTAAAGCTTCATCGTCGCGTCGGCCTGACGGTTCGCCGTCTGCCACGGCCAGTCGCTGCTGTTGATGAACAGCAAATCCTGCGCGCCGTCGTTGTCGAAATCGAGGAAGGCCACGCCACCGCCCATCGTTTCCGGCAGCAGCTTCTCGCCGGTCGCGCCGCTGTGGTGGATGAATTTGATTCCCGACCCGGCGGTGATGTCGGTGAATTTCACCATGGGAATTTCCGCCGGCGCCGGGGCGGCCACCGTCGGCGAGGTCAGTTTCGTCTGCTGGACGGGCGCAACCGGCGGCTTGCGCTTCGCGTACCAAATCCCGCCCGCCACCGCGCCGGCGAGGATGACGAACGCCAGCGCCGACCAGCGGAACGCGCGGCCGATCACCGCGTCGTCGAACTGGGCCACTTCTTCCTCCGGCGGCGGCGCGGCGTATTTGCTCTTGTCAGTCGGGTCGGTGTTCATGGTCGTGGAGCGGGCCGCGCGTCGGCGGGCAGTCCAGGCGCGCCCGGACGTTGCAACTGATAAATGATGACCGCCTGGGCCGCGTGATCGGCGGCGGGATTCGCACGCCGCGCGATGGCCACGGCGCGGTCCCGCGCATTGTCGTCGGGCCGGTACCGCTCGTGCAGCTTGCGATGCTCCGCCGCGAGCTTGTCGTCGCCAAGCTGCGCGTGAATCAGGGCGAGGTTGTAATGCGCGGTCACGTTCTCCGAATCGAGCGCGAGCGTCTTTTGAAACCGCGCCACGGCCTGCTGCAAAAATTCCCGCCGCCGCGCCGCGTTCTCCTCACCGCGCTCCCGCTTGGCGCGCTCGAAGAGCGTCTGGCCGAGTTCATTGATGACCTCGTAGTCCTTGCTGAAATCAAACCCGCGCTGGTCCAGCTCCGGATATTTGTCTTCGAGAATGCTGCGGAATTCGGCGATGGCCTTGTCGAGGTAGCCGTTTTGTTTGTTCGCCAGTCCGTTCAGCCACGCGATCGTCCAGCGCGGCGCGGGCGGATCGGTCTTGGCCGCGCGCTGCAATGCGCCCACCGCGTCTTCCAGCCGGCCTTCCTTCAGATAAACCCGCGCCAGGTTGAGCGGGCCGTCGGGCCGGCCCATTTTCTCGACCTGCTCGAACGCGTGCGCGGCCTGGATCAACTCGCCCTTCTCGCTGCCCTTGTCGCCTTCGAGCAGCAGGCCGATGCCGTAGTCATTCCACCGTTGCCACGGAATGATCGGCGACGGCGCGTTCGTCGGCGCGGCGTCCACGCCCTCGACGGGAAACGTGATCGAGTCGCCGGCAATAGTGGTGATGGGGAGGTCGTTGGTAAAATTTTTCCCGAACACATGCTGCATGTATTTCGTGTCGAACTTGCGGTACTGGAGCTTGATTTCCACGGTCAGCGGCGCGTCGAGATTTTCTGGCACGGTGAAACTGTAATGCACGACCTGCGCCGCGCCGGGCGGAATCTGGTGGTTGTAGAGCGGCGTGAAAATGTCCTGCGGATTGCGGCGGTCGATGCGGTTGCCGTCGCGGTCGAGCATGAAGACGTTGATGAAATGCGACCACGGATCGACTTCGTTGAGCACGCCCAGCGCACCGTTGCGGCCCACGACGCGCCCGGCACTCGCGGCCCGCGCGTCCACCCAGACTTCGTTCGAGTCCACCGTCCCCTGCGTGAAGGGATGGCCCAGCCGCACGGTGCGGACGACCACTTCGAGCAGATAATTTTTCCCGCGCTTCAACACCGGCACCTGCGGACGCAACGGCCCCGTGAGCGGGCTGTCCACCGCGCCGCCTTCCTTGAGTCCGAAGAAATCGACGCGCACCGAGCCTTGGAGAAATTCCTGGTGCGCCTTCACGATTTCCGGCTGGCCGCGCAGATGTGCGATCCCGGTGTTCGCCGCCGGGAAAAGATGGTCGTGGATGCTGAGGGTGCGGTTGGTCGGATTGAAAAATTGCGCGCCAAAATCAGCGGACGGTTTCAGCGGCATGTGGCAGCCGTTGCAGTTGACCTGCGCCTTTTCGGGATAATAAAAGCTGCGCGCATTGTGGCCGGAAACGCCGCTCAGGAGAAACGTGTCGTAATGGTTCTGGCCGCGCAAAAATTCCTTGTACTTGTTCAGCTCGTAGGGCAGCGAAACCTTGTGGCAGGTGGAGCAGAACTCGGCGGTCTTGTGCAGCGGCTTGAGGAAGGTCTGCTTGTGGAAGTCCGGCTTGGCCTTGACGAGTTGCTGGTTGATGAACTGCAGGGCCGCATTCGAGCTGTAGGCAAACGGATAATGCACCGGCTCGTCGATGGTGTAGTCGGCGTTGCCCTTCGTGCTGTTGACGTGCGTGATCGCGTGGCAGGCGGTGCAGGTGATGCCGGCCTGCGAGGTCGGATGCTTCTCCATGTCGAAGTTGGGATCGTCAAACGCGCCGCTGAAAAACGGCACCACGTCATGACAGCCGGCGCACCAGCGCGACGCCTTCACGTTCCCATCGCGCTGGAGCGAGACCGCGCGCGTTTCCTTCACACTGAAAAGATACGGCTGGTTGTTGAACGAACTGAAATGGTGCGCGCTGTGGAACCAGCCTTGGTAGGCGTCCGCGTGGCACTTGAGGCAGTAGTCGTCCATCATCAGCGTCCGGGCCGAAATGAAATTACCCGAAGCGGTGCGGGCCAGCGACGGCTCGAAATATTTCTTCCCCTCCACCGAGCCGGCCTGGTTTTTCTGAGGATGCTTGGAGTGTAGGAAAACCATCGCGACCACCACCAACCCGATCACGCCCGCCCACCGCGCCCCGGCCTGCCAGTGGATGCGCGGCCCGGCTAGGCGGTGCAGCACGTACAGCCACACGGCCAGCACCGGCGTGATGACATGCGCCCAGTAGATCGGTGAACGCAGGCTGGGATTCTTGATGACGAAAAAATCGAACCGCATCAGCGCCACACCGGTGAAGAGCAGCACCAGGCTGATGAAGAAGAGCAGATAGCCGACGCGGACCGCGCGGCGGTTGGTGCGGTCATGCGCGTTCTTGATGTGCAGCGCGCCGAAGACCACGAACGGCACGAGGAGCAGCAGCCCCAGCGCGAGATGCGCGCCGAACATCACCATGTAAAAATAATTCTGGTAGGAGAATCCCTTGAACCATTCGAGGAAAGTGATGCTGGCGAGGTAGGCCGAGTTCGCGCCGAGCAGCGCGACCAGCCCGAAAATAAAATAGAGCAGCAGTCGCAGCCGCGGCCCGACGGCGCGCACGTATTTCTTGCGCGGCGGTGATCCGCCGGCGGGAGCGTTCGCGCTGTCTGGTGCTTCAGCCATTTTGTTTAGTCAGAATAATCGGCTGCCGCCTGGCGACGAAGCTCAAACTGCGCGCCACGAAACTTCACGAGAGCCAGGCGGTCCAAACCACGAATGCACACGAATGGGAAAGACGATCGAAGGCGTGGCGGCATCCGCTCGCCGCCCTTGGTCGGGTCGGGCCGGCCCGGCGTTCGCAACACGACCTGGCCGGACCAATTCATATTCGTGTCCATTGGTGTCCATTCATGGTTTCACTCCATCGCTCGCCTAAAAAACTTCCCGCTTGCCCTTCTGCCAGGTGTCGAAATCTTCCAGTTCCTCTGCCGACACCTGGCCCGTCTCCAGCGCCACCGGCTGCATCCCCGTGAAGGTCACCGCCGTGAACGCCAGCGCGACGGGCGTCCGGGCTTTGCGCGCCTCCTCCAGCGAGGGGCGCTTGGTCCAACGATCCGAATACAGGTGGACAAAGAACACCTCCTCCTCTAGCGCGACGACTTTGCCCGCGCGAAATCCGCCCTCATTGTCGCTCAGGCT
>Ga0049085_10000432_pt1 | contig 16475 bp, 18 predicted proteins | sample GreLakmeSU08MSRF_FD_66721 | JGI IMG/M metagenome (GOLD analysis project Ga0049085, IMG submission 66721) | Freshwater lentic microbial communities from great Laurentian Lakes, MI, USA - Great Lakes metaG SU08MSRF | ecosystem: Environmental > Aquatic > Freshwater > Lake | place: Great Lakes... | reverse complement strand
GCAGCAAAAACCTCGAAACCAACGCCGTATGTCGCAAAAATAGTTTCAATCACGATGGCGCCACCAATGAGCCCACCCATGTTGAGTGCTGCGGAGGTGAACAAGGTGACACTCGAGGGTCGAAAAGCGTGGAGCCACAGGATACGCCGATCACTCAGCCCTTTTGAGGCTGCCATCGTGATGTAGTCCTCACGCAAAGTGGCGATCATGTCAGCGCGGAGCAACCGCGTGTATGAGGCGATAAGACCGAGGCTCAGACTCAACACTGGCATGATCATGTGCTTGAAGTGTTCCCAAACCCCGGCCGAATAGGGCTGATAGTCGAGCGTGGGCAGCCATTGCAAACGAACGCCGATGACGAGCACCAGCACGAGCGCAATGGCAAACCCTGGTATCGAAGAAATCACAAACAGCACATTGCCGATTACTTTGTCGGCGCGCCGACCAGCGCGATATGCCGACCAGACCCCCAGGGCAATAGCGGCTCCCAGGGCGACGATTTGGGTATAGAGCATGAGCCAGAGCGAACGTGGAAAGGCCACGACAAGTCGTGATGACACGGCCTCTTGGCCGCCCGAGTAGTAGATATCCCCGAAGTCACCGCGCACGAACTCACTCAACCATTTGACGTAATACCCGATTGGCCCACGATCAAGCCCGATTTCCTTCGTCAAAAGCGCACGTTCCTCTGGTGAGCCAACGGGCAGAAGAATCTCGGCAGGTGACACAGGAATCAGTTGCAAAAGCAACGAGCATCCGAAGGTCACACAAAAGATGACAATCAGTAACTGTGAGAGACGCTGGAGGAAATACGTTGCTCGCAAGACTATATTCCTTCCGATTGCAAACTTAAACCACTTGGACTATGACTGCTGAGACAGACTCACAACAATGCCTACACGCAAAACGGGTGGCAGAGCGAAGCTCTGCCACCCGATCATTGCGGGAATGAAATTAAACGATTACTTGCCTGACTTGTAGACGCCTGTGAAGTCGATGCCGAAGTTCGTCATCAACTTACGCTTGCCGCCGGCAGTCAAACCGAGTTCGCCAACACCCTTCACATTCGTGCGGTACGCGAGGGAGTACCCAAGGGTGGTGATGGCGGTCAGACGTGCTTCTGATTGAATCTGCTGCGTTGCCTTGGCATACAAAGCCTTGCGCTTGGCAAGGTTTGGCTCGGCTTTCGCCGACCAGAGCAATTCGTCGCTGACGGTGTCAGTAAAGGCCGACAGGTTCAAAATGCCGTAGAGCACCGCGAGCGGTGTCTTGCGCAAGATGTGTGCCTGGTTTCCACCCGACACATCGCTCGTGATGAACGGAGCGATGAACGCCGTGCCTTGGCCCTCCATCAACAGCAGAGCCATGGCCTGAAACTGTTGCGGGAACGCACGCTGAATGATTTCAGCAGTCGTGAGTGGCAAGAGGTTCATCTTGATGCCGGCTGCCGTCATGTACTTCTGAATCTGCGTGGAGTTGGCCAGTGACTCAGTTGAACCTGCGGTGTAAGGGAACGAGAACTCGAGATCCTTACCGGTCTCAACCTTGTAAGCAGCTGCTGCTGCCTTGGCCTTCGCCAAGTTGAAGCCCAAGAAGCCCTTTTCGTTGTACATGACGTTGGCTTTTCCAACGATGCTCGTTGCCTCAGTCGTGTAATTACGGTTGCGAACCTTGTTGTAGTCAGCGCGGTCAATTGCATGCGACACGGCCACTCGAGCGTTCTTGGAGTTAAACGGAGCAATTCGGTTGTTCAACCAGATGGATGGGTAGTACTCCTCTGGTGAATCGATAACCGTCATGTTCTTGTTCTTCTTCAGGTCGAGAATTTGCTTCACTTCACCAGCGCTGGTGAACATTGCGACGTCGAGCGACTTGCTCTTGATGCCGCTCACACGACTGGCCGTTTCGACCAAGAAGGTGAAGGTGATGCCATCGAGGTAAGGCAAGCGAACGCCATCGGCATCTTCACGCCAATAGTTCTCGTTCTTGGCCACAACGAGTTGATCCAATTTGGTCGAAACCAACTTGAATGGTCCCGTACCGATTGGTGTGGTTGAGCACTTTGCACCACCAAGAATTTGGCTTGGTGCACGCACGAAGAAGCGTCCCGAGGCGTACAGCGTCTCGAGGAAGTCAGTCTGCGCCCGATAGAGATCGACCTGCACCGACATGTCTGACACCTTGGTCACCGCGGTGATGTTGGCGGTAAAACCACCAGCAGTACCTGGGCTTGGTGCTCGACCCAACAGGGTGAGTGCACCACGCAGGGCTTGCAGGTTGGTGACGAGTGCGTCACCGTTTACCTTCGTGCCGTCGTGATACTGAATACCATCGCGAACGGTGAGCTTCCACGACTTGAAGTCGGCGCTGTTTTCCACCTTGGAAAGCACGTAAGGCACCATCTTGCCGTCTGAGCGTTGTTCCACCCATGTCTCATACACGGTGCGACCGGCCATCAACGCCGAGTTCGCCAAGTTGTCAGCCATGCAGTAGCCGGGGAAACTGTCGAAGATACCGACGGTCAATGTGCCGCCACTCTTTTTCTCAGCAGCGCTTGACGGCGCCACTTGGCTCAGCGATGCAACGAGTGCAATCGCCATAACGGCAGCAACCTTGCGGCGACCACCTTGGAATAGATGTTTCATTACTTGTTCCCCCCTCGAGGTTGATTGAGTATCCGTAACTCGCTATTTACCGTACACCCCTTTTCATCTTTGTGTCAATTGTCTCAGTTCTTTCATCGGGCTTGTGCGGGTGAGCACGACCTACACCATTATTTTGAGCTTGTGCAATTATCCCAGAGCCTTCTTCACCAGATCAGCAATTACTGCACCATCGGCCCCTGGCCCAGCCTTGGCCCGCACGGCTTTGACCACCTGCCCCATAGCCCTGCCGCCCGTGGCCCCACCTGCTGCCGCAACTGCAACCTCGGCGGAAATGATTTTCTGTAATTCTTCAGTGCTGATCTGGGCCGGCAAATACCGCTCGAGAATGGCGAATTCGGCGCGCTCAACGGCTTCGGCTGCGCTCCGGCCGGCTTCCTTATATATGTCGGCGGCCTCGGTGCGTTTTTTGGCTTCGGCTTGCAGCACTGCCACCACCTGCTCATTGGTGAGGGTCACGGCCTGGTCACCCGCCACAGCCGCGTTACGAACGGCAGCAATCGCCATGCGCAACGTAGATTTTTCTGCGTCGTTACCTGCTTTCATCGCAGCCGAAAGGTCGTGTTGCAACTGATCAAGCAGAGAAGTCATGTGACTATCGTGCCACGCCGAGCCACCGCGAGCCCTCATTAGTACGCTCAACAGCGTGGCTAACGAAGCGTTTGAGCTTTTTTTTGCGCTGCTCGCGATATTGGCATTGGTCGGCAGCCTGGCCATTGTTGCCGCCCGCTTCGTCGGCGGGAGCGCTGGTCGGGCAGCGATTTCGGGGCTCGTGCCCCTGCGGTTCGCCGTACCTGCCCTGGTTACCTCGGTGTCGATGTTGGGCAGCCTGTATTTTTCGGAAGTGGTCGGCTATCGACCCTGCGTGTTGTGTTGGTACCAGCGCATCGCGATGTACTCACTAGCGATCATCTTGGTGATTGCAGCAGTGCGAAAAGATCGCGCCATCGTGCCGTACGCAAAGGTGCTCGCTGCAATTGGCGGGGCCATCGCTGGTTATCACTGGTTGCTTGAGCGTTGGCCGAGCATCGACACCGGCACCTGCTCGGCTGATGCCCCGTGTTCGGTTCCGTATTTTGCTGCGTTTGGTTTTGTGTCGCTGGCCTTCATGGCATTGTGTGCCTTTGTCACCGTGCTCGTGTTCTTGTCGGTGGTATCTCCATCTTCTGCTGCGACAATAGAAACCGAATCAGAAACCGTATCTCTTTAAGGAGCACCCATGAACAAAGTCACCACACTCGTAGTCGGGGTTGTCGCTGTGCTAGCCGCAGTGTTTGGCGTCGTGGCGTTCACCACGAGTAGCGACCAAGATGCGAGCCTTGAAGGTGCTTCGGAGTTTCAGAATGTGGTCGTCGTAGGCGAGCCACTTCCTGAATTCGGCGACGGTGCCGATACCGCAATCGGTATGACTGCGCCCGTGCTCGAAGGCTTTGGTTTCCTCGGCAACGAAGTCACCACTACCCCGGGTACCCCGATGCTGTTGGTGTTCTTGGCGCACTGGTGCCCGTTCTGCCAAAAAGAGGCACCTGTTTTGGTGAAGTGGAATAGCAGCGGTCTTGTTCCAGAAAACTTGGACGTCATTGCCGTTACAACAGGAACCGACGAATCACAACCCAACTTCCCACCATCGGTGTGGCTGGCGAACGAAAAGTGGCCTGAGTTGTGGCCGGTGCTTGTCGACAACAAAGATCAAACTGCGGCGAACACCTTCGGCTTGGCCGGTTATCCGTTCATGACGTTGATCGGTAGCGATGGCAAGGTCTTGTGGCGCAACAGCGGTGAGATCTCAGCCGAAGCCCTGACTGAAGCAGTCAACGCCGCACTCGGGTTGTAGTCGCACCTGCTCACCTGCCGCTCAGCAGTAATGAGAATCATTCCTATTTGCTGATAGGGTCGGGGCATGCCCTCGGTTGGTGCGACGCGAACCCTCGCCGTAATCATCGCCAGCCTGTCGCTGGCTGCACTCGGGCTTTCCTGCGCGGCTGGCACAGCAGCCGACTCGCCACCAGCGACAGATCTGCCCACCGTGGTCGTCACCTACTCGGTGCTGGCGGCAGTCGTCGGCGAGCTTGTGGGCGGCACTGCCGACGTTGTCACGCTGATCCCCGATGGCCAAGACCCCCACGACTTTGCACCATCAGCCAAGGATGTTGAAGCCATCAACAACGCCGCATTCGTGGTCGCCAATGGCCTCCACTTTGAAGAAGGTTTGGACGTGTTACTGGACAAATTGCGCGATGCTGACGGACGGGTGTTTTTTGTTGGTGAGCACATTGCCGGGCGCGACATGGCGGAAGGTGGCGACCACACTGCTGGCCACGTTGCTGGCCACGCTGCGACAGACCCGCACCTGTGGCTCAGCCCAGGTGCCATGTTGGAGATGTTGCCCGCATTGACGACCGAGCTCGGCACTGCACTCAACACCGACCTCACGGCTGCGCGCAATGCGGTGAGCGCCGGCCTCACCGCATTGGACACCGAAATCGACGACATCATGGCGCAGGTCGACAACTGCAAACTCATCACCGGTCATGATGAACTCGGTTATTTTGCCGACCGGTACAACTGCGAATTACTCGGTGCTGTCATCCCCAGCTCCACCACTACCTCCGAGGCCTCTGCTGGTGGGCTCGCCGCACTCAAAGAAGTCATCGACGAACATGACGCAAAAGTGGTGTTCGTTGGCCTTGGCACACCGCAAGCGGTTTCCGCACAGATCGTCAAGGAAACGGGCGTGCGGTTGGTCGAGCTCTCCACCCATGTGATGGGCTCGGTAACTTCGTACGCTGACTTCATGAGGCTTGTCGCCAACCAACTCGCCGACGCCCTCAAATAGCGACGCTACGCATGTTGGCGGGAAACCCTTTCGTTGACCCGTTCACGTCGAATGAGTTCATGCGCCACGCGCTGGTAGCCAGCGTGCTGGTTGCACTGGTGTGCGCCGTTGCGGGAACCTACGTGGTGTTGCGCGGTTTGTCGTTCGTCGGCGATGCACTTGCCCACGGTGTGGTGCCGGGTATCGCCACGGCGTTGTTGTTCGGCGTCTCTGGGGTCGTTGGTGCTGTAGTGAGTGCCGCGGTGATGATGACGGGGGTCTCCGTAATCACCCGCAAGTCACGCCTTTCTAGCGACACTGCCATCGGCTTGTTCTTCGTCGGCATGCTTGCACTTGGGGTGATCATCACGTCGCGGTCCCGCACCTTCGTGGGCGACATCACCCGCATTCTCTTCGGCGAACTGCTCGGGGTAACCACCTCAGATTTAGGGTGGTTATTGGTGGCCCTCGTCATCGTTGCGATTATCGCCACCATTGCCCACCGCCCGTTCGTGTTGATGTCGATTGACGACGGTTTGGCGCGCACTTCCGGATTCTCCGTGCCGTTCTTCCACTCGCTCATGCTGGTGTTGGTGGCCATCACCGTGATTGCCAGCTTCCAAAGTGTCGGCACGTTGCTCGTGCTCGGCATGCTGATCGCACCGGCCGCAGCCGGCGCACTCGTTGCCCGTCGTGTCTCGACGATGATGCTCATCGCCGCCCTGTACGGCACTGCGGCAAGTTACCTGGGGTTGCTCGCGAGCTATCACTATGACATTGCAGCCGGCGGCAGCATCGTATTTGTCGCAGTAATGCTGTTCGGAGTCACGGCAATCATTTCTGCGGTCGTGGCACATCGCCATGACGACGAAGTTCCCCATCAGCACGAACACCATCGCTAAGACCATGCACACTGCAAGTTGCACCATCAAAAGCGAATCTCTGGCAGTGGGCCACGGGCATCACACGATCATTGACGATCTTCATCTGCAACTGATGAGTGGTGACCTGCTCACGCTCATCGGCACGAACGGCTCGGGCAAATCCACGTTGCTGAAAACGCTGGCAGGCCTGTTGCCCGCACTCGCAGGTTCGGTGAGCGTGCTCGGCAGCGCGCCGGGCTCATTACCGAAACGTGTCGCCTACCTGCCACAGCACCCGGTTTCGTCCCACACCCTTCCCCTGCGTGCCCGTGATGTGGTGGCAATGGGTCGGTATGCACACCTTGGTTTATTTCGTCGAGAGACCGCAACGGATCGTGCTGCGGTCGGCGATGCCATTACCCGAACTGGCACCAGCAATTTCGCCGATCGACCGTTGCGTGAACTTTCTGGTGGTCAACAACAGCGCACCCACCTCGCACAGGTGTTGTCGCGTCAAGCCGAAGTGTTGTTGCTCGATGAACCCACCGCAGGCTTGGACTTGAGCGGCAAATACGCAATCGCCGAAATCATTGCCGCCGAGCGTGCCCGCGGTGTAACCGTGGTGCTTGCCACGCACGACCTGCAGGATGCCGACTCGGCCACTGCAGTGATGCTGCTTGCGCAACGAGTCGTGGCATTTGGGCCACCATCAGTAGCACTCAGCGACGACAATGTGCGGGCCTGCTTCGGGTTTACTCAGCCGCACTAGCGGTGTTCAAGCGCCAGCAGATACCGCTTCATCGTGAGCCCCAGCGCGTAACCGCCCAGCGAGCCGTCACTGGCAATCACGCGATGACACGGCACGATGATGGGTATCGGGTTGGCCCCGTTGGCGCTACCAACGGCACGCACGGCTTTGGGTTTGCCAATTGCTTTTGCCTGTTGGGCATACGACAAGGTGTCGCCATAGCGAATGTCGCACATCGCCGCCCAGGCTTGCTGTTGGAACTCGGTGCCATCGAGATGTAGCGGCACGGTGAAATTTCTCCGGGTGCCGGCAAAATATTCGCGCAGCTGCCGCACGGCCGTGTCGGCATGTCGCGCAGCACGCGGTGAAACTTTGGCGCGTGATGCGACGCTCGCACGCAACACACGCTCGACTGCAGTTACGCCTCGCTCGCTTGCCGTTACGCGCAAGACACCGACTGGCGTGCGCAACGTTCGTTGCGCCGCTTGCAGCATTATGACAAAGATCGCGGCGGGGGTGGCGGGCCAAAGCGATTTTCCCCCGCGTCACCTGCCCGCAGGGCGAAAACTAAGTTGACGATCGGAAACAGCTGCCACCATCCGCGGTGGTTGGTGTCGTGCATACGACGTATGGCAACGGCAATGCCTGGTACGAGCAGAACGAGTGTCGCCACGGCTCCCAATCCTTCGACCACGCCCGAAGTGACGATCTGAATAACCAAAGTGAACAACGCCCACCACCAATATTCGCTGCGGGTGGCGCGACCCTTGAAATTGACGTAGTTACGAAACCCCGACTGAATTGCCGAAATAAATGACATCGAGTTATTCACCGCCGGCTGGTTTGGGCTCTTTGGGCAACCCGAGCACTCGCTCGCCCACGATGTTGCGTTGAATTTGGCTTGTGCCACCCCAGATGGTTTCGGAACGCGAGAAAAAGAACGACGACATCATTGCACTCACCGGGTATCCGTCACGGCGCTTCTCGCGCAGAGCCCCAGGCCAGGTGCCACCGGCTGGGCCCGTATCAATGAGCATCGAGTGGGTGCCGTGGATGTCTAAGGCCAACTCCATCGCGCGTTGATGCATCTCGCTCCAGAACATTTTGTTGGCGGCGCCGAGTGCCATCACACCAAGATCTTTTTTGTCGGCCAAGTTTGCACCAAGTGAGCGCAAACCATTGAACCTCAGAATTTGAATCTTGGTATAGAACTGCATCAACCGCTGGCGCACGAGACCGTCACAAATCTGACCGTTTTCGACTGCGGCGGCCACCATTAGTCGGTACTCCTCTTCAAAGCGCCGGAAGCCCGTCGTTGCGCTCATACCTCGTTCGAACGCCAGCGTTGAGTTGGCCACCTTCCAGCCATTGTTCATTCCACCCACCACGTTGTCTTTCGGGCAACGAGCATCGGTAAAGAACACCTCACAAAACTCTGCCGTTCCGTCAGGCTGGGTGATGCCACGCACTTCAACGCCTGGTTGACGCATCGGCACGAGCAAATAGGAAATACCTTTGTGCTTTGGCGATGTCGGGTCGGTGCGCGTGAGCAAGAAGCAATAGTCGGCGTGGTGGCCGCCGGTAGTCCACACTTTTTGGCCGTTGATGATCCACTCGTCGCCATCCAAAACGGCGGTGGTCTTGAGACTGGCCAAGTCGCTGCCGCTGTTGGGCTCGCTGAAGCCCTGGCACCAGCGCACCTTGCCCGAAAGAATCTGCGGCAAAAATTCTTTCTTCTGCTCTTCGGTGCCGTACTGCAACAACGTCGGGCCGACCAAGGTGTCGCCAAAAAAGTCGCCACGCATCGGTGCGCGTGCTCGCGCGAACTCTTCGTTCAGCACCACACCTTGCAGGGTCGACAACCCTTTACCGCCGTACTCTTTCGGCCAGGTCGCACAAATCCATCCACCGGCAAACAACTTGTCCGGCCACTCGTCATTGAACTTCTTGCGTGCCGCCGATGACAGTTCAAAACCGTCTGCAAACCATCCCTGCGGGAGATTCGTCTCGAGCCAGGCTCGCACTTCGAGCCGAAATTCCTCAACGTCGGGCGGATAGGTAATGATGCTGGAAGACATGCCCTTATTCTGGCGGGAAGTGCACGGCCAGAACGATTCGTGCGCAGTCAGGGTCGTAGAGTGTGGCGCGTGACCGTTACCGATGTGCCCGCCACCACACGCTGGACGGCCCAATGGAAAGAGCTCTATGAAGAAGTCATCAACACCGGCTTGTGCACCGGGTGCGCCGGGTGCGTGATTGCGTGTCCGCACGATGTGATTGGCTACGAACACGAAGAAGGCAAGTACAAGCCGTTTCATCTTGAAGAAGAACTGGGCCTCACCAATTGTGGCCACGGTGAAAAAGGTTGCACTTCGTGCACCCGGGCCTGCCCACGGTTTCGCAACTGGGAACAAGACGCCGACCAGCACCTTTTTGGCCAAACCCGCAAAGACGACCAGATGTATGGCCAATACCGCCAACTGCTCCTCGTGCGTGCCGCCGATGACGAAACGCACAAAAAAGGCCAGGACGGTGGCTTCGTGGGTGCGATGCTCATCTGGTTGCTGCAGCACGATTACATCGATGCAGCCCTCACGAGTTTCTTAGAAGGCGACGGCACGAGCTGGAAGGCCAAGCCCGGTATCGCCCGCACGCGTGAAGAAGTGCTGGCATCGTCAGGAAGTCGCTACACGTACTCGGCCAACACCTTGGCCATCAAAGAAGCCGCCGAGGCGGGTTTGCAGCGCATCGCACTGGTCGGCATGAGTTGTCAGTCTTCGGTACTGCCCGTGATGTGGACCCGCAAGGCCGGCAAAATTGGCAAACCTTTCTTGTTCAACATTGGTCTGCTGTGCTCCAAGACTTTTGACGATGCCATTTTCGAAGAGTTGTTCTTGGCCAAATACGGCCTGCGCAAAGAAGACATGGTGAAGATGAACATCAAGGGCGCATTCCAAATCTGGATGCGTGACGGTTCATTCCACGAAATCGATCTGAAGGAATGCCATCAGTGGACACGCGAGGGTTGCAAGATGTGCCCCGACTTTGCTGCCGAACACGCCGACATTTCAACTGGCGGTATCGGCGAGGACAACGACTGGACCTTGTGTGTGGTGCGCACCGAACTTGGTGAAGAGGTGATGAATCGAATGATCAAGGATGGTTCGGTGGTCACCCGCCCGGCCGAGGCCGACGAAAAAGCGATGAAGTTGCTGCGCCTACTCAGCGTGGTGAGTCGACGTCGCTGGCCTGATTTTGCGGAGACGTCGGTGAAAATTGGTGTGCCACCACCAAAGAAAAAAGCTGACGGCACCGCACCTGCTGCGCACTAGCCCCGTGTTGATGGTTTTTTATTTTGGCCGCCCGCCAATTGCACGGCACGCTGAAACACATCGTCCAACATCGATTCGGTCAGGCGCCCCGTAAACGTGTTTTGCTGGCTCGGGTGATACGAACACACCAGGGTTACCTCCCCCGCCGGCACGACTAGCCCGTGGGCAAACTTGGGGCGCGGTGACACCGCAAAGTATTCACAGGCAGCCACGTAGGCAAAGCCACCGAGGCACACCACCACTTGTTTGTTGACCAGCATCGTCAACTCGCGATCAAGAAAACTTGCACACCGCTTGCGCTCGAGCGGTAGGGGTTTGTTGTCGGGTGGCGCACAGCGCACCGCAACGGTCACCCACGCGTCGTGCAGTGTCAAGCCATCATCACGTTGCTGCGACGTTGGCTGATTCGCCAGCTCCGCTTTATGCATTGCCCGAAACAACCAATCGCCACTGCGATCACCCGTAAAAACTCGCCCCGTGCGGTTTGCCCCGTGGGCACCAGGGGCCAACCCCAACACGACGATGCGTGCTGCTGCATCACCAAAACCAGCAATTGGTTTACCCCAATAGGTTTCGTCACGGTAGGCGGCGCGGCGTTCTTTGGCCACCGTATTGCGCCACCGCACGAGACGCGGACAGGCAGTACATGCCTCGATTTCACGGCGCAGCCGCACATGCGTGTCGCGTGTCGCACGCTCAGGTCCGCCCATAATCCGTGACGCTACGAGATGTCGGGATAGGTTGAGCGTTCATGTCTGTCAAGCCGACACTGGTCTTGCTGGTTCGCCACGGCACCACACCAACAACCGGAAAAATCTTGCCGGGTCGCGCCCGCGGATTGCACTTGGCCGAGAGCGGCAAACAACAAGCCGTGCGTGTCGCTGAGCGAATCGCCGAAATCGGCAAGGTCGGGGCGATTTACACCTCCCCGCTGGAGCGTGCCCGCGAGACGGCAGCACCGATTTCGCGCGCCATGAAAATGCCGGTACGCATCGAGCGCGGCCTTTTGGAGTGCGACTTCGGAACATGGACGGGCCAGGCACTACAGCGTCTCTACAAAAAGCCTGAATGGACCACCGTGCAGCGGTCGCCGAGTTCGTTCCGGTTTCCTCAAGGTGAAAGTTTCGTCGAGATGCAGTCGCGAATGGTTAGTGCTCTTGACGTGATTCGCCGACGTCACGCAGGCAAGACCGTGGTCTGCGTGTCGCACGCCGACCCCATCAAAGCGGCGGTTGCCCACGCCATGGGCACACCACTCGACTTGTTTCAGCGCATCGTCATTTCGACCTGCTCGGTAACTGCAATCTTGTACACCGACTTGGCGCCAATCGTGCTCACGGTCAACTCCACCGGTGGGTCATTGCGCGAATTGCGGCCATCGTGACGATGTACCGCGACTACGAGTCGGCAGATGCATTCACCGCTGGTGTCATCGGGCTGCCAGGTGCTCGCACATTCTTCCTGCAAATCGGCGATACGAGCGACCTGCTTTCCATCAAGTGCGAAAAAGAGCAGATTGCCGCCCTCGCATCGTTCATCCGCAAGACGCTCGATGATGCCCCAGCAGTGTCTGACCGCACGGCCGCCAAGCCGAAGTTCATCGAGCCCAGTGATGCAGTGTTCGCCCTCGGCACCGTCGGGCTGGCCTATGACCGTCGCGACAATCAATTGGTGTTGCAGTTCGAGGAAATCACGCCGGACGATGAGCCGGAATTTGATGCGGGTCGGGTGCGTGTTCGTATTTCGCCCACACAAGCCATTGCCTTCTGCGAACACGCTGAGCAACTCGTGCGGGCTGGGCGACCACCGTGCGTGTATTGCGGGTTGCTCGTTAATCGCGATGGACACCTATGCCCGAAGATGAACTGACGCCCGACTCACTCCTTCGCCACGGGGATATCGAAATTGAAATGCGTATGCCGTATAGCAGTAATGCCACGTTTATGGTGCGTGTAACCCACGGCGAGCATTCCCACCGTGCGATCTACAAGCCGCTGCGCGGCGAACGCCCGCTGTGGGATTTTCCACCAGGCCTGTATCGACGCGAAATTGCCGCCTACCGCCTCGCCCTGGCGATGGGCTACGACTTTGTGCCGTTGACCATCTTGCGTGACGGCCCACTCGGTGAGGGTTCACTGCAGATGCTCGTTGATGCCAACTTTGAGCAGCATTACTTCACCCTGTTTGAGTCGCGCCCCGACCTCCACGACCGATTTCGCGACATTGCCATATTCGACATCGTTTCCAACAACAGTGACCGCAAGTCGGGTCATGTCCTCATCGACTCCAACAACCACATCGCGGCAATTGACCACGGGTTGTGTTTCTCGGCTGACTTCAAACTCCGCACCGTCATTTGGGAATTTGGTGGTGAGGAAATTTCCGCCGCCGCACTGCAAGCGATCGAGCGGGTAGCGACGACCCTGCCCCCTGATGTGTCATCGCTACTCGAGGCCGATGAAATCACGGCTTTCGGCGAGCGAGCGGCGTGGCTGTTGGAACACCAACGTTTTCCCGTTGACGAAAGCGGGCGGCGCTACCCCTGGCCGCTTGTGTGACCGACTGCTGTAGTCGTTGCGGTGTTAGCCGCGCGCCTTGAGCGCTGCGATCAGTTTCGGCAGCACCTTGTGCAGGTCTCCGACGATGCCAAGATCGGCCACCGCGAAAATTGGGGCTTCTTTGTCTTTGTTGATCGCAATGATGTTCTTGGAACCCTTCATCCCCACCATGTGTTGGGTCGCACCGGAAATGCCGGCGGCGATGTACACGCTGGGCTTCACCACTTTGCCGGTTTGACCAACTTGATACGAGTACGGCACCCAGCCGGCATCCACGATTGCTCGTGAGGCGCCCGGCGCAGCGTGCAGCAACTTGGACAGTTCTTCAACCATCGCAAAATTCTGTGACTCGCCCAAACCCCGACCGCCTGCAACGACGATGTTGGCTTCGTCAAGTTTTGGTCCGCTCGTTTCTTCGACATGTACCGCCAAGACCTTGGCAGCGGCAGTTTTACCTGTGTCAGGCACGGTGACGGTGACAACTTCGGCTGGCGCACCACTGCACTCTTCGGCGGCAAAACTCTTCGGTCGGAACGACGCGAGGTGTGGGCCAGAACCCGTGAAGGCAGCGGCGAACAGCACATTGCCACCGAAAATTGGGGTGGTGGCGACCACTTCGTCACCGTTGACGACGATGTCGACGCTGTTGGTCAGCACCGTGACGCCCAACTTCACCGAAAGACGTGCAATCGTGTCACGACCGTCGTAGTTCTGTGGAAACAGAATGAGATCGGGCTTGTCGCCGCCGGCGATGAGCGCCTGCATCGCGCTGGCCGCAGCGACACCGGCAAAGCGACCACCGAGGTCGCCCGTTGAAAACACCTTCTTCGCACCGAATTTTCCGAGTGCCTCGGCCAAACTTGCACCATCACCGGCCACGAAAGCCGAAACATTGGGCGTGAGACTGCGCGCCTTGGTGAGCAGTTCAGCGGTGAAACTAGTGATTGTTCCGTTGCTGCCTTGAGCGAAAACCCAGATGTTGTTGACGGCCATGATGTGCTCCTTAGATGACTTTCAGTGTTTCGAGGAAGGCCACGATTTTGTTGAATGCTTCGCCGTCGTCTTCGATGACTTGGCCCGCCTGGCGTGCTTCGGCTTGCGTCACCGACGACACTTTTTGCCCGGCACCTGACCAGCCAACCGGCGACACACCGAGATCGGTGGCAGTAACGGTGACGATTTCTTTCTTCTTGGCATCCATGATTCCTTTGAAACTTGGGTAGCGCGGTTCAACGACACCCGCCGTCACGCTCACGAGGGCGGGTAGCGGGCACTCGACTTCGTCGTAACCGGCTTCGGTCTGTCGATCGATCTTCAACACGCCACCATCGACCTTGACCTTTTTGGCGAACGTAACCGACGGCAGGCCGAGTACTTCAGCAATCTGCTCGGGCACGGTGCCGGTGTAACCGTCGGTTGACTCGGTTGCGGCAATCACAAGATCGGGCATCCCGAGTTTTTGCACCGCTGCGGCGAGCACCTTGGCCGTGGTCAGTGCGTCAGAACCTGCGAGCGCCGGATCTGACACGAGCACGCCACGTATCGCACCCATTGCGAGTGCAGTGCGCATGCCCGACGTTTCACCGTTGGGCGCCATCGACACGATGCTCACTTCTCCACCACCGGCTGCGGTCACCAACTGCAACGCCATTTCCACGCCGTAGGCATCGGAGTCGTCGAGGATGAGCTTGCCGTCACGCTTCAAAGCGTTCGTTGATGGGTCGAGCGAGCCCGGCGTGGCGGGATCGGGAATTTGTTTGACGCAGACGACGATGTTCATGACCTTCATTGTTACCGCTGAATCAGCGTCGTGAAGAATCAGCCCGAGAAGAAGGGCTCGGGCTCACTGTGACCTGTGTCAAGCGTGCAGCGAGCCTCAGATACCGTGGCAGGGCGTGCGAATTCTGTTGATCGTCAATTCCTTCGCCACTTCAGTGTCCCCCCGCAACACCGTGCAGGTGCACCAATATCTGGCTCGTCATCACGACGTGCAGGTGGTCGAAACAAGTGAGCGTGGACATGCCACCCGCTTTGCCGCCGACGCCGTGTTGCGTGGTCTCGATGCCGTCATCGCTTTCGGTGGCGACGGCACGCTGAACGAGGTCGCCACTGGTCTGGCCGGCAGCACCACCGCCCTCGGCGTACTGCCGGGTGGGTCCACCAACGTGTTTGCGCGGTCGCTCGGCATGGCGAATGACCCGCTACTCGGCGTCACCCAGCTCACCGCCGGCCTCGACGGTGGCCTCATCACACCGATTGGCCTTGGTGAAGCCAACGGTCGCTACTTCACCTTTCACGCCGGGATCGGATATGACGCCGAGGTCGTACGACAAGTAGAGCGCACGTTGAGTTTCAAGCGACTCGTTGGTCAACCGCTCTTTGCCTTCTCCGCCTTGAAGACATGGTTCTTTGATTATGACCGAAAGTTTCCCCACTTCTCCGTGGAGATCGATGGCCGCAAAGTTCCAAATGGCTTTTCTACGATCGTGCTCAACACCAACCCGTACACCTACGTGGGCAAGCGTGCGGTCGAGCTTTCGCGTGCAGCATCACTCGAAAAACGTCTCGTTGCAATCACGTTCCGTCGTCTGACCACACCACTCATGTTGTCCACGCTGTGGGGTGCGCTGCGCCACGGTGGCATCGCCGCCCGCCGCGGTATCGAAATTACCGAGGACGTCGAGCAAGTGGTCTTTGATTTCCCCGCCCCGTTCAGTTATCAACTTGATGGTGACTACATCGGTGACACCACGACGCTCACCGTGCGACATCACGACGCTGCACTCCGCTTGATCAAGCCGATGCTCGTCGAGTATTAATTCCACACCCGCAGATAGGTGCACTACTCAGGCGCGCTCGCGCACCACGCTGAGCCCGATGTCGGGCACGTTCGTGCAGATGCCATCGACACCCCAGCCGATAAGTTCGCGCATGCGTTGCGGGTCATCGCATGTCCAGGTATTTACCTGCAGACCGTGTTGGTGGAAGGTGTCAACCATCTCCTGCGTCACGCGCGACACCTCGGGATGCACTGCAACATGGCCACCTGTCTGCAGATCGCGCGCCAGCTTGTCGGCGTCGGGGATTGCAACGGTGAGCCACGCGGTTGGTAGCTGCGGCCACGCGGCGTGTGCGCGATCAATGGTGGTGCGGCGAAAACACGACAATAAATAGCGATGCGGGTCGCCATGCTCTGCGACCCGTCGTCGCAGCACGTCGAGTACGGCAGTGGTGCGGTGGTCGTCGGCATCAAAGTCGGGTTCGGTACGAAAATTCTTGATTTCGACGTTCACCCACATGTCGCCACAGGCATCAAGGGCTTCGTCCAACGTCGGAATGAAATTTGGCAGATGTTCCTTGCGCAGCTGCACGATGAGTCGGCCGTCGGCGAGCCCCGGGTCGTGATGCACGACTAGTTCGCCGCTGGCGCACTGGCGAACATCGAGTTCCACCGCATCAGCCCCCAGCTCGTGCGCCAACAGAAACGCCTGTATCG
>Ga0049085_10000430_pt1 | contig 16597 bp, 18 predicted proteins | sample GreLakmeSU08MSRF_FD_66721 | JGI IMG/M metagenome (GOLD analysis project Ga0049085, IMG submission 66721) | Freshwater lentic microbial communities from great Laurentian Lakes, MI, USA - Great Lakes metaG SU08MSRF | ecosystem: Environmental > Aquatic > Freshwater > Lake | place: Great Lakes... | reverse complement strand
TCAGTGTGTACGAAGCCAAGACACATCTGTCCCGCCTGATCGCCGATGTGGAGGCGGGCGTGGAGGTGACGATCACGCGCCATGGCAAGCCTGTCGCTCGGCTCGTGCCGGCTACGGATACGACGGATCTACGCGCCGCGGCGGTGGAACGTCTCCGCGCACTCAAGCGCGAACTTGGTGTCCAGGCGACGCCAGAGGAGATCCGGTCGTGGATTGACGATGGGAAGAAGCTCTAGTGCCATTCGTGCTCGATGCCTCGGCTGCGCTCGAAGCTGCCTTCGACGATGAGTCGGGTGCGGTCGGCAGTGCCGTCGCCGATCGCCTGGCTAGTGACTCGGCCTATGTGCCGTCGATCTGGTTCAGTGAGCTGGTTCACGCACTGCTGCAGGCGGTGCGACGCGACCGCCTCTCTCTTGAAGCCGCCCACGCGATGCTGGCCGCGATTGTCGACTGCTCGATTACTGCCGTGCCCGATCATCGGGAAACGCGGGCGCTCCTCGCTGTCGCGTACCGGACGGGCCTGTCCGCCTGCGACGCTTCGTACCTCTTGCTCGCCGTGGATATGGGCCTCGAGCTCGCAACGTGCGATCAGCAGCTGCGTGCGGCCGCCGAGCGCGTTGGCGTCGTCTGTATCTAGTGGGTAAAGTCGGCTGATCGGCTGACGCGCGACGCACATCGCTGCTATAACTCGACCAAATAAGTGAAACAAGTGATCCTCATACCGCGCGGATGAGGTGCTCGAACCCCTAAGGAGACTCCCAGATGAGCATTCGTATCAACGACACCGCTCCGAACTTCACTGCTCAGACGACGGAAGGCGCAATCGACTTCCACGACTGGATTGGTGATTCGTGGGCCGTCCTCTTCTCGCACCCCAAGGACTTCACGCCGGTCTGCACGACCGAGCTCGGCTACATGGCCAGCATCAACGGTGAGTTTCAGAAGCGTGGCGTCAAGATCATCGGCCTCTCCGTCGATGCGGTCGATCGCCACGAGCAGTGGGCGGACGACATCGAGGAGACGCAGGGCACGCGCCCGAACTTTCCGATGATCGGCGATACGGACTTCAATGTCTCGAAGCTGTACGACATGCTCCCCGCCGAGGTCAGTGGTGATCCGTTGGAGCGCACGCCGGCCGACAATCAGACCGTCCGCAATGTCTTTGTGATTGGCCCGGACAAGAAGATCAAGCTCGTGTTGGCCTATCCGATGACGACGGGCCGCAACTTCGACGAGGTGCTGCGTGTGATCGACTCGCTGCAGCTGACCGCGAAGCACAAGGTTGCGACGCCCGCACAGTGGCAGCAGGGCGGCGACGTGATCATCGCCGGCTCCGTCAACAATGAGCAGGCCAAGGAGATCTGGCCCGAGGGTTGGAAAGAGCCTAAGCCGTACATTCGCATCGTTCCGCAGCCCAAGGGCTGATGTCGGGAGGGGTGGTGGCCTAACGGCTGCCACCCCAACCGTGCGTCGTGCTACCATGTAGCACATGACTGAATCGATCGGTGTCCGAGAGTTACGCCAGCACGCCAGCCGCTGGCTCGAACGCGTCCAGCAGGGCGAGTCGTTTACCGTCACCGAACGTGGCAAGCCGATCGCGCGTCTCGGTCCATTGTCCGAGGACGCCAAAGACTGGCGACAGGATTGGATCGAGCGGGGACTAATGCGCCCAGCGACCCAGCCAGCGTCTATCTGGTTGGACTTCGAGCCGATCGTTCCGCTCGCAGGACAACCATCGCTCAGTGATCTGCTCGACGATCAGCGTCGCGACTTTGATGAGCCAAGCCGGTTCGACGGATGATGCTCTACGTCGATAGCTCGGCCTTTGTGAAGGCCATCAGTGCGACCGAAGATGGTCGAGCTGTTCGGACACTTTTCGCCGATCATCCGGATGGTCTGATCTCGTCGGCACTCCTCGACGTCGAGGTTGGTCGTGCGCTCGCTCGTAGCGGAGAGCGTGACTCGGCGTTGGCCGCAAAATTGCTCGCAACGGTTCGGCGGATCGACATCTCGCGGGGGATCATTTCGATCGCTGCGCAGGCAGCGCTTGGCACCAACCTGAGGTCGCTTGACGCGATCCATCTCGCCACGGCGCTCGCCGTACCGGAGGCGGTGACGGTCGTCACCTACGACCATCGCCTGACCGAGGCGTGCACGAGTTCTGGCCTGACCACGCTGGCCCCCGCCTAATTCGCGTGCGCCTGCGAAGATCACGGTATGCCCAACCGCCTCGCCACTGAGACGTCGCCGTATCTGCGGCAGCACATGGACAATCCGGTCGACTGGCAGCCGTGGGGCGACGAGGCGTTCGCCGAGGCGCGCGAGCGCGATGTGCCGGTCTTGCTGAGCGTTGGCTATGCCTCCTGCCACTGGTGTCACGTGATGGCGCACGAGTCGTTCGAGGACCCTGCGACAGCCGCGGTGATGAACCGCCTCTACGTCAACGTCAAGGTCGATCGTGAGGAGCGACCCGATGTCGATGCGGTCTTCATGGAGGCCGTCGTTGGTCTGACGGGCCATGGCGGCTGGCCGATGACGGTCTGGCTGACGCCCGACGGGCGTCCCTTCTACGGCGGTACCTACTTTCCGCCGCAGTCGCGGCCCGGCATGCCCGCGTTTACGCAGGTCCTCGAGGCGGTTGCGCAGACCTTTACCGAGCGCCGCGGCGACGTTGAGGGCCAGGCCGAACGAATCACGACGGCGCTGCAGACGACTGCCGATCGCCATGCCAGTGAGGAGCCCGAGTTTGCCGATGCGCCGGGCGGTGCGATGATCGATCGCGCGATCGGCACGTTGGCGACGATTGTCGATCAGGTTCATGGTGGCTTTGGTGGTGCACCGAAGTTTCCACCGAGCACGCTGTTTCCGTTTCTGTTTGGCTGTGATGATCGTGGGCGGGGTCGCGATGGGGAGTACATGTCGCGCCTGACGCTCGAACGGATGGCCGATGGTGGCCTTCACGATCAGGTCGCGGGCGGCTTCCATCGCTATGCCGTTGACGGCTATTGGCTCGTGCCGCACTTCGAGAAGATGCTCTACGACAACGCGCTGTTGGCGAGCGCCTATGCCCACGCAGCCCTCGCATCCGACTCCGAGCGCTACGCCGACGTGGCGCGCAGCACGCTCGCCTACATGGATCGCGAACTATCGCTCCCCGAGGGCGGCCTCGCCTCGGGGCAAGACGCCGACACCGAGGGGGTGGAGGGCACGACGTTCGTCTGGACGCCGGCGCAGGTCGATGAGGTCGTCACCGATCCGCTCGACGCAGCGATCGCCAAGGATGTCTGGAACATCACGGACGAAGGCAACTTCGAGCACGGCACGACAGTGCTCAGCATCGTGGCACCGGTCGTCGAGGCGGCTGAGCGCGCGGGGATCTCCGAGGAAGAGGGCGTGGAACGCCTCGACCGCGCGCGCGCTCAAATGCATGTCGCTCGCGATCTTCGTCCGCAGCCGGGTCGCGATGACAAGGCGCTGGCTGCGTGGAACGGGTTTGCGATTGCCGCCTTTGCGGATGCGGGGAGGCTGCTGAACGAGCCGGCTTTCGTGGCGCGTGCCGAGCGGATTGCCGCCTTCGTCAAGGAGCACCTGATGCGCGCGGATGGCGTGCTCCTGCGTTCGTGGTGTGGGACGCCCGCTACGGCGAGCGGCTTTAGCGACGACTATGGCGCTGTGGCGGATGGGCTGCTGCGCCTGCACGCGGCGACGGGCAACCTCGAGTATCTGCTCGAGGCGCGGCGACTGACTGCCGCGGCTGTCGAGCGCTTTCACGATGCCGCGCGCGGCGGGTTCTATCTCGCGGCGAACGATGGCGAGCAACTCGTGGCGCGCACGAAGGGCGTCGAGGACACGCCGTCGCCGAGCGGCTCGTCGCTGATCGCTCTCTGCCTCGTACGGCTTGGTCGCATCGATGGCAACTACGCCTGGGAAGAGCTCGCGCTCGCCAGCGTCGCGGCGGTTCGTGCGGTCTCCGAGCGCGCGCCGCAGGCCTTTGGGTCGCTGTTCGCGATGGTGCAACAGGCGACGACAGTGCCACGCGAGATTGCGATCGTGGGCGCCCTTGACGACCCCCGGACGCAGGCGTTGCGCGACGTCGTCGGCCAGCGTTTCGCGCCGTGGGAGATCGTCGTCGTGGCCGATCCGAGCGACCCTCGTTGTGAGGAGGTTGGTCTCCTGCGTGGGCGTGGCCTCGTCGACGGTGCGCCGGCGGCTTACGTCTGTGAGCGCATGGCCTGCCGCACACCCATCACGGACCCCGACGCACTGCGCGCTGCACTCGCGTAGCTCTGCGCGTTGAGTGTCACGCGCGGTCGCTCGCCCGCGCGCCACGGGCTGCGAGGCTGGAGCCATGCCTACTATCCAGCGCGACGCACTCCATGCCTTCATCGACCGCCAGTTGTTGCAGGTCGAATCAACCCCCGTCCCCGTCGAATTACGACCGGCTGTTGAGGATGGTTCGATGACCGCCGACGAGGTGCACGCCCTCTGGATGGGGGCGGGGATCGCCAGCCAGATCGGCATGGCACTCGCGCTCGATCCGTCGCGCTTCGTCGAGCCATGGCCTGTCGCTGACGAGACCGAAACGCCCGCCGCGGCGTAGACGTCGAATCGGCGAGGTGGGCAGGACTCAGCCGAGCAGGTAACGCAGTACGGCGACGCTGGTGTGCAGTCGGTTCTCTGCCTCGTCCCAGACGACCGACTGCGGACCGTCGATCACCTCGGCGGAGACCTCCTCGCCACGGTGGGCGGGGAGGCAGTGCATAAAGATCGCGGTCGGCGCTGCCTGCGCCATCAGTGCAGCATCGACCTGGTAGCCGTCGAAGGCCGCAAACTTCTCGTCTGCCTGCGCCTCTTCACCCATCGAAACGAAGACGTCGGTGACGACGACATCGGCACCCGCGACGGCCTCTGCCGGGTCGCGTAGCTCGGTCAGTGAGCCACCATGCGCGCGTGCGACTGTGGCGGCGGCGCCCACGATTTCGGGGTCGGCTTCGTAGCCCTCCGGTGTGGCGATGCGGACGTGCATGCCGGCCAGCGCAGCGGCCTGGGCAAGCGAATGGAAGACGTTGTTGCCATCGCCGATCCACGCGATCGTCTTGCCCGGCAACTCGCCGAGGTGCTCCTCGATCGTCATCAGGTCGGCCAGCGCTTGCAGTGGATGGTGGTCATCGGTCAGCGCGTTGACGACGGGGATCGTGGCGTGGCGCGCGAGCTCTTCCACGTCGGCCTGCGCGAAGGTACGGATCACGATCGCATCGCACATGCGCGAGACCACGTGGGCGGTGTCGGAGATCGGCTCGCCGCGACCGAGCTGGAGTTCGTCACCGCGGGTAAAGATCGGATGGCCACCCAGGCGTACGACGGCGGTCTCGATCGAGATGCGCGTGCGCGTCGAGGCCTTCGTGAAGTGCATCAGCACGGTGCGGCCAGCCAGTGCGCCATAGAGCGCAGCCGGATCGGCCTTGGCGGCGCGAGCGTCGGCCAGCAGCGCCTGCAGGGCGGCAGCGTCGAGGTCGTTAATGGTGAGGAGGTGGCGTGCGCTCATCGAAGAGCGGCATCGTACCCCGGGCAGCGACTTTTCGTGGTCAGGGGTAGTACGACGGGAGGTCGGTGAGGTCCGTCGAGGCGTCTACCTCGATGCGCCAGCCATTTGGGTGGAGGGTGTCTGCGCGGGTGCCATCGGCGGTGAGCCCGGCATCGGCAAGCCACTCGTTGTTGCGGGTGGCCGGGGGCCAAGCGCCGCCATGACCCCAGTTGCCGATCCGGATCAAGAACGAGCGTGCGGGGTTGGCGGCGTGGATGGCCTGCGCCAACGTTGGCATCTGTTCTTGCGGGCTGATCTCGTCATTGACGGACCAGTACATGATCAGCTTCTGCGTGGAGTTTGCGAGGTTGCTGGCGAAGGTCAGGGGGCTACGATCGTTGAAGCACTGGGGCGCGTAATACGGTGTCCCCTGGCACTCCTCATACAGCGCGCGCTGCTTCGTTGGCGTCAGACGCCAGTAGCGCTTACTCATGTCGATCGGGGCGTCCATGGCGACGATGGTCTGTGCAAGGGCCGGGTATTTGACTCCGAACAAGAGGGCGTCTTGGCCGCCCATCGAACCGCCTGCGGCCACTTGGCGACTCTGATCAATGCGTAAGCCGGGTAGGCGAGCACGGAGAAACGACACCATCTTCGCATTGTCGGCAAGGTTCTGTGGGGAACCGTACGAGTAGCCTCGAGCGTACGTTCCGGTGCCGTCGAGGCAGGCGATGACGAAACCGAATTGGCCGGGTGCATTGCCGAACGTCCGATCGCAGACCGCTCTGCCGCCCGCACCGTGAAAGATGCGCACGAGCGGGAGCCTCGCCTGTTGGGGGTAGCGAGGGTAGGAGGCGACGAGGCGTAGCGTCCGACCATTCCAGGCTGTGTACCAGGTGGTGGCAGTGATCGTGTCGCGACCGGCCAGCTTGAACGTCGTGCGCTTTGGTGAGTCGGCTACCTCCGAGGGATCCTTGAACGGGCCGTCGTAGACAAAGTCGGGAATCGCAGTTTCGTCTGCTCGGGCGGTCGTGGTCGCTGTCGTCGCGGTCAGCGCAATCACGGCGAGTACGAGCGGGAGGATGAGGGGAAACGAGCGCATGCGGTTTCTAGCTGAACCAGCCCAGCCTAGCTTCGGATTCGCCGTTCAGCGCGGGATTCCCTGTTCGCTCGCGCGAAAACGCCGCAGGCGCAGCGAATTCCCAAGCACGAACAGGCTCGACGAGGCCATCGCAAGTCCGGACAACATGGGGTTGAGCAAGCCAAGGGCTGCGACTGGGATCAGGACGACGTTGTAGGCGAAGGCCCAGAAGAGGTTGCCGCGAATCGTGCGCATCGTCTGGCGAGCGAGCCGGACGGCATCGGCCGCAGCGAACAGATCGGGGCGAACGAGGGTGATGTCGGCGGCCGCGATCGCCACGTCCGCTCCGGAACCCATCGCGATACCAAGGTCGGCGAGGGCGAGAGCGGGTGCGTCGTTGACGCCATCGCCGACGACAGCAACGGCACGCCCTTCCGTCTGTAGGCGACGTACCTCATCGACTTTGCCTTCGGGCAACACGTTGGCGATCACGCCGCGAATACCGACGGCCGCGGCCACGGATTTGGCGGCCGCAGAGGTGTCGCCGGTTACGAGAATGGGCTCCAGGCCGAGCTGTCGCATGCTGGCGATCGCGGCCTGGCTGGACGGGCGGATCTGGTCGCTCGTTGCGATGATGCCGCGGATGATGCCGCCCCACGAGACGGCTGCGAGCGAAAAGCCGAGTTCGCTCTCGGCCTTGCAGGCGTCCTTGAGGGGATACGAGAGCAGGTCACCTTCGGCCTCGAGCCGCGTGGGGTGTCCGACAGTGACGAGCTCGCCGTCGACACGGGCCTCGGCGCCGATGCCCGGCCGGATCTTGAATTCCGTCGCGGGCAGGGGTGCGTCGACGAGTGCGGCGATCACCCGGGCGATCGGATGTTCCGATCCTGTTTCGACGGCCGCGGCGAGCGCGATCACGCGGGTCGGGTCCTCGTCCTCGCGAAAGTGATACCCGGCAAACGCCATCCGGCCTTCGGTGACGGTGCCGGTCTTGTCCAGCAGAATCGTCGAGATCTTCTCGGCCCGCTCGAGTGCGGGTGCACCGCGCAGCAGGATGCCGAGTTGGGCGCCTCGTCCGGTGGCGACGAGCAGTGCGGCTGGGACGGCGAGGCCGAGTGCGCACGGGCAGGCGACGACGAGGACGGCGACGGCCGGAGCGAGTGCCTCGGCGAGCGAGGCGCCGGTCACGAGCCAGCCAACAAATGTGAGCACTGCGATCAACAGTGCGGCTGGCACGAACCAGCTGGCGATCTTGTCGGCGAGGCGCTGAACGCTCGCCTTCTCGGTCTGCGCCTGTTCGACGAGTCGGGCGATGCGCGCCGCAGCCGAGTCGGCGCCAACACGATCGGTGCGGATGGTCAGGACACCGTCGGTGTTGATCGACCCGCCCGCAACCTCATCGCCAGGATCCACATCGACGGGAATGCTCTCGCCGGTCAGGAGCGAGCGGTCGAGCGACGCGGTTCCGTCGACGATTGTGCCATCGGCGGGAATTCGCTCGCCTGGACGAACCAGCACGAGGTCGCCAACACGAAGCGTGGCGGCGGGTACGAGCAGCTCCTTGCCGTCTTGCACGATCGTGGCGTTCGGTGCGCTCAAATCCGAGAGTGCTCGGACAGCGTCGCCGGCCCGACGCCGGGCTCGTAGTTCGAGCACGCGCCCGGCGAGTAGTACCGCCGTCACGACGGCTGCGACTTCGAAGGTCAGCGTGCCCGTCGAGCCGCGGGCGGTCAGCGAGAGGTGCATCGGCATCGAGGCGGCGTCGGTCAGAAGGAGCGCGGCGACAGAGGAGACGTAGGCGACGAGCACACCCAGCGAGATCAGCGTATCCATCGAGGTCGTACGGTGTTTGAGTGCCAGCCACGCCGAGTGGTGGAAGGGCCAGGCGGCCCACAGCGCAACAGGCGTTGCGAGCGCGCCCGCGAGCCAGCCCCAGCCGTTGAACTGCAGGGCCGGGATCATCGAGAGCGCGAGTGTCGGGATTGCCAGGACGATCGCGACGACCATCCGCGTCTGCAGCGGATCTCGCCCGTAGGCTGCCCGCTTTGCCGTCGGGTCGGTGATCGGCGTGGCGGTGTAGCCAAGTTCGGCGACGGCCCGGACGAACTCGGGGATCGAGGTCTGCGCGGGGTCGAATTCGACGGAGGCGCGCTCGGTCGCGAGGTTGACGGTTGCGCGGTCGACCCCGGGCAGTGCCGTTAAGGCGTTCTCGGTGCGCAGCACACAGGCGGCGCAGTGCAGCCCCTCAAGCGTGAGCTCGATTTGCTCGTTCGTGGGCGTGGTGGCAGACATTACCTTTCCAGTATACATACCCCCGGGGGGTACTGTACGATGTGCTGCATGGAACACGGAGATGCCACCGGCGGCTACGCCGCGACCAAGGACGAGTTGCTCAAACGACTTTCACGCGCAGAGGGTCAGGTGCGCGGTGTCGCGCGGATGATCGAGGAAGACCGCTACTGCATGGATGTGCTGACTCAGATCTCTGCCGCGCGGGCTGCGCTGGATCGTGTTGCCCTTGGCGTGCTGGACGAGCATGTGCGCCATTGCGTCGTGGGTGGGCACGGTCCGGGCTCCGAGCAAGAACGCATTGACGAGTTGATGGCCGCCGTTGGTCGACTCGCCGGACGACGCGCGTGAGCGACGCGCTGCAGAGGCGTACCGGCAGCGACTACATCGAGGTGGGTGCGACATTGCTTGCCGCGGCAGCCGAGGGGCAGGCTGGGCTGGCGGCAACGATCGTCTCGCCACCCACGCTCGTGCTCGGCTCCGCCCAGTCCGCGACAGACGCGGCGACGGGTGCCGACGTGGTCAGGCGCGGCACGGGTGGAGGTGCCGTGTTCTGCGACGAAGGCGTCCTGCTGATCGACCTTGCCGTGCCAGCGGGGCATGCGCTCGCGCCGGAAGATGTGACGGAGGCCTACCGACCGCTCGGCGAGGCGGTGCAACACGCCCTCGCCGGCCTCGGCGTTGACTGTCGCACGGTCGGCGTGGAGGAGGCCCGAGCAATGGACGATGCGCGCAAGGCTGCTGCCCGGCGTGCCTGTTGGGCCGGCCTGTCCCCCTACGAGGTTGTGCTTGGAGATGGGCGCAAACTGGTTGGACTAGCCCAGCGTCGTCGCCGGGGCGCCGTGCTGCACCAAGTCGCAATCCCGGTGACAACCCGACCAGCGGAGGTGCTCAGCCATCTCGTCGAGGGCGCTCTGCTCGCGCAATGGCTCCAGCAGACCGCCATGGTGGCCAGTGTGGCGGGCTGTGGCTCGGCAACACCTGTGGGCACCTGGGACGTACTGCGCGAGCCGCTCAACGCTCTACTGCGTCCCTAACTGTCAGAGTCGAAGCCCCGCTGACTAGCTGAACTTCTGCTTCGCCTCAGCGGCCTTTTGGCGCAAACGTGCACGGGCAGCCTCGGTGGCAGGATCGGGCCCAACAACGCCGTCGACGATCAAGTCTGCCTCGACCGGCGTAGCAACCGGCGCCTCGGCAGCCGTCTCAAGATCACTGATCTTCGTGCGCAACTCGTCGCGTAGCGCTGCGTTGGCCTCCGGGTCAAAGTCGGCCTCGGGATCGCCGTACGGCGCATCGAAATCCGATTCATACGTGTCTACGACTGGCTTCCCGCCGCGCAGACGACGCCACGCACGCGGCGCGAGCGCCGCACCAGCGGCGATCACGATGGCCGCGCCGGCGGCCGCTCCAGAGATGATTGTGCGCTGTCGCATAGACCGCAGCGTAGCGCCGATGCTCCTGCCCGTCGCCCCACCTGCCGTGCGCTGCTATCTTCTTCCGCGCGGCTGTCCGCCGTGCGTCTGTGCGACGCGAGACCCTCCAAAAGGATTCGAACAAGAGTGACCGCCTACGAGTTCATGCTGATCCTCGACCCCGAAGTGGACGAGGCACGTCAGGAAGAAGTTGTGCACCGCGTGCGCGACATCATTCTTGGCGGCGGCGGCACGTGGGACGCGATCGATCCTTGGGGTCGTCGCAAGCTCACGTTCCCCATCAAGAAGCGCGAAGAGGGCGACTACTGGGTGATTCGCTTCACCTCGAACCCCGCGACCCTTGATGAGGCCGAGCGCGTTCTCTCGATCACCGACGAAGTTCTGCGACATAAGGCCGTACATCAGGCACGACCGTCGCGGAAGACGGAGGCTGCGGCGGGTTCCTGATGTCGGTCTGGTCATTGCGCGCGCGAAGCCGTAGGCTCCGTGTAACGCGATACCGATAACGATCGACTCTCGGATACACGTCGCAGAAAGGTCACTCCAATGGCGAACATCAATCGAGTTATTCTGGTCGGCAATCTCACTCGTGATCCCGAGTTGCGCGCAACGGGCAGTGGGCTCGCTGTGTGCACGATCCGCATCGCCGTCAACAATCGCCGCAAAAAGGGCGACACGGGCGAATGGGTCGAAGAGCCGAACTACTTCAACGTCACCACCTTTGGTGCGCAGGCCGAGAACATCTCTCGCTACCTCGCCAAGGGACGCCAGGTCGCCGTCGACGGTCGCCTGTCCTGGAGCGAGTACGAGGCCAAGGATGGCTCGGGCAAGCGTGAGCGCGTTGAAGTGATCGCAGACACCGTGCAGTTCATTGGTCCCCGCGAGGGTGGCGGCAATGGTGGTGGCGGCGGCGAATACTCCGCACCAGCCTCCACGCCGGAGCCAGCTGCAGATATTCCTGATGCGTGGGCCGGTGGCGGCGCTACGCAGGACGACGACATTCCCTTCTGACGTACGAGGACTGACCGATGGCACGCACCGCAAATCGCAAGGCAATCCTGCTCGACGACGTCGAGCATCTCGGGCACCGTGGCGAGATCGTCGCGGTCTCCCGTGGCTACCTCCGCAACTACCTCGTCCCGCGCAAGCTGGCTGAGGAGGCGACTCCCGCTCGCGTCCGTGAGGTCGAGGGACTGGCCGCTACGCGCGCCGCGCAGGAGGCTCGCACAGCCGAGCACGCGCACGACATCGCTGCGCTGCTGACCAAGACGGTGCTGACGATCCCAGCTCGGACCGGCCCGGATGGACGCCTTTACGGCTCCGTCACGGCTGCCGACCTCGCCGACGAGATTTGGCGATCGCGCAAGATTCGTGTCGACCGCCGCAAGATCCGGCTCGAAGAGCCGATCAAGGCGATTGGTTCGTATCTCGTCGAGATCGACGTGTTCACTGATGTCCGCGCGGCCGTCAAGACGCAGGTTGTCCAGGCCGAGGGCTTCGAGTTCGAAGAGGCTCCCGTCGCCGAAGCAGTGGTTGTCGAAGAAGTTGTCGACGCCCCCGCTGACGCTGACGCGGTGGCCGAGACGGACGAGTAGCGAGGCGGCGGGATGCCGCCCGCGCCAGAAGGGGCGAATCTCCCGCCCCAAGACCTCGACGCTGAGGAGGCTGTCCTCGGCGCGATGATGATCAACGAGCAGGCCGTCTTGACGGTCTCTGACGTGATCAGGGATCCCGGCGATTTCTATCGTGAGGCCCACGGCACGGTCTTCCGCGCCATTCTCGCGCTGCTGACCCGCAGCGAGCCAATCGATGCCGTCACCGTCTCGGACGAGCTGGAGCGGATGGGCAAGCTCGAAGACGTTGGGGGCCGTGGCTTTATCTTCGGTCTCTCGTCGAGTGTGACGGTCGCCGCGAATGCCAAGAGCCACGCGCAGATCGTCCGCGACGTGGCAATCATGCGACGGGTCGCCGCAGCCGGTCTCGAGATCGCCCAGCTCGGCTATCAGCGCCAGGGCGATGTCCGGCAGATTCTCGATCAGGCCGAGTCGGCCATCTTCGACGTGGCCCAGTCGCGCAACACGAGCGAGCTGATCCCACTTTCCGAACTCTTGCCGGAAGAGGTCGAGCGGATGGAGGCAGCGGGCGAGCACCGTGGTCTGACCGGCGCCCCCTCCGGGCTCAATTCCCTCGACAAGATCACCTCGGGCTTCCAAGCCTCGAACCTCGTGATCCTCGCTGCCCGTCCGGCGATGGGCAAGACGTCGCTCGCGCTCGGCATCGCCCGCCATCTCGGCGTTGAAGCGAAGATCCCGGTCGTCATCTTCAGCCTCGAGATGTCCCGCAACGAAATCGCCCAGCGCTTCATCTCGTCCGAGGCGCGCGTCGACTCGACCCGGATGCGCCGCGGCGACCTGCGCGACGAGGATTGGGTTCGCGTTCAAGACGCCTGTAACCGACTCACCACGGCACCGATCTACGTCGACGACACGGCCGGTATCAATCTGATGGAGATCCGCTCGAAGGCGCGGCGCCTCAAGATAAAGGAGCCGAACCTCGGACTCGTCTTGGTCGACTACCTCCAGTTGATGAGCGCCAACGACACGGCAGAGTCCCGCGTGCAAGAGATCAGCCAGATCTCGCGCTCCCTCAAGGTGCTGGCCCGCGAACTCAACATTCCCGTCCTCGCCCTGTCCCAGCTTTCGCGTGCCGTCGAGTCGCGCACCGACAAGCGACCACTGCTGTCGGACCTTCGTGAAAGTGGCTGCCTGACGGGTGATGCTCGCGTCTTTCTCCCAGATTCCGGCGAGCGCATTCGGATGGATCAAATGAGCGGTCGCATTGGCGAGTGCGTGTTAGCTGTCAACCCGGAGACCTGGGAGCTTGAGCGTCGCGTCGTCACCAACGCGTTCTCGACTGGGGTCAAGCCCGTCTATCGGTTGACGCTAGCGTCGGGTCGTACGATTCGGGCGACTGGTAATCACCGTTTTCGATTACTCGGCGACTGGCAGCGACTCGATCAACTCAAGATTGGTGATCGCCTCGCTGTGCCGGTCGAGTTGCGACTGGCAGCTATCGGTACCGCGAGCAACGAGCAATATGCCGATCGCGTCCTACAGCACAGCGCCGTATCACTCGACGGCTCGCGACACAATCACGGTGGCGCTCGCCGTGTCGCCGGCAGCGACGAGCTGCGCCGACTGGCTGACGGGCAGGTCACCTGGGATGCCGTCACGCGCATCGAGTTCGCTGGGGAGGAAGAGGTCTTCGACCTCACCGTTACGGGGCTCCACAATTTCGTGGCGGAAGACATCATCGTCCATAACTCGATCGAGCAAGACGCGGACGTCGTGATGTTTATCTACCGAGACGATTACTACAATAAAGAGACGTCCGAAAAGCCCGGCACTGCCGAGCTGATCGTGGCGAAGCACCGTAACGGCGCTGTTGGTGCGGTGGACCTTGCGTTCATGCCTCACTTCACGACGTTCTCGGATCTTGCAAGGGGAGAGGCGTAAATGAGCGGAGCAGTGGTTGTTGGAGCCCAGTGGGGCGATGAGGGCAAAGGCAAGATCGTCGACCTGCTCGCTGAGCGGTTCGAGATCGTGGCGCGCTACCAGGGCGGCAACAACGCCGGCCACACGGTCGTGCATGGCGATGAGACCTTCAAGTTCCACCTGCTGCCCAGTGGCATCCTCGAGCCCGACAAGATTTGCGTCCTCGGCAACGGCGTCGTGATTGATCCTGAGGTGCTCTGTGGCGAGCTCGACGCGCTCGAGGCGCGCGGGCGCTCGACTGCTGGTTTGCGGATCTCAATGAATGCGCACGTGATCATGCCCTGGCACCGTCTGCTCGATTCGCAGAACGAGGTCAGCCTCGGTTCCCTGCAGATCGGCACGACGCGTCGTGGCATTGGCCCGGCCTACGCCGACAAGGCGTCGCGCGTCGGGATCCGCGTGCAGGACCTCTTCGACCTCGGCATCCTGCAGAAGAAGGTCGCTGCTGCACTTGCGATCCGTAACCGCGAGATCCTGCGCGGCCGTGATCAAGGACCGCTCTATCCGAACGCCATCTGCGACGAGATCGCGGTCTACGCCGAGCGACTCAAGCCCTACGCGGCCGACACATCGCTCTTGATCGACCAGGCCTTGAAGGCCGGCAAGCGCGTGTTGTTTGAGGGGGCACAGGGCACGTTGCTCGACCTCGACAACGGCACGTACCCCTTCGTCACCTCGTCGAACCCGATTGCTGGCGGTGCCTGCACAGGTACCGGTGTCGGACCGACCAAGATCGATAGCGTGCTCGGCATCGCCAAGGCGTACCTGACGCGCGTTGGTGCGGGTCCATTTCCGAGCGAGGCCGACGAAGAGCGCGGCACGAAGATCCGCGACATTGGTGCCGAGTTCGGCACGACGACTGGACGCGAGCGTCGCTGCGGTTGGCTCGACTTGGTCGGCCTGCGCTACGCGGTGCGACTCAACGGCCTGACCGAGCTCGTCCTGACCAAGCTCGACGTGCTCTCCGAGTTCGACACGATCCCCGTCTGCGTGGCCTACAAGCTGCCCGACGGCACGATCACGGAAGAGTTTCCTGCGCACCAATCCGACTTTCACCATGCCGCACCGGTCTGGGAAGAGCGACCAGGTTGGGGCACGGATATCTCCGACGCCACTGAGTGGGAGCAGCTGCCACAGGCCGCGCGCGACTACGTTGAATGGGTTGCCGACCAGCTCGGGATTCCCGTCACGCTGGTTGGCGTTGGCGTGCGTCGTGATCAGGTGCTGGCACCACACGGTATGGATGCGGTGGCGCGGAGCGCGCGTTGAGGGTACTGATCGTTGGCTCGGGTGGCCGCGAGCACGCTCTAGCCGCCTCGATCGCTGCGAGTCCTCACTGCCTCGAAGTGCATGCTGCCCCGGGTAATCCCGGTATCTCGATGATTGCCAAGTGTCACCCTGTTGTGGCCGATGACATCGAGGGTCTTGTCGCATTGTCACGCGACCTCGCAGTCGATCTCGTGGTGATCGGCCCGGAGGTTCCGTTGGTGCTGGGCCTCGCCGACGAGCTGCGCCACATCGGCATCGCGACGTTTGGACCGGGCGCCGCCGCAGCGAAAATGGAGGGCTCGAAGGCCTTCGCGAAGCAGCTGCTTGATGCGGCTGGCGTGGATACCGCCGAGTCGTACACCGTCACCGATTTTGCGGGAGCCAAGCTGGCGATCGGTGCGCTTGGTGGCGCCTGCGTCGTCAAGGCCGATGGGCTTGCGGCGGGCAAGGGTGTGATCGTCTGCGACGACGCGACCGAGGCGGAGCGCGCAGCCGAAGAGCTGCTCGGCGGGTCGCTGGGCAGCGCAGGCAGCGTGCTCGTGATTGAGGAGCGGATGGAGGGCCCCGAGGTTTCGGTGCTCGCTCTCTGCGACGGTGAGGCCGCTGTGCCGCTACCGAGCGCGCGCGACTACAAGCGCATTGGTGAGGGTGGTACGGGCCCCAACACGGGTGGCATGGGCGCAATTTCGCCCGCACCGGGAGTCAGCGACGAGCAGGCGCAAGCGATTGTCGACACGGTCCACAAGCCGATCCTGATGGAATTGACGCGCCGCGGCATTCGCTTCAACGGCTGTCTCTACGCCGGCCTGATGCTGACGGAGACGGGTCCGCGCGTACTCGAATTTAACGTCCGCTTTGGCGATCCAGAAACACAGGCCGTGTTGCCGCGCCTCGGCGAGGACCTGCTGCCGTGGCTGATGGCGTGTGCCAAGGGCGAGCTCGAAGAGCGGCCGCTCAAGACCTATGGGGGGTCGGCCGTCGCGATCGTGCTGGCCTCGCGTGGCTATCCCGAAGCGTCCGAATCCGGCAACCCCATTAGTGGCCTCGCCGACGCGTCGATCATGCGCGACACCGCTATCTTCCAAGCGGGTACCGCGATCGCAAACGGCAAGGTCGTCACGGCTGGTGGGCGCGTGCTCGCCGTCGTCGCACGCGGCGCCGATGCCGATGGCGCGCGGGCTGCGGCGTACGCAGCGGCCGACAAGGTGTCGTTCGACGGCATGCAGCGTCGCGACGACATTGGCTCCGACTCGCAGGGCTAGCGACGAGGTGAGGGGAGCCGCCATCCGGCTCTCCGACTAGTGTCTATAGGGTGATCGCCCGCTACACGCGACCGGAGATGGGCGCCGTCTGGACCGACGACAGGCGCCTCGGCGCATGGCTTGAAGTGGAACTGGCGGCGCTCGATGCACACGTCGAACTCGGCGTCGTGCCAGCCGCCGATGCG
>Ga0049085_10000429_pt1 | contig 16607 bp, 10 predicted proteins | sample GreLakmeSU08MSRF_FD_66721 | JGI IMG/M metagenome (GOLD analysis project Ga0049085, IMG submission 66721) | Freshwater lentic microbial communities from great Laurentian Lakes, MI, USA - Great Lakes metaG SU08MSRF | ecosystem: Environmental > Aquatic > Freshwater > Lake | place: Great Lakes... | reverse complement strand
CGGCCAAGCTCAAACCCTTTCGTCGCCAAGTAGGTTCAATCACCTGATGCGGCATAGGTGTGGCGAACGATTTCTTCGCGGTGGGACGAGCCAAGAGGGCCAGCAGGGGAGGCCAAGTAGGGGGCAGGTCATCATGCTTTCATTTTACGGGCGCGGAGGGGTGCGCAGGGTGTCGGCATCGCGGGCAAGCTCAGGCTCGAATTCCCCGGGGCGTGTTATCACTCAATCGCGGCACCTATCGGCGCCACGTCTTCGGGACCGCGGGGGCGCAGATCGCGTTCGAGACTTTTCTTTTCGGGTCAGATCTACTGATCGGTGAAACGCTGTCCTCCGGTGCGTTTCCCGCCGAAGATCATATCATAGAAACTCCCACCGCGGGGCAGGAGGTCTGCGCCTGCTCGAGTCTCGTCGTAGGTCCGGCGAAGGCGGATGCAGGCGATTCAGAACTTCGCCGAAGGCTGCGACCGCGCCGTGCCCCGCCGCCTCACTGTACCACGACTTGCGCGTTCTCGACGATCAGCGCGTATTTGTAGCCGCCGCCGAAATCGCGGTCGCTCGCGAGTATGCCCGTCACGAGCACCAGATCGCCCACCTTCGCCACCGCATCGGTCGTGGCCGTCAGGTCGTTCGTGCCCTCGGCACCGGAGCCGTCGCGCACGTGCAGCCAATTTTTACCCAGAATCCCGCCGTTGAATTTCACGACGCGCCCGCGCACCGCGATGGCTTTACCGGCAAACTTCGCCTTGCCCGTGACAATCTCCGTCACCGTCTGGCCACCGTCGGCCCGCTTGATATTCGTCAGATCGGGTCCGACTGGCTTCGTTGCCGCCGGAATCGCCGGATGCCCCTTGGGCAATTCACCGCTCGCCGCGCCCGCGCTGATCGCCGGAGCCGCTCGCACCGCCGCCATCGGAGCGGCACCGTTCACCGTCACATAGCCGCTGAAGTAAACGACGTCGAAGGTCCGGTTCAGCGTCTTACTGTGATAGTTCGTCATCGGCATCGCATCGGCCACGACCACGGTGTCGCCGACCTTGACGGGAAACTGCGGCGCCGCCGCCCAGACCCGGGACTTGGCCGTATCCACTAAAACATAGGTGTAACTCGCGGCATTCATCGACTCGACGACCTTGCCGGTAATCGCGTTGGCCTGCGCCGGCGCAGTCGGCATCGCTTTCTCAGCTGCGCTCGCCGCACTGCCGGGAGTGCAGACCAGCGCCAAAATCAGACCGCCCATCGTCAAAGGATTTTTCATGGTCCAGCACGGAGCACGATGTTCCCACCTTTTTCAAGGTTCTCCGCACAGTAATGAGTGCTGGCATTCAGCTCCAACGGCGCGGTTTTCGTGCGCACCGGCACCCCCCTCACCCATCCCTCTCGTCCGCTCCCTCCTCAGCATTTGACGGAGGGGCGGGCCTGCTCCTCCATCGCTCCGTTTCACCCCAATCCGCGGCCCGCACTCGTCGCTGCGCCCATGCTTTCTCTCATGCCTATCTTCCGCTCTCTTTTCCTCGTCTCGCTCGCTCTCCTGCTCTCCGTCTCAGCGGTTGCCGCCGCCAACCCGACGCCACCCAACATCGTCTTCATCTTCGCTGACGACTGGGGCTGGGGCGATCTCTCGTCTCACGGGCACCCGTGGCTGAAGACGCCGCACCTCGACCGACTCGCGCGCGAAGGCACCGACTTCCACCAGTTCAACGTCCTCAATCCCGTGTGCTCGCCCAGCCGCGCCGCCGCGATGACGGGTATGTTTCCCTCACGCTTCGGCATTCACCAACACTTCGCCGCGCCTGCGCAAAATCTCGCGCGCAACATGCCCGACTGGCTCGACGCCCGCGCGCCCACTACCGCGCGTTTTTTCCAGCAGGCCGGCTACCGCACCGCTCACTTCGGCAAATGGCACCTCACCAACCGCAACACGCACGGCGCACCCGCGCCCACCGCCTACGGCTTCGACGAGTTCGCCGTTTTCAACGGCGGCGCCGAAACCGCCTCCGCTGGTCTCCACGCCACGCCGGAAAACGCCGTAAAATTTATCGCCGCCAACAAAGACCGCCCTTTCTTCCTCAATGTTTGGCTCCACGAGAGCCACCTGCCCCACGTCCCCACGAAGGCATCGCTGGAAAAATGGCAGCACCTCGACGAACAGAAACGCGTCTACGCTGCCGTCATCACCGATGGCGACAACGCCGTCGGCCGCGTGCTCGATGCGCTGGAGGCCGCCGGCGTCGCGCAAAACACGATCGTGATTTTCTCCAGCGACAATGGCCCGGAGACCACCGCGCCGAAAGCCCAGCAAAACTCCCGCGACGACGACGCCGGGGGCGCGGGCTACGGCGGCTACTACAGCGTCGGCTCGAGCGGCGGCCTGCGCGGCGAGAAACGCAGCCTCTTCGAGGGCGGCGTGCGCGTGCCCTTCCTCGTGCGCTGGCCCGGTCACACACCCGCCGGCGCGATCAACGACACGACTGCCTTCACCGCTGTCGATCTGCTACCTACCCTCTGCGCCGCCGCGGGCCTCACGCTGCCGTCCACTTACCGCAGCGACGGTGAAAACTTGCTCGCCGCGCTCCAAGGCCAGCCGGTCAAACGCACACGACCCATTTTCTGGGCGTGGACCGGCAAGGCCGCCGATCCCGATTGGTGGCCGCGCCTCGCCGTGCGCGACGGCGATTGGAAACTGCTCCTGACCGACGACGCCAACCGCGTCGCGTTGCACCGCCTCACTACCGACCGCGCCGAAGCCGTCGATGTCGCGAAGGCTCACCCGGAAATCGTCGCCCGCCTCACGCACCTCGCGCTCGCGTGGAAAGCCTCCCTGCCCACCACCGTCGATCCGGCCTGCATCAGCGCCGCCGATCGCACTGCGGCAGCCACAACGCCCACCGCGCCCGTCGCACCGAAATCTCCCGCCAAAAAAACCGCACCCGATCGCGCCGCCGCGTTCGCGCGCATGGACACCAACCACGACGGTGTCCTCACCCTCGACGAATACACCGCTGGAATGAAAGACGCGTCGAACCTCGCGCAGCGCTTCAAGAATTTCGATAAAAACGGCGACGGGAAACTCACCCGCGAGGAGTTCGTCACGCCCTCCGAAAAATGAATTTCCCTTTCACGATCCCGCGAGACCGACGCACGCGATGGCCGGCGTGGGGCGCGCTAGCCGGTGCCCATGAATTTTTTCCACCGGGTTTGCCGCGCTACCCGAACAGGTTGTCGCCCTCGCCGAGCAAAAATCGCCGCCCGCGGAGTTTCGTCCCACGGCTCCGTTCGATTTCTGTTGCTGAGGATCTCCTGAATCAAATCGCGGGCGTGTTGGCAGGCGGTGTGCTTTTTTTCGCAATGCTCCCTTGCCCACCGTCCCGAGGTCGTGTGGATTCCACTCGCTCAAGTCACCCTGCTTGAATGCCAAGATGGCACGCTCTGAAACGCCCAAATCGTCACACCCAATCTCATGCCCCCGACCGCACCACGCCGAACCCTTGATCCAGCTAAACCGACACGCGTGCCGTCACTCACCCGGCGCAGCTTCGTCGCGCTGCCACTGATGGTCGCCGCACACCGCGCCGTCGCGGCGGCAACGTCGAACTGGCCGTCGTTTCGCGGCCCGTTGGCGAATGGCGTCGGCGATTCATCGCCGCTGCCCACCGAGTGGAAGGTAAAGTGGAAAACTCCGGTTGACGGCCTCGGCCACTCGAGCCCGGTGGTCTGGGGCGATCGGCTCTTCGTCGCGACGGCGGTGAACTCCGCTGGCAAGTCGCCCATTAAGCTCGGCCTCTACGGCGACCGCACCGCCGCGGAGGAAACCGCCGAGCAAGCGTGGAAAATTATCTGTTTCGATAAGCGCACGGGCAAGGTGATCTGGGAGCAAACAGCGCATCAGGCCGTGCCCCGCACGCAGCGACACATGAAGGCTACGCAGGCCAACACGACGCTCTCGACCGATGGCAAAGTGCTCGTCGCGTGCTTCGGTTCCGAGGGATTGCACTGTTACAGCCTAGACGGGGAGCGCCGCTGGAAGAAGGACCTCGGCGTGATCAACGTCAGCAAATACGGTGTGGGCTGGGGCTACGCGAGTTCGCCCACCCTCCACGGTGATCGGATCGTCGTCCAGTGCGACGCGCCCGACAATCCCTACCTCGCAGCGTTCCGTCTCTCCGACGGCGAGGAAATCTGGCGCACGCCGCGCAAGGACCTTTGCGAGCGCTGCTGGGCGACGCCCTACGTGCACACCGAGGGCGGGCGCACCCAGGTCGTCGCCAACGGCTGGCCCTATGTGGCGGGCTACGACTTCACCACCGGCGCGGAGCTTTGGCGGCTGAAAACCGGCGGCGACAACCCGATCCCCACGCCGTTTTCCGCGCACGGCTTAATCTACGTAGCCAACGGCCACGGCGCCGCCGCTCCTGTGTGGGCGATCCGCCCTGGCGCGAAGGGCGACATCACGCCAGCGGCCGGCGAGACCTCGAGCCCGTTCGTCGCGTGGTCCGATCAGAAGAGCGGTATCTACATCCAAACCCCGCTCGTTTACCGCGACCTGCTCTACTGCGGGTCGAACGCCGGGATCTTGAAGTGCCTGGACGCTCGGGACGGCAAATCGCACTATCAGGAGCGCGTAGTCCCCGCCGCCGCCGGCTTTTCGGCGTCGCCGGTGGCCGGAGACGGCAAAATTTACTGCACCAGCGAGGAAGGTGACGTGCATGTGATCGCCGCTGGCCCGGAGTATCGGAAGCTCGCCGTCAATCGCCTCGAGGAACCCGCGATGGCCACCCCCGCCATCTCGGAGGGGCAGCTTTATTTCCGCACGCTGAATTCATTGGTCGCGGTCGGCTAGCCCGCATCCATCACTTTTTTAAAAAAATGTCACAGAGCGCACCGAGTTCGACACCAGGGCTCACCGAGCAAAGTCCGGTATCTTAGCGTCTCACCGTGCGGCCATGACTTGTATGCCCCCGGAGATTGCGCCGTCTGTCAAGAGTCGATACGTGATCCGTTCGGCTCGGCCTGTAGTTTGCAGCGCAGCAGCCGATCCGAAGTTCAGACCTTCTGGCATAGGTAGAGGCGTTTTTTGCGATTTTCAGAGAGAGGAGACCGTTTTGAGCAGGAGACAGGGGGGCGAACCAAACCTGACCGCTTTTTGCGCGGAAGACGGTCCGTCGCTGTCCTGTGATAGCGATCCGCGGCCTTTGGCTATCCGGAATTGAGCGCCGGGACAGCCCATCGGTTGCCTGTCGTATCCGGAATTCCGATTCTGATCACTCGCTGACGCAATACCGCCATGACTCCAAAATCTGGGCTTCGTCAGGCTGGAAATTTCACTTTCCGAAACCTGACCCGTTCAGAGTTTCTTCGCGCTCGGCTACGGTTTCTTCGTCGCGGCCTTCGGTTCGCTCGGGACGTCGCGCTTAGCCACCCACGACACAGCACGCTCCACCATGAAGCCGAGCCCGTCGGTCATTTCTGGATGCGGGCTGAACACGAACACGCGGCCTTGCGCGAAATTGGCGCGAACGATCGCCGACGTGCCCGCCATGATGCCTTCCGGTGCGCCTTTCTTGGCGATCTCGGTGCGGTAGAGGGCGAGGCTTTCGTATTCCGGGGCGTGCGGATTGTCCCACTCGCGGCGACCCAGCAGCGGACCCTGCGCATAGTGGATCGCGAGGCGTTCGGCCCCAGCACCGAAGAAAATCTTGGCGGCCGGCGATAGCTCCACTTCGACCGTGCCGGTGCCGCGCGCCCAGTGCTTGCGATCAATGGCCCGCGCCTCGATGAGGCCAAGGGACCACTCGTAGTCGTCGGTCGCCAGATACGCGCCCGCGCAGATGCCGATGAAGCCACCGCCGTTGCGCACAAACTCGCGCACCGCCTCGCGGCCCGGGGCTTCGAGCGCGCGGCCTTGGCCCCCACCGCTCCCGCCCGGATGAATCAGCACATCGAAGTCCTTCAGTTTGCCACGGCGAATCTCGGCCGGGCTGAGGTGCGAAATTTGCAAGGCCGGGGTGCCTTTCGCCGCGCCGAGCACGGTGATGACGTTGGCGCGACTTGGACCGGCGCCGGGTCCTTGGTAAACGGCCACTCGGATCGGACGGTCGATGTCATCCGCGGCGGGCGATTGCAGGGCAAAGGCCAACAGGCTGGTCAGGATGAGCAGTGGTTTCATGGAGTGGGCTCACGCTTTGCCAATTTCGCGTAGACGGCAACCTCACTGCTGCGAGGTTTTCAGCGGCGAGCTCACAGCGATTTATTGCGCCTTGGAGAGGCTTTCAATTAATTGCTCGAAAGCCTTGAGGTATCGCGGCAGTTCGGTCGCCAGCGCCGTGGCGGCAGTTTCGCGATAGACGTGCACTGCTTGATTGCGGGCCTGCAGGATGTCGAACTAAACGGTCTCGTCCTCGATCCAACCGAGTTGAAACGCCTGCGCGAAGGCTTGGCGTGGTCCGGCGCTCGCCAAGCCTTGCGCGTGCGCGAGCCGCTGGAGGAGTTTCCACGCCACTTCGTAAGCGAGCTCGAAACGGAGGATTGCCGAATCACGGTCGCGGTCATGTCCGCCGGCCTGCCACGCGGTCACTGCCTCACTCCAGCGCGCGACGATGCGCGTCAAGTTTCCGCGCACTGAATCACTCGGCTCCATCGATCAGCTCCCTCATTTGTCCCGATGCGCATTTCCGAAATTCCGGTGTTACGGTGGAAAAATCCAGAAGGTCGGTGGGGCGCACGGTTGGGAGCAGCTCCACCGCTTGCGCCAGCTCGCGGCGCAAAGCGGCGCGCCCGGAGGCGGTTTCCGTCGGGTCCGTTTCGTAGCCGAGATCGAGATCCGCGCCGGCGGGTGCGAGTGGCCACGCGGGCGCGGCCGATCCAAAAAGAAACACCCGCGTCCGTTTTTGCGCGAAACGCACCGCGAGCGCGTGCAATTCCACGCGGAGGCGTGGGGAGACTGGTTTCAATGCTCGCATGGAGCCCAAAATTGGCCGCTTGCGGCGGCGCGTCAACGTCCGACGCGGTTCACGTCGGACGGAGTTCAGGCGAACGCACGGCTGTTTTTGACCGCATAGGACAATGCCTCCGCGACGAGGGCCTCGTAGCTCCAGCCGGGGACGACCCGAAGGGGCCAACCCGCTGGTTGCTGCAGACCTCGCGCTGGGGTGGGCGATCCCAATGGCACCACCAGCGATCAGCGGGTTGACCCCTTCGCGCTGCCGCTCACCCGCGTGGAGGTGGCCCGGCTCTGGACCGTGGTGCGGAAGATCGCTTCCGGGTGATCCTGCGTTTGATCTACGCGACCGGGCTGCGGCAGAAGAACGACGTTGCAGTCCGCCGCTTTCCGGCCAAGCCAACAACCCCGAAGTCATGAGATACCCCCTCCCGATTGAGCGGCCGAAATTGCCGCCGCCTTCCTCTACCAAACCGCCAATACGCTTTGCCACGGCTGTCACGCTTCGGTCGAGAACGGCAGTCGGCCAAACCGTGATGAGACGACTCTCCGCAGCCGTTCTCGCGTTCCTCCTGATGGCTCCAACTGTGGTGGGTCACGCCGCGCAGCGGCCGCCGAACATCATCGTCATCCTCGCGGATGACCTCGGCTGCGGCGACATCAGCCTTTACCACGGCTGGGTGAAAACACCGCGGATTGATCGAATGGCCCAGGAAGGCATGACTTTCACCGATTTCCATTCCAACTCGTCGGTGTGCAGCCCCACGCGCGCCGCGTTTCTCACCGGGCGCTATCAGCAGCGCGTCGGCATTGTTGATGTGATTGTCGGCAAGAATGAACCGGACGCAGGGATTCCCCCAGCGACGCCGACCATTGCGAGGGTGTTTCAAAAGAATGGCTACGCGACGGCTCTGTTTGGCAAATGGCATTGCGGTTATGAGAACAAGTTCAATCCCGTCCACCTCGGTTTCAATGAATTCGTCGGCTTCCTCCACGGCGGGGCGGATTACCACCTGCACGGCGCCTGGCGCAACGGGCTGGAGCCGCAGGATGTGCAAGGCTACTCGACGGACATCATCACCGACAAGAGTGTGGATTTCATCAAGCGGCACAAAGACACGCCGTTCTTTCTCTACGTCGCGCATCAGGCGGTTCATAATCCCTACCAGACCCGGGACGATACGCCGGAGAGGCGCGAGCCGGGTTGGAAACCCAACGCGGTAAACGATGTCAACCGGCCGCGCTACCAGAGGATCCTCGAGGATCTGGACCAAAGTGTCGGCAAGGTTTTGGACACCGTCAGCCAGTTGGGACTTGCCCAAGACACGCTGGTGTTCTTCTGGTCGGACAACGGCGACGTGCGGATGAGTCCGGCCGAACGGCCATTTCGTGGCAGCAAGTTCAGCCACTACGAGGGCGGACACCGGGTGCCGGCCGTGGCTTGGTGGCCGGGCAAGATCGGGGCCGGCACAAAGTCGGACGCCTTGCTGGCCGGGTTTGATCTCTTCCCGACCCTGACCGACATCGCTGGCATCGCAAAGGACAACCCGACCCACCTCGACGGCATCAGCGCCAAGGGACACTTCCTGCACGGCAAGCCGATGGCCGCTCGCGACGTCTTTTTCGGCTACGAGCCCAAGCTCGGCACGGCGATGCGTCATGGTGACTGGAAGATGATTTTGAAGGGCGACGACCTTCAGCTTTACAACCTCAAAGATGACCTGAAGGAAACCACGAACGTCGCCACTGCGAAACCGGAAATCACCGCACTGATGCGCCAGGCCATCGAGCGATTCAAGCAAACGGTGACCCCGGGTTCGTAGCACCATCAACGATGGAGCATGCCGGCGAATTTGTGGCTCAACGCGAGACGGCCGCACGGCGAGACGATGCTATGAGGACGGCGCAATGGTTTCACTTTTCCGCAGCCGACGGTTTCTTGGGACGCGCGGCAGACGCGCTACCGTGTAAGGCTTTGCCGTGGCACCGGAGGTCGCAAACGGTGCGCTCATCGGTCACTCATCGCCTCGGAGAGTCCGGTCGACGGGTGACCGGACTCACCACTCCATCGTAACGGTCGTGACATAACTCCGCGCCTCGACCGGGCGCTGCCACGTGTAGTTGTTGTCCTGTTCGGAGTCTTCGCCGAGGAGGTTGTTGACGTTGAGCTGGGCCGTGAAGTGGTGGCGGAGGCAAGAGGCCCGGCCGGCAAGCGAGGAATTACAGTCGAAGCTGCAGCCGCGCTTGGGCCAAAGGAGAAGGGGTGGCCGAGCGCGCAATGGCGGAATCGTCGCGGGAACAGTCAGAGCGGGGCACCAGTGGCATACGGTGACGAGGACGGACCGATCAGAATTCCAGGGTGTTGCTGAGCACAAAGGTCCGCGGTTCGGGCACGCGCCACCGGATGACCTCGCCGCGTCCGGTGCCGTCGTCGAGACCGCTGATGGGTTCGAGATCGCGGTCGTCCAGGACATTGCGGACGTTCAGCTGCACGCGCCAACGGATGGGGCGAGCCGTGGCGAGTTTGATGGTGCGCCCATAGGAAATCCAAAGTCCGGTGTCCCAGCTGGTGGCGCCCTTGATCGGGGCGTCGGGCCGGGAGAGACCTGCGCTGGTGGCGAGATAGCCGATGGTGCGCGCACTGCGGTAGTTCAGGCTACTGCCCACGCCGACGCCCTTCAGTGCGCCTTCGGAGAAACGATAGTTCGTCACGAAGTTAGCGGTGTATTTGGGGATGCTCGTGGTCGAGACGCCGCTCAGGGCGGCGATGCGGCCGAGGCCGGCGCCGTAGGCATTGAGCAGGGCGCCGATGTTCCCGGCAGTACCGGCTTCAGCGCCGCCGGTGCGGTCGAGGAATTTTTCGATCTGATCCTGCGGAGTGGTGGGGAGCGTGGCGTCGATGACGCCATTGCCGTTGAGGTCGCGGCTCGGGAAGGCGCGGAAGAGGGGTTCATACTCGGCCCAGTATTTTTTCAGGACCGGCCCGATGTTGCTCTGTTGGTTTTCCTGCGCGCCGGCGTTGAAGCTGACGCGCCAGTTGGCGGTGGGATTGGCGGTGAGGGAAAATTCGTAGCCCTGGGCGACGTAGTCCTGGTAGTCGGTGAAAGCCTGCGCGGGGCGATACGGCGGCTGGATGTATTTAATGTCGCCGGAGAGCGCGGCGGCGGTGTTCCAGAGCGTGTTGGTCGCGTTGGTGAAATTGAAATTTCCGAGTTGATTGCGGATCGTCGCGACCGCCTGCCCCTGCATATCGGTTTTCCAACGACTGAGGGAGGCCTGCACTTTGCCGCCGAAGAGCGCGACCCGAGCGCCGGTCTCGGTGCCCTTGCCCTGGGCATTGACGATCGGATTGCTGTAGAGATCGCTCGCGAAGGCATCCTGGAGCACGAGACTGCTGGACTCGTTGTAGAAAAAGCGGAGCCACTTGGTGGCGACCACGACGACGCCCTTGGAAAACGTGTTGGCGGGCTGGACGGTTTTGACGTTCACGCCGTCGCGCGCGTTGTAGGGCACGGGATCGGGGTAGAGGGCGGAGACCGGGTCGATGGGCAGGCTGCGGCTGTAGAGGGTGCGCTCGTCCTTGCGCCAGCCGAAGAGCGTGATCACGCGCTCGTCGAGCCAGTAGTTGTGCGTCGCGAAGATGCGCGTGTCGACGCGGGTGTAACGAAGCACGGGCGGGCCGCCATTGGCGAAGCCGGGTGTCACGCCGTTGGCCTCGGAGGGCAAGGTCGCCTGGAGGGCGGCGATGTTGTCGCTACTGGCGAGACGCGGATATTTGTCCCAGAGGCTGGGCATGAAGTTCACGCCGGTGGCCGGATCGAAATAGAACCGATATTGCATCAAGTTGTTGGCGGCGCCGGGGGCGGCGGACCACGTCGAGGCGAGGCCCGGGACGTTGGTCTTGAGCGGCGTGAGGTTGCGGAACGTGGCGTTGTTCACGCCGCTGTAGGGACTTTTCTGCTGCTCGACGAGGCCGGCAAAGCGGTGACGACCGAACCAGCGGCCGAAGCGTGGGAAATATTGCTTGAAATCGAGTTCGTAGGAAACGGTGGCGCGGGCGATCTCAAGGCTGTTTTTAATGAAGAAGATCACGCCAGGGCCGCCACCGGCGTCGTAGTAATATTTTCCGTAGTTGGGATTTGGGGCGCCGCTGGGGAGCACGGCGTTCGGGTCAACTTGCAGGGTGTCATTCGCGGCGGGTTTGGAGTAGTCGGCGAAGCGGTCACTGAACTGGCGGTTATAGGTGAGTTCGAAATCGAGATTCGGCAGAACGTTTTGCTGGAGCGATGCGGTGAAGGCGCGGAAGTCGACCTGCGTGCCGTCGGAATAGCCCATGAGGTTGGTCTCGACGGGAAAGGGGAGCGCGAACGATTCGCGGCCGGTGACACCGTGGATGCTGCCGCCGAGCGCGGGCGTGGTGATGCGGGTCTTGCCCATGCGGAACCAATTCATCGGGGCGATGGTTGGCGTGGCGCCGTCGACGATGAAGATGGTGTTGGCGCCGCTCAATTGCTCGAGGCCGGGGATGGGGGTATTCGCGAGGACCGAACCGGCGGTCGTCACCGTAGGCCGGCTGGCGGCGGGCAGCGTCGTCCACGAGCTGAAGGCATCGGAGTAGGTGAAGCCGCGCGCGAGCGAGCGGCGGCGCTGGTCACCGTCTTCGAAGGTCGCGTCGATGATGGTCTTTTTCCAGGGCTGAAAACGCAGCGCGGCATAGGTGCGGCGGTGGAGATTCTCATCCGGCTTGAAGTGCGAGCCGCGATCGTCGTCGAGGCGCGCGAGGCGGAGGCCGAGCACGCGCGGGACGAGGGGGAAGTTGGCGTTGAGGCTCGTGCGAAAGCCGGAGTTGGAATCGACCTTGAGGTCGAGCTCGTAGGTGGAGCGGTTGAGATTGGCGCGCTGCGAAACGGCGTTGGAAATGCCGCCGGGATTGCCGAGACCGTAGAGGATGGCGTTGGGGCCGCGCGTGAAACTGATGCGCTCGGTGTTGTAGATGTCGGCGGGCGCGGTCGTCGGGAGAAAATCGCGTTGGGCGCTCGCCACGGAGAATCCGCGCGAGGTGTAGGCGACGCTGGAGAAGAGGCTGCTGTTGCCCGCCGTGGTGCCGAGCTGGGGATCGTCGGTGCCGGTGTTCGGGACGAACTTGAAGACCTCATCCAGTGAGGTGAGCCCGAGGTCCCGCATGAAATCGGGCGTGATGATCGTCTCGGCCACGCCGGTGTCCTCGATCCGGGTGTTGAGGCGGGTGCCCGAGAGGGTCTGGCTCGCCAGGTAGCCGGTGTCCTTGGCGGAGGTCACCTCGAACGGAGTCAGCACCAGAACCTCCTCTTTCGCGGCGACCGGTGCGGCCGGCGGCATCGGAGTTCCTGATACGGCCTGGGCCCAAAGAGCCGCGGGAGTAACAGCGAGGAACAAGAGGCAGAAGAACAGTGGAGATTTCATGGGAATGTAGGGACAACGTGCACGCGCGGGAGCATCGGGCCGAGCAGGCAAGGAAGGAGTGTGTGCTCATTCCGGGTCTTGTGCGGACTTGGCTTTGGTCTTTTTAGGTGCGGGCGGCGTTCAGGCGGTGGGTTTTGGGTTGGCGACGGTGAGGGGAATCTTGTCGGCGCGGTGGTGCATCTCCTGCTGGAGAAGCGCAGTCATCGTGGCGATGCGCGGGGCGGGTGAGGGTTCGTCGGCGAGATTTTTCAGCTCGCGCGAATCGACGGAGAGATCGAAGAGCTGCGTGCGGTCGACGAGCGGGTAGCGGATGAGTTTCCAGCGGTCGTCGCGAATGGAGCGCTGACCGTCGCGGTAGGCGGTGTAGAGCGCATCGCAGACTTTTTGCGCGCGGCCCTGAATGACCGGAGCGAGGCTGCTGGCGTCGACTCCCTTAGGGATTTTTGCGCCGGACAAATCGCAGAAGGTGGGAAATAAATCCATGAGGTAAACCAACGCCTCGCTCCGGCCTTTGGGGATGCCGGGACCGGCGATGACGAGGGGCACATGCATGCCGCCGGACTCACCACTCCATCGTGATCGTCGTGACATAACTGCGGGGCTCGACTGGGCGCTGCCAAGTGTAGTTGTTGCCCTGCTCGGAATCTTCGCCGAGGAGGTTGTTGACGTTGAGCTGGGCGGTGAAGTTGTGATTAAACAGCTTCTTTCGGTAGCTGATGAACGGGTTCATCAGCACGTAGCTCTCGGTGCGGATCTTGGGGAGCACGACGATATTGTTAACTAATACCTGATTGCGGATTTTGCCCAACGCGTAGCGGAAGGCGGCGCCGACCGCCACGCCTTTGAATTTCCCCTCGATGAAGCTGTAGCGCGTGGTCAGCGCGGCAGTCTCACGCCGGAGGGTGGAGATGTTGCCCTCGGCGGTATCGAGTTCGAGTTGGGTAATGCTGGTGGCGGCGTTGGGTTCGAGACCTTGGGCCGTGGCGCCGGCGCGGGCGGCGGCGAGGTAGGGTCGCACGAGCGGGAACAAGCGGTCGAACTGCACGTAGTTGACCGAATAGGTGGCGAGCATGGTCCACTGGCGCGTGAGGTTCGTCTGCATTTCAAACTCCCAGCCTTCGGTCGCCTGGTCGCGATAGTCGGCGCCGCTGAGGAGACGGCCACCCACCGGGAGGAACGCGTTGAGCTCGTTTTGCGCCGCGGCGCTGAGGGCGACCGCGTTGTTCTCGGCCGTCGTGTTGAAGTGGGTGAGGGTGGCGGTGAGGCGTTCGTTCAGCAGATTGAAACGCAGGCTGGTCTCGATGCCCTCGCCGGTGCGCGGGAGGCGGGGCCGGCCGGTGAGTTCAAAGCTCACGCTGTCGGTGAAGAGGGCGGACTCGAAGTAGCCGCCGCTGAGCGACAGCCACGGAAGCAGGCGGAAGACGCCACCGTAGGATTGATTTGTGGTGTAGGCGCGATGGAACCGTTCGTAGGGGACATTGTAGCCGGTGGCGTCGAGGATCGGTTGATTGTTGAGATCGACGAGGCGGGTTTCGCCGGTGGCCGCGAACGTGACGGGCGCGCGCGAGCGGTTTTGTCGGAAGTAGTCGCGGCTGAAACCCGCGGTGGTCCGAAGCCGGCCGGAGAAAAACGCGCCGAGTGACGTGAGATTGGCGGAGCCGATCGTGTTGTTGAAGCGGGTCTGGCCGGCGCCTTGGCGGTAGAACGTGGTGACGCCGGGATCGACCGGGATACTGAGGGCGGCGTCGGAGTTGCCGTCCGCAAGGTAGTGGACGGGGTGGATGAGATTATTGCCGTAGGTAGCGGCGACCCCGGTGATACCGCGGCGGGCGATTTCCTTTTGGTCCATCGCGAAACCGAAGACGTCGGTGTAGTTACTCTCGTTGCGGAAGATCCCGCCGGCGACGGTGCGCAGCGAGGAGTGCCAAAACGGCAGCTTGGTGTCGTGGACGAGCGACGTGCGCCAACTCGTGGCCTTGTTGCCGTCGGTGCCAAAGGTGGGCGCGTGGACGATGAAGTATTGCTCGAAACGCGGATTGGGAATCGTGGCGTTGGGGAGGGTGGGGTGCGGGAGGACGCGGTTCACATCGATGAAAACCGAGCGGCTATCCGCGCCGATCGCACCTTGGCTAGATTGGGTTTGCAGCCGCGTCGTGTCGCCGATCTGAGCATTGTGCCCGATGAGGATTCGCAGGTTGTCGCCTACGCGGTGGGTGAGTTCGAGGTTGTAGGCGTGAAAATTGGTATCGTGGCGGTTGTCGGGACCGCCCCAATCCATCCCATAGGGAAAGATGCTGAGGGAAGCCCCGAGACCGTGGAAGTTGAGGGGATTGGCGTAGCCGTCGGTCACGGACGTGTTCGTGTTCGCTCGCAGCGTATTGCGAAACGTGGTGGTGGCGGTCGACTGCATGTCGTAAAACGTGCCGTCGATCTTGAGAAAGACGCGGGTGTTGCCTGGAGCGGCCATGCGGCGCACGCCGACGCCGTTGGGCTGCACGCCGGCGAGGTTGGGGTTGCCGTCGGGCGCATTGGTGGCAGAGCCGCGGACGTAGGCCACGCTCACGTCGGTGGGGCGGAGGGCGGCAATGTGGTTACGCGTCGTGCCGCGCTCGTAGTTCAGATTGACGCGGGTTTTTCCGCTTTGGAACGGCTCCCAACTCAGGGCGCCGGCGAAACCGCGGAAATCGAAACCGCCGCGCTGGCGATCTTGTTCAGTCTCGGAGTTGAGGGCGTTGAAGCGCAGGCCGAGGCGGGGAGCGAGCTTCTGGTTCAGGTCGACCGAGTAGCGCTGCGTGCCGAACGAGTCCATCCGCACCGTGGCGGCGGCGCGGTTGCGAAACGTGGCGCGCTTGGTGGAGATATTGATGACGCCGGCGGGGTCGACGTCGCCGTAGGCGAGACCGCCGGGACCGCGTGAGATTTCGATGCGTTCCGTGTTGTAGTTGTCGGCGGAAAGGAACCACGGGAAACCGTCGCGCAGCTGGCGGATTGAGGGAATGCCGCGGAAACTAATCTGGTTGCCGGAGCGAATGTTGACCGGGGCGCCGATGGTACCCGAATCGTTGAAGATATTTTCGGCACCGATGGCGAAATCGACCGCACCGAAGAAATCGTTGAGCGCGAGATCGCTCAGGAAATCGGCCGTGAAAACGGAGATGGAGTTGGGGAGGTTGGCGAGTTTCTCATTGGTGCGGGTGCCGGCGAGGGCGGAGGAAGCGGCGTAGCCCTTGTCTTCGTCGCTGCTGATCGTGAAGGGCGAGAGGACGATGGCCTCTTCGCCTTTGGTGGCATTGGCGCTGGCGGCGGCGGAGGAATTTGGGGCAACGGCGGGCGCGACTTGAGCGGAGGCCGGGGTCAAAACTACTGCGGCGAGCAACAGGCTAAGGCAGGGGACGAGTTTCATGGTGGGAGGGAGGGTGGCCGATGTCCGATTCGTCACGCAGGCTCCGAGGGGCGGACCAGTCATCGGAGGTTGTGAGCATGCGCCATTGCCGAATCCGCGAACATCCCCCGTTCGGGGGATGGGCAATCACCCGTGATTCGCTATGGTTGATGGGATGCAGTGCAGCTCGTCGACAAGAATGAACTCGGAATGAAGGAGCCGATGGCGACGATGTTTACTGTGCCGAAACTTCCCCGCCTCTGTCGTTGGTGCGCCGTGCTCGGCGTGACCATAAGTGGGGTGGTGCGTTTGGCCGCGGCGGAAGAGACGACGAATTATTCGGCGCGTCCGGCGCTCGGTGAGCTTGTGCTCGGAGGGCGAGCGCTGACTCCGAAGCTTGATCTGCGAGCTGAGGCCAATGGCGAAACGGCCTACCTCGGGCTCTCGTTTCGGCCGAGCGAACTTCCTTTGGAAATCAATCTTCGCACCGCACCGGGCGGCAAGGCACCGGTCGTAAGGCTGCGGTCACGGCTCGAGGGCTTGCAGGATGAATGGCAGGATCATGATAGCCAAATGTATCTCATGCTGCGTTTCCTTGATCGGGACAATCGCCCGGTCGGCAGTGCGGCGTTCATTCGCCAAGGCGAGAGTCCGGGCTGGGGCGGCCTGCCCCAGAACTCACGTTGGCACCGGCATGCGGACGAAACCGTCGTGCCGGAACGAGCCAGCAGATTGCGGATTTTGATGGTGTCGGGTGGCGTGCCGCGCACGACCGGGTTCTGGACCATTCGCCGCTTACAACTCACGGCGTTGACGCCCGGGCCCGATACGGCGACGGAGAGGGAACTC
>Ga0049085_10000427_pt1 | contig 16733 bp, 14 predicted proteins | sample GreLakmeSU08MSRF_FD_66721 | JGI IMG/M metagenome (GOLD analysis project Ga0049085, IMG submission 66721) | Freshwater lentic microbial communities from great Laurentian Lakes, MI, USA - Great Lakes metaG SU08MSRF | ecosystem: Environmental > Aquatic > Freshwater > Lake | place: Great Lakes... | reverse complement strand
TGCCGCGAAGGGTCGGCCAGCCCTGGGTCAAGATCAAATCTTTGATGGAGGTCGGCACGCCGTCAAGCAGGCCTACCGGTGCGCCGCCATGGCGCTGGGCTTGCCAGCGCGCCTCGCTGCGCTGGGCACTTTGCAGCGCCGCTTCGCCCGCCACCAGGCAAAACGCATTGAGCAACGGATTGAGGCGCTCGATGCGCGCCAATACAGCCTGGGTCACCTCCACCGGCGAGGCCTGTGCGCTTCGATAAAGCCCTATCAGCTGCTCGGCGCTGCATTGGGTCAGGTCTGAGGGAGGCGCAACGGCGGTGGTTATAGACATAATTTTTGTTTCTGCCAACATAGGTCAAGAAAAGATCGCGCCAAAGGATGACATCAAAGAATCGCTGGGAAACGCTCCTTCACAGCCAAACTGACAGAAGATCGCTGTGCCAAACTCAAAGCAAACTGTAAAATCTATTGAATTCGCTAAATTATCATAGTCCCATAAGCCATCCAGTCGCTGCTGGCACTTGGCAGCACTCAAACCAACCCGGCTATGACCCGTTTAACCGTCCCAATGCAGACCGATCCGCTCAAGGCCAGCACCATGAACCAGAACGACTCTCCACGCCCAATGACCCGAGGAGCAAGCTTTTTTCCCCAATGCATGTCAGCCCTCGCAGCACTCACACTTGGCATGGCCTGCATCGGCCCGAGTTGGGCCGCAGGCGACGTCAAACTTGGCTCCAAGGTATTTTCGGCCGAATGCTCCGAATGCCACACCATGAAAGAGGGCAAAAACAAAAAAGGCCCCTCCATCTATGGCCTGGTCGGCCGCAAGGCTGCAACCTTGAGCGACTACGACTACTCGGGCGCGATCAAATCCAGCGGCATCGTTTGGACTGAAGAAAAATTAGACGCCTACATCACCGCCCCAGCCAAGGTGGTACCTGGTGGCAAGATGAAATACGAAGGTCTATCCAATCCCAAAGCCAGGCAAGATCTTTTGGCTTATCTCATTTTTTTCAGCCAATAATTTTTGGCAAGCTATGCGAACGGAGTCGGCATGAAACTTTCCGAGATCAGCGTTGCCACCAGGCTCATTATTTCAACGTTTGTGGTGCCTATCATGGTATCCATTCTTGTGGCTGTTCTCGGTTTCCTTCAGCTCAAGGACAGCAACCAGCGGATGGAGTATTTTCTGCTCACGACGGTGCCCAGTGTCGAACTACTCCAGCGGGTGCGCTATGACTTTGCCCGCCACGATGCTTTGCTCAACAAGGCCGTGCATACAAGCGGTGCAGAGAGTGAATTGACAGGACAAATTCAGGGCATCCGAAACGGCCTGGATGTGATGGTAGAAAAATTTAAAAATGAATATTCGGCAGACGATACCGACAAAACCATGGCAGCGACAGATGAAAAATTGATGGCCGACTATTTCAAGCACGTGGATCAAGCGCTCGAGCTGCTGGAAAAAAAAGAGACCGAAAAAGCCCGGGCTCTTGTCACCAACGAGGCGGCACAATCTTTTGATCTGGTCGCCAAGGCGCTTAGAACCCACATCACCCATGTCCTGAAGCTGGCCGCACGCTACCAAGAGGACGGCAAGCGCGATGCCCAGGCCAATTTCACCACCCAAATTGCCGCCGGCTTTGTCGCCATACTGGTGCTTTCAGTGGTGGGGTTTCAAACACTGCGCTACACGCTCAAGACGCTGGGTGGCGACCCGCTCAGAGCCAGCCAAGCGGTCCACCTGATCGCATCACGCGACCTCTCTAATCCGATCAAAACCCACCATCAAGGCAGCCTGATTGCCAAGCTCGAAGACATGCGACTGAGCTTGTGGCACTCGATCGAGCAACTGCACCAGGATTCCAACAAGTTAGCGGTTTACGCTGAGTCGCTTGCCAGTTCCTCCCACCAGGTGGCCAGCGGCGCCATCAACGGCAGCGACACCGCCTCGCGCATGGCCGCAACAGCCGAAGAGATGACCATCAACATCTCCAACGTGGCACAAAGTGCCCTGACAGTGGCAGGCAAGGTCAAGCAGTCCGGTGAGATCGCACAAATGGGTGGTGAAAATATTCTGGCGCTGATCAAGAGCATGTCGGGATTGGCTAGCAGTTTCAAAAGCTCCTCTGGCAATGTGGTCAGTCTGGAGCGACAGTCCGGCGAGATCCGCTCCATCGTCAGTGAAATCAAGGACATTGCCGAACAAACCAATTTGCTGGCGCTCAATGCAGCCATCGAGGCAGCCCGGGCCGGCGATTCGGGCCGTGGCTTTGCCGTGGTCGCAGACGAGGTGCGCAAACTCGCCGAGCGAACCAAGTTGTCCACCCAGGACATCGCTCACAAGATTCAGGCAATCCAGACCAATGTGCAAATGGTCATGACCACCATGCACCACAACCTCGAAGAAGTTGAACGCAGCGAGGCACTGGCGGTCAAGGCCGATGGCGCGGTGCGGGAAATCCAGGGTGCGTCCAACAACGCCGTGCAGTTGGTGACCGATATCAGCCGCGCCATTGCTGAAAACCTGGTCACCAGCCAAGAGGTGGCCAAAACGGTAGAGAGTTTCGCCTCGCTGTCTGAAGAGAACAGCGTCGCCGCCAAGGAGGTGGCACTCACGGCAGTGGAATTGTCCAAATTGGCCGACAGCTTGCGCGCCCTGACCAGTTCTTTCAAAACCACTTGACAACCGGACCACCTCGGGACGGACCGCGAACAGCCAGCGCCAGACCAACACGCCCAACCTGCTATGGACGCACAGGACGAGCTGATCACCGACTTCATCGAAGAAGCCAAGGAGATCATCGACAAGCTTGATATCGGCGTCGTCGAGCTTGAAAAAAACCCCGAGAACAGCAAAAATCTCGGCAATGTTTTTCGGGCTATGCACACGCTCAAAGGGAGCAGCGGGTTTTTTGCGCTCAAGCGGATTGAAAAAATAGCGCACAACGCCGAATCTGTACTCGGCAAAATGCGCGACGGCCACATCCGGCCCAACCATCGCATCATCAACGCGCTACTACAGGTCAATGATATTTTGCGGGCCATCATCAGCGCGCTTGAAATCAACGCCGCCGAACCGCCAGGCGACGATGCGCCGATGATCAGCGAGCTGGTCGCCGCAGCCCAAGCGGCGGGCTCTTTGGCCGATACGGCGCCTGAATCAATCGCCTCCGATCCGCCGAATGCGTCCTCGCGCGGCCTGTGGCAGGGTGGTATTGACGCCTCAGTCGACCACGCGGCCAACCCACCAATCGGACTGGGCGACATCACTGCCTCAAGGGGCGGTGGCGGTAGCGCCAACATGCTCGAGGAGTATGCAAGCCCCGCCTCAGGCGACCCCAGCTCGGACGCTGCGGCAGGTTTTCAAGTGGCTGCAGAGGCCTTGGCACCAGTCAAGGTATCGGTCGATCTCATCGACCGACTCATGAACAACATGAGCGAGTTGGTGCTGGCCCGCAACCGCCTGTTGCCTTTTGCCAGCCGCTTTGACGACAAACCTTTTCAAAGTGCAGTGGCTGCGATTGATAAGTTGACCATCGATCTGCAAGAAAAAATTCTAAAAACCCGGATGCAGTCGATTGGCCAGACCTGGGGCAAGATACCCCGCCTGGCACGCGACGTAGCGAGCCAATGCCAAAAAGAGGTTGTGCTGGAGTTTTCGGGTGAGGGTACCGAACTTGACCGCGCCATGCTGGACGTCATCCGCGACCCACTGATGCATATCATTCGCAACAGCATCGATCACGGCATTGAATTACCGGCGACGCGCCTGGCCATGGACAAGCCAAGGATGGGGCGGGTGCGGCTGAACGCTTACTATGAAAACAGCATGGTGATCATCGAGGTCAGCGACGATGGCGCAGGCATCAATTTCGAATTAATCCGAAAGCGTGCGGGCGAGAAGAAACTGATTACCCTGGAACAGGCGGCTTCCATGAGCGACGCCCAGGCCCTGGAAATCATTTTTTTACCCGGCTTCTCGACCAGCCGGAACATCACCAATGTGTCAGGTCGTGGCGTGGGCATGGATGTCGTCAAAACAAATATTTCCAGCGTTGGGGGCACTATAGAAGCCGTCAGCACCCGCGGTCAGGGCACCACGTTTCGGATCAAGATTCCACTGACACTGGCCATCATGCCATCGCTCTTCGTGCGGACAGCCGACGAGTATTACGCGGTATTGCAGAATGATCTGCTTGAACTCGTCAGGCACCGACTACCCAAAATTGAGCCCGCTTTCGAGGACTTTTGTGGGATGCCGGTATTTCGTTTGCGCAAGCAACTCGTACCCCTGGTATTTCTGCGCCAACTGCTCGGCCTTGCTGCTGCCACAACAGTACTTGACGAACACTTGCAGGTGGTGTTGATCCAAGCCGGTGGCATACGCTTTGGGTTGGTGGTGGACGAAATCCTGAACATTCAAGAGTTGGTCATCAAACCTTTGCCCCGGCTGTTGCGCAACACATCTCTTTTTTCGAGCGCGACGATCCTGGGTAACGGCATGGTGTCGCTGATCCTGGACGTGAACCGAATTGTCGAGCAGACCCAGTTGCTCACCCAGGCCAGTGCTGCCGTGAAAGTACAGGAGCGCAACGAGGCCTTGACTCAAACCGCAGCCGAGGAAGTTGATTCAATACGCATGCTGCTGTTTCATATTGACGGGCTTGGTGAGGCTGTTCTGCCGCTGGAGTCTGTCTACCGGATCGAACAAATCGCCACCGATTTGGTCATGCAAAGTGGTTTGCGCGAGATGGTTAAATATGGTGATGGCCTGATGCAGCTGATTCATTTAGGCGAGTGTTTTCCGGGTATTCCGGCGAAACCGACAGCCCTGCAAAGCCAGCTTCCGGTGGTGGTGGTGCAAGTCCATGACCAGACGATAGGCCTGGTGGTCTCAGAGATCCACCGCACGGTCGACCTACCCCGAAAATTAGCCCAGACCACACCCACTCAGCCCGGGCTGCTGGGCTACGCTTTCATGGGGCCAAAGTTGGTCAATGTCATCAACCTGCATGAAGTCATCAACTACAGCTTTGCGCAGAAGGGCATGCAAGCGCTCGCCTTGCAGTCCGCCTGAGCCGCACCAGCGCCATGGATAACTTGTTTTCCTTCTACCTCGGTACCTCACTTTTTGGTCTGCCTGCTAAAAGAGTGATTGAAGTAGCTCGTAATTTTTCACTAACCCGCGTGCCAGGCTCCCCTGACTTTGTCAGTGGTTTGATCAATTTGCGCGGCGAACTGGTGGTGGCGGTAAATATGCGCCTGCGCATGGCCTTGGCAGCATCCGACGATCCTGATCTGTCGCCCATGTGTGTTTATGTTCAGACCGAGCACACCACCCTCGGGCTGTTGGTTGACTCCGTTGGGGAGATGTTCGTGCTTGCGGCCGACTCGCTCAAGCCGGTGCCAGCGCAGCTCAACGCTTCACTGCAGAAGTTGGTTGTCGGCGCGTATGCGCTGCCGTCGCAATTATTGGTGCTGATCGACCACGAAAAAATTCTCACGGACGAGCAGCTGACTTTCTCTGACATCCGCCTCAAACTCGCATGAGCTGCACGAACCAAGTTCTCTTAGGCGGGCCACATCGATGAGCGAACCAGCCAATTCGATACGTGTGCTGGTGGTTGAGGATTCTCTGATCACCAGGCACCTCATCGTCACAGCCTTGAACCGCGATCCTGCGATCAGCGTGGTGGGTACTGCTGGCAACGGCCTCGAAGCCATCGAAGCGGCTCAAAAGTACCAGCCTGATCTGGTAACCATGGACATCGAAATGCCGGAACTCGATGGCATTGCTGCCTTGCAGCAGATCCGCCGTAACCAAGCGCAGCTCCCCGTCATCATGCTGAGCTCACTGACGCAGCGCGGTGCGCGCGAAACGATCCGAGCCCTGACCAGCGGCGCAAGCGACTACCTCGCCAAGCCCAAGGGCATGGACAACCCCGAGGCCGCCTATGCGTATCTGACGGCAGAACTGATTCCGAAAATCAAGGCGCTGTGTCCGCGCCCTGGCACGCTGCGAGTAGCGCAGCGGGAACCAATGGGTTTACCGACCGCTCCTGTGCAAACTGCGGCGCCCGCGACCATAGCGCCAACAGCAGCAACACCGCAGAGCAAGCCCGCCGGCAAGAAAACTTGGTCTCGCGTTGACGCGGTTTGTATTGCGATCTCCACAGGAGGGCCGATGGCTCTGGTCAGGCTGTTTGAGCACTGGGAGCAGCCCTTGCCCGTGCCACTGCTGATCGTGCAGCACATGCCGCCCAAGTTCACAGCACTGCTGGCCGAGCGCCTGTCAACGCTGGGTGTGACCACGGTTGAAGAGCCCTACGAGGGGCAGGTACCGCTGGCTGGCTACGCCTACATCGCCCCCGGCGGCTGGCACATGGAAGTCCAGTCTGTTGGCGCCCGGCAGCGCCTGCACTTGTCGGACGCGATCCCAGAGAATTCATGTCGACCCGCAGCCGACGTGCTGTTTCGCTCAGCCGCACAGGTCTATGGACGACACGCTTTAGCACTGGTCATGACCGGTATGGGCACTGACGGATTGAACGGGGCCCGCAGCATCGCGCAGGTTGGCGGGATGGTCGTCGCGCAGGACCAGGCTTCCAGCGCTGTCTGGGGCATGCCCGGTGCAGTTGTCAACGCAGGGCTGGCCGATGAGGTCTGGCCGCTTGACGACATCGCAAAGTCGATATGGCAGCGCACGAAGCGCGGTTGAGGTCAACTTGAGTCCAAACGATCCCCTTGTCATCGATGCCTTTGTGCGGGCGCTGGAGTCACATGTCGGCATCGCGCTCACGCCAGACAAGCGTTACTTGCTGCAGTCAAGACTGACGCCGCTGGCGCGAAGCAACAGCCTGGAAAACTGGCCAGACCTGTTGCAGCTTCTCTATGGGCGGCCGGTTGGCCCATTGCATTGGCAGGCATTCGAGGCTTTGATCACGCACGAGACCAGCTTCTTTCGCGACCCGTTTCATTTTGAACAATTGCGACTCAAGGTTTTCCCCGAGCTGATCGCCAGAAGGAGGCGTACACGCCGGCTCAGGCTCTGGTGTGCTGGCGTATCGACCGGGCAGGAAGCCTATAGCCTGGCAATGTTATTGCGCGAAAATTTTCCCGAACTCTTGGACTGGGATGTGCGCATTCTTGGAACCGATATCGCTGCCTCGGTGCTGGCCCGTGCGCGCCAGGGTCTATTCAGTGCCGCCGAAGTGTCGCGGGGCCTGAGCAGCGCGCGCTTGGCGGCGACATTCACTGCAACAAAAAATAATCACTACAGCATCAACTCGGCGAGCCTGCCGCCCGTATCCTTTGAAACACTCAACCTCATAGTCGACTGGCCAGATTTAGGTCACTTCGATCTGGTGCTGATGCGTAATGTGCTGATTTATTTCAAAGCCGAGCGCCGGACCCAAATCTTGAGCAAGGTACACGCCAGACTGGCCGAAGACGGTGGCTACTTGATGCTGGGCGCGAGCGAGTCTATCTTGAACGAAAACCTTTTTCGTACTCTGGTACTGCCACGCGGCGTGTTGTTCACAAACCTGATCGCTTGATTGACATCTATTCAACACAAATACCATGACAAGCACCGCTTCAGTATCTGACCTGCTCAGCGATTTGAGAGTCTTGGTGGTAGACGACAGCAGAATACTGCGCAAATTACTGATACGGGAACTGGCACACATCGGGATAAGTCAGATCACGGAGAGCGAAGACGGCTTGCAGTGTCTGGATATTTTGGCCAAGCAAGCCTTTGATCTGGTGCTGCTGGACATGGAGATGCCAGAGATGGATGGTCTGGCGGTGCTGCAGGCGATCAAGAAAACGCCTGAGCTGCGTTCGCTACCAGTGATTGTTATTTCGGGCGACACCTTGATTGACAAGACAGTCCGCTGCATCGAGATCGGCGCAGAGGACTACCTCCCCAAGCCATTCAACCCAGTGCTGCTGCGGGCACGCATAGTTTCGGTAGCAGAGAAAAGGCGCCTGCGCAATTTGGAGATGGCCTATTTGAACCAATTGCAGCATGAGAAAAATATGCTTCAGCTTGAGCAGATGAAAACCGAGCGACTCATGCTCAATATTCTTCCCAAATCAATCGCAGAGCGCCTCAAGCGCAACGAAGTGAATATTGCTGGCGACTACCCCAATGTCACAGTTCTGTTCAGTGACCTGGTTGGCTTCACGGCGATGGCTTCAGCAAAAGGCGCCCTTGAACTGGTTAAGTTGCTCAACGATTTATTTACCCGTTTTGACAAGCGCGCCGAGGCGCTTGGCCTGGAAAAAATAAAAACCATTGGCGACGCCTACATGGCTGTTGGCGGCTTGCCTATCCCCCGGCAAGATCACGCCGATATCAGCTGCGACATGGCCTTGGGCATGTTTGAGGACTTGGCCGATTTCAATCGCTCCCAGGGCATGTCGCTCGCCATGCGGATTGGGCTTAATTCGGGCCCTGTCGTCGCCGGCGTGATTGGATTTACCAAGTTTTCCTATGACCTCTGGGGCCACACTGTCAACACGGCCAGCCGCATGGAATCAAGCGGCGAAAGCGGGAAGATACAAATTTCTCCGAGCACTTTTGAATTGATCAAAGACAAGTTCGTCGCCCAGGAGCGGGAGTTGATCGAATGCAAAGGTCTGGGCAAGATCATGACCTCGTTTTTGATCGCTAGAAAATAAGCTCGGTTCAAGCATCAAGAAAGGGCAGTTTTCGCAACCGCCGTCCAGTGGCGAGGGCAAACGCATTCGCAATCGCAGGCGCTGCCAGCGGAACTCCCGCCTCACCTATTCCGGAGGGCGGGTTGTCGGTCTTGACAATGTGCACATGAACTAAAGGCACGTCTTCAAAGCGCAGCATCTTGTAGGTGTCAAAATTTTCTTGCTCAACCTGGCCATTTTTAAAGCTTATTTTTTGGAACATGGCGCTTGAAAATCCATCGAGCAAGCCGCCTTCAATTTGAGCTTCAATCTGGTTAGGCCGCACAGCAATGCCCGCATCTACCGCACAGCTTAATTGATGCACAAGGGGTTGCCCGTCCTTGACTGATACCTCGGCCACCACCGCAACATACGAGCCATAACAGTGGGTCTGCGCAATGCCCAAGAATCGACCGGGTGGCAGTGGCTTTCCCCAGCCCGCTTTTTCTGCAACCAGTTTGAGCACAGCCACGGCACGCGGCTGTTTTTGCAGCAGCGCTAGTCGAAACTCAAGCGGATCGCGTTTGGCGGCGCTGGCTAATTCATCAATGAAAGATTCGATGGCAAACGCATTGAGCGCATAGCTGACGCTGCGCCAAAAGCCCACTCGCACACCAACATCTTGAATCACGGCTTCGGCCCGGAAATTCGGCAGGTCATAGCCGACATCGGCCAAGCCCTCCACCATATAGAGGTCAACGCCGTTTGACACCCAGGCCGGAACCTTGTCGATCGACGGCGACGGGGAGGTAATTTTGGCGGTCAGGCCGATCAGGCGTCCCTGCGTATCGAGGCCGCCCTCCAGGGTGTGCACCGACGCCGGCCTGTAAAAGTCGTTTTGGGTATCGTCTTCACGACTCCATATCAATCGGACAGGTTTGCCACTCACTTTGGCGATGGTGACAGCCTCTTGGACAAAATCAAACATGCTTTTACGGCCAAGGCCGCCTCCGATGAAGGAGGTGTGAACAAATACTTTCTCAGGCGGCACGCCAGCGATTGCCGCCGCGACGGCGTGAACGAATTGTTGTACTTGGAATGGGCCCGATACATGGCACTCGCCGTTGGCAATCGAAGCGCTGCAGTTAACCGGCTCCAGGGTGGCATGGGCTAAAAAAGGCGATTCGTAGTTTGCGCTCAAGACCGTCGCGGCACCGGCCATGGGTTCAGCTGAATTACCAGCTTTTTTGGCCACTGCGCCGGGCTTTTTTGAGGCATCACGCAGACGCTGCATGATGGTGTCGGTGTCTTTTCGGCTTGAGGTGTCGCCAAGATCCCAGTCAATTTTTAACAAGCCGCGGGCAAGGTTGGCCACGTAGTAGTCGATGGCAACGACGGCGATTCCCTCTTCAATCTGGTACACGCCTTGCACACCGGGCACCTTGCGCGCGGCCTCGGCATCAAAGCTGCGAACTTTGCCGCCCATCACGGGGCAACGCGCCACAGTAGCTGCAAGCATGCCGGGCTGGCGCACATCAACGCCAAACTCGGCCGTCCCATCGACCTTGGCCTTGGTATCGAGGCGAGCCACCTCTTTACCAATGTATTTGAAGTCTTGGGTATTTTTTAAAGTTGGCGATTGGGGGACTTGTTGTAGCGCAGCCAAGGAGGCGAGTTCGCCGTAACTGGCTTTGAGGGCGCCACTCATGACATAGCCGTCCTGGGTGGTACAAGCGGCTGGGCTGACGCCCCATTTACCGGCAGCCGCCTGGACCAGCATGGTACGCGCGGCCGCCCCAATAGTTCTCAATTGAGTCCAATGAGACATGACAGACTGCGACCCGCCGGTGACCTGCATGCCGCCAAAATAGGGCGAAAGGTTGCCATAGTGGGCGGGGTTGAAAGGCGCCATTTCAACCTTCACCAGGCTGACCGGGTAATCCAGCTCCTCGGCCATGATCAAGGGAAAAGTGGTGTAGACGTCTTGGCCCATTTCGGCCCGCATGGCGACCATGGTCACCGAGTTGTCACTGGATATTCGAATCCAAGGGTTTTCAAAGCCGGCTGTGGCGGCAACCGCCTTCTGCTCTAAAACTGAAAAGCCAACGATCAGGGAAGACACCGCCAGCGTTGAGGTTTGAATGAATGAGCGACGCAACATGTTGTGGATCCTTGTCGTTCAGGCCAATGCTTTGGCGGCGATATGAATGGCCCGGCGGATCCGCGAATAGGTGCCACAACGGCAGATATTTTTGTTCATCGCTGCGGTAATTTCCTCATCTGAAGGCTTGGGATTTTTGTCCAACAGCGCTGCTGCAGCCATGATCATGCCGGTCTGGCAGTAACCACACTGGGGCACATCGACCTGAATCCAAGCGGACTTGAGGGCCTGGGACAGCCGCGGAGCCAGGCCCTCCAGGGTGGTCAGGTTTTTACCTTCTAATTCATCGCAAGCTGTGACACAGGTGCGCGTCAGTTTGCCATCGACATGCGCCGAACAGGCACCACAAAGCCCCTGACCGCAGCCAAATTTCAAACTCGTGATGTTGAGGTGGTCCCGAAGCACCCATAAAAGAGGCGTATTGGGATCTCCCTTGAATTCACGGTTAACGCCGTTTACCTTGATATCCATCGCCTTGCCTTTCAAATGAACATACCGCTTCAGCAAACCCTACAGAGACAGCTGCTACGCTGACGCCAGTTTATCCTCGCTGCTGCCAGTTTGAGTCCAGGCCAGTAAGGGCATGACGCCCCGGTAGGTCTCGCTCATGGCGACATCCCGGGCAAGGTTATCGCATCTGATGGAGCCCCTTGCGATGGCGCAGCCGATTAGCTGACCTGCACGCCTTTCCAAAACGCGACGCGGCCTTTGATGTTGGCGGCGGCCTCTTTGGGCTCGGCGTAGTACCAGGCAGCGTCTGGGTTCACCTCGCCATTGACGTTGATGGCGTAATAACTGGCCTGACCCTTCCAGGCGCAACTGGTCTTGTGGTTGCTAAAGCTGATGTACTCACGCTTGACCGAAGCCTCAGGGAAATAGTGGTTCCCCTCGACCATGACGGTATCGTCGCTTTCAGCAATGACTGTGTTCTTCCAGATGGCTTTCATACTCAAACTCCTTGGTAGGAGTGAAGTGTAGTCATGCTGCGGGTATCCGAGATTCCCGCCACATCATCGACAGCATCACTGCTACTTGTTTGAGCAATTACCGTTTGCGGCGGGGTGCCCTACCCCTATAGTCGCCCTCTTCACAATCTCGATCTCTCAGAAAGACACCATGACGGCATTGCAAGCACTGTTGGGATTTACCGCCTGGACCCTGGCATTGATTGGCCTGGTCTTTGGCTACCGCGGGCTAGCCTACTTAAAAGGCACGCCGATCACCCATTGGCCGCGCGGCGTGCGCCACGCCGATGATCCAGCCTTGCTGCACCGCATCGAGGACGCACATGCCAATTGCCTGGAAAACCTTCCGCTTTTCGCCGTTCTGGTGCTGGTGGCCGCCGCCATGGCAAAGTTGCCCGCCATCAATGCCTTGGCCGCCTGTGTGCTGTATTGCCGTATCGGTCAATCTCTGGCCCACTTGTGGGGTACAGGCTCCATGCTGGTCCATGTACGCGCCACGCTCTGGGCCGGGCAATTGGTCTTATTCGTGATGATTTTTGCCAAACTGCTTGCGAGTTAATCCGCGCAACTTGAAGGCTTGTGTTTGGACAATGCGGCAAAGCTGCATGAGCGCATCACTTCAGATTTAGAACGTGTCCATTCAATGTGGCGGGCACGTTTTTGCCGATCACAGCGAAACAATGGAGCTTGTCGATGTCAGGCATCAATCCTTGATGGCTACCCGTTTTCACCCAAAATCCACGTCAAGTATGAGAGCACCACTTTTAGAATCAAGGACGGGCTGCCGAAATTTAAAGTCTTTCCAAAGGCGTTTGGTGGGTCAGGATTGATGCTTGAAGAATAAATAGCAAGCAGAATTCAATTTGTTCGGTTTGTGCACTGTTCATTTGCGCACTGTTCATTGACATAACAACGAATAAACCGTACATTCATTGTTATGACAACGAAATTGAGTCCCAAGAATCTTCTTCTGATCGTCTCCGATGAGCACAACCCGAAGGTGATGGGCTGTGCCGGCCATCCCGAAGTGCAAACGCCGCATCTGGATGCGCTAGCAGCCGGCGGAACGCGCTTCACCCAGGCCAGTTGTGCCAGTCCGATCTGCGTGCCGGCGCGCGCTTCGCTGGCGACTGGGCGAAACATTTTCGAGACCGGTTATTGGGACAATGTGGATGCCTACGACGGTCGCACGCCAAGCTGGCATCACCTGCTGCGCTCCGCCGGGCACGAGGTGGTGTCCATCGGGAAGCTTCACTACCGGGGCTGGGAAGAAGACGACTACGGTTTCAGCGAGAGCCTGCTTCCCATGCACATTCATGGTGGTCGCGGCGAAGTCAAGATGCTGCTCCGAAACCCGCCCGCGTTCGTTGGCGACGGTTCGAACATGCTGAATTCCGCTAAGGCGGGCCGGTCCGACTACAACGACTATGACCAGAAGATCACCCATCGCGCGATCGAATGGCTTCAGCAGCGCGGAAAAACACAGCGCGAAGACAAACCCTGGGTCCTCATGGTCTCGCTGGTGGCACCCCATTTTCCGCTCACGGTGCCCGCGGACTTCTTCGATCTATACAGAGAAAAGCCCTTGCAAATGCCAAAGGGCTATCAGTTCGGGATCGACCAATCGGCTCATCCGTACGCCCAGCAATACAGCCTTGCGAGCGGCTACAACCTGCATTTCAAGAATGAGGACGATGTGCGCCGAGCTCTGTGCGGCTACTACGGGCTCGTCTCCTACCTCGATCACAACGTCGGCGAACTTCTCGGCGGATTAGCGCTGGCCGGCCTGGACGGGGACACACGGGTCATGTACCTCAGTGATCACGGCGACAACGCCGGTGCGCGCGGCTTGTGGGGCAAGAGCACCATGTATGCGGAATCGGTCGGGGTGCCCATGATCCTCAGTGGTCCCGACGTCGCCGTAGGCAGGACGGAGACCACCCCGGTCAACCACATCGACGTTTACAACTCCGTGCTGCACGCCGTGGGGCTCGACCAGTCCGACAGCACTGCGTCGGCACGCTCGCAATCGATCTTTGGCCAACTCGACCCCGACCGTGTGGTTTTCGCGGAGTACCACACCATCGGCTCGCGCGCTGCGGTCTTCATGGTGCAGGACGCGCACACGAAGTATGTCCACTATTGCGACCATCCTCCAGAGTTGTTCGATCTGCAAATGGACCCCGAAGAGATGGTCAATCTGGCCGCTCATCCTGATCAAAGTGAGCGGGTCGCGCTCTGGGAAGCCCGACTGCGGACCTTGTGTGATCCGGAACAGGCGGACCGCAGGGCCAAGCAACGCCAGCAGGAATTGATCGACCTGTACGGGGGCGACGAGGTCATCCGCGGCGGCAAAGGCATCGGCGGCTACACCCCTGCTCCACCCAATTGAGTCGTCATCCGCTCACATTTTTCATCCCAAGGAAACACCATGCATGCCATTCGATCGTTCAAGCACCTGCTTGCCTTCGGCCTTCTGGCCGCTTCGACTCTGGCAGTCGCGCAACCCGAGACCGGCGGGAGCGTGAAGATCCTTGTAGGTTTCCCTGCAGGAGGCGCGCCCGACGCGGTCGCGCGAGCGTTCGCCGACCAACTTCGGCAGTCGAGCGGAGCCGCCGTGGTTGTAGAAAACAAGCCAGGCGCCAGCGGCAAGATCGCCATCGACGCATTGTTGTCCAGCCCTGCCACAGGAGAAACCGTAGCGCTCATTCCTTCGGCACTGCTGGCGCTGGCTCCCCAGATCCTCAAGTCGGCGAAATACGACTCGGTGCGCGATTTCGTTACCTTGGGCAGCGTTGCCGAGTACGGATTCGGAATTGCCGCGGGTCCCGCATCCCGCGCCACGAGCATCGCCGCGTACAAGGAATGGGCAAAGGCCCATCCGAAAGACAGCAGCTACGGAACGCCGGGACAAGGAACGCCCCAACATTTCCTGGGCGCACAGCTGGAAAAGATTCTGGGTATTGAACTCACGCACGTGCCGTACAAGGGTGGTGCCGCGGCCGTCACCGACGTCCTAGGGGGAACGGTGCCGCTGCTCATCACCACGGAACAATTGCTGGTCCCGTACGAGGCGCAGGGAAAGTTGAAAGCCTTGCTCATCACGTCCCGTCAACGCAATCCCAAGATGCCGAACGTGCCAACGGCGCGCGAGGCCGGTTTCCCGCAGCTTGAGGCCACCGACTGGTTCGGACTGTTCGCTAAGACCGGCACGCCATCGGCCAGCGCTGCGGAATGGCGCGCCCAACTGGCGAAAGTCCTGGCGTCGCCAAAATACCAGGAGGCGATGAAGAACCAGGGCTTCAACGTGCCCAGTTCGCAACCTGCCGATTTCCCGAAGCTGCTCGCCGCGGAACGCACGGATTGGGCAGAACGCGTCAAAGTCTCAGGCTTCACCGCCACTGATTGAAGCCGCAAGCTGCCATGCCCAAAACGTTGCCTATTCCACCACTTGCCTGAAGGAGCCGGCATGGGCGAGCGTGCCTGCCTATCCGAATTCAGGGCCACCGCCTGAACTGCAGCGCCGCGATGCCATGGCCGATCTCTTGACCCGCCGCGCCAAGCCATGATTGTCGAAATTCGCACCTACACGCTGCACATTGGCAAGGTGGTCGAGTTCCTGCGCATGTACGCCCAGTGCGGACGCGCGGTGCAGATCGAACACCTGGGGCATCCGCTTGGGTATTTCACCAGCGAGGTCGGCGAGCTCAATCAGGTGGTGCACCTGTGGCGCTACGACGACCTGCAGGACCGCGCGCGGCGCCGCGCGGCGCTTGAACACGACCCGCGCTGGCACGCCTACCGGCGCGGCAGCGTCGCGGATGGCCAACTGGCACGCCAGCACTGCGCCCTGCTGCGCGAGGTGGACTTCGACCAGTGGCCAGGAACCGACGAAGGTAGTCCCGCAGGCTGAGCCAGGCGTTTCGCCTATTCACCAAGAAGATCAGGATGGACATTTCCGCAAGGGGTGTGGTGTGCGCAATAGCGCTCGTGCCACTGGCCATGCTGGCATTGACGCGCTGCGCCGTTGGGCGGCGGCGCGCAACACGCTACAGGTTGCGCGCCGCTTCGTCGAAAACATCTCCCCTGAACCGATGACCGTTGACGTGCGACTCCCTTTACTCAAATGCGCGCAGAACCCCAACCCGCAATTCAGGGCCATTGCTTTCGCTATCCAGAAGGTTCCGTAGGTTCGTTGCGCCAAGGGAGCCGGCCATCACGAAGTGATGCTGACGGCTCCGGTGGTTTTCACTAGGCGATGTTGACCCTCGGCTGATTGAGCCTGAGGACGGAGTTGACTGCACAGTGCCGCGACACAGGCCATTGGCGGCTGTTGGATTTGGCAACGACGACCCACTACCCCACGTGGCGGCGGGCAGTTGAACGTGTGACGACAGTTTCCCGCCTAGGGGCAATTGCCTTGGCCGGGCGCGCACCGGACAGCTTGCCCGGTGGCGCCTCTTGCCCATCTGACGCCAACATGTCGGCGTTTTGCTGCACTCGGTCGAGCAGGTCAAAGAAATGGGCGGACTCCTCGGCTGAGAAGCCACCCAGGGTGGCGGTCTGCCGCTGCAGTGATGCCGCGATCAGCCGCTGCGCAACGCGCACGCCGTGCGAAGTCAACGCGGCTTTGACACGCCGGCCATCGTAGGGGTCTGGTTCCGTGCAGACCAGCGCCTTCTCCACCAGCTTCGCCAGCGTACGGCTGATCCAGGCTCGGTCGATCTGCGTCAACTCGCACAGTTCGACGACCCCCAGCGTTGCGCGCGTAGCCAGCGCCACGACGCACCGATATTCAGGAACTGTGAGGCCTGCAACGCGCTGGCTGTCGGCCTCGGCCAGCGCAGCGAGCGCGACGGAGAGTCGAAACACGCGAAAACCAAGCAGCGCGGTGAGATCGAAACCCTCGGTGGTCGTCTTCAGAGGAGGATCACGGCTGGCCATGCCCAATCTTACTGCCGCGCCCCGCT
>Ga0049085_10000426_pt1 | contig 16747 bp, 14 predicted proteins | sample GreLakmeSU08MSRF_FD_66721 | JGI IMG/M metagenome (GOLD analysis project Ga0049085, IMG submission 66721) | Freshwater lentic microbial communities from great Laurentian Lakes, MI, USA - Great Lakes metaG SU08MSRF | ecosystem: Environmental > Aquatic > Freshwater > Lake | place: Great Lakes... | reverse complement strand
CTAAAAGGAAGTAGCGGATTTTTTGCCTTTAAGCGTCTTGAAAAAGTTTCGCATGCAGGAGAAAGCCTGTTAGGGAAAATTCGGGATGGTCACTTAGCTCTCGATACCCAAAAAACCAGCATCCTACTCATGGCGCTTGATGCTTTGCGAGAAATTATTAGTGGCATTGAAGTCGCTAATACAGAACCAGCCGGTGACGATACCCTCCTCATCGCCGACTTACTTAGTCTTGCGAACGGCGGCGAGGTGAGTAGTAACCATAATCGCAATGCGATGTCTACACCTCAACCCTCTTCACCCCCCATAGTAAAGACTGAAACTACCGAAGATTCAGTCCTCGAAGCAATTGAGCCAGAAGAAATCGAAGCTGTAGATGAATTTGTAATGGGCGATAGTTTAGTGACGACTGAAACTGAAACGATTGTTGATCCCACTACACCAGCTGGCAATGCCCGTACCACTGAAGTAGCAGCGCCAGTTAAAGTTAACCTAGAGTTACTCGATAAGCTGATGAATTTAGTTAGCGAAATGGTGCTAGCCCGTAACCGTTTACTGCCTTTTACTGCCGAATTTGGCGACCACAATTTTTCGAATACCGTCAGATCGATTGATTTACTCACGCTAGAGTTGCAAGAACGCATGATGAAAACACGCATGCAGCCAATCTCACAGGTATGGACTAAATTTCCACGCTTAGTACGTGATATTGCCAATGATTGTCATAAAAAGGTTACCCTTATTCAAGAGGGCGCAGATACCGAACTCGATCGTACCTTGCTGGATGGTATACGTGATCCGCTCATTCATATTATTCGTAATAGCGTTGATCATGGTATTGAACTACCAGCCGAGCGCTTGGCAAAGGGCAAGCCTGAAAATGGCACGGTCTTACTGCGCGCGATCCATGAAAATGGCATGGTAGTAATAGAAATTGCCGATGATGGCGGTGGTATTAAATTTGATACAGTGCGCCAAAAAGCGATTGATAAGAAATTGGTTAGTTTTGAAGATGCCAAAAAACTGAGTGATATGCAATTACTGGAATTTATTTTTCTACCTGGCTTCTCTACCAATCAAGTTGTTACTAACCTCTCAGGCCGCGGCGTTGGTATGGATGTGGTCAAAAATAATATTTCGGCGATTGGCGGCTCCATAGAAGTAGATAGTCATCGTGGCAAAGGCACCAATATTCGCCTGAAGATTCCGCTGACCTTAGCGATCATGCCAGCCCTATTTGTGCGTTGCGAAGATGAACGCTACGCTATTCCCCAAAATAGCATCTCAGAAATGGTACGAATTGATCCCAGCAACGCCACTGGTTTAGAAGATTTTTATGGCACGCCAGTATTTCGCTTACGAGGTAAATTAGTACCTTTATTATTTTTAAATCAACAATTAAAACTAAGCGATCGTTTACCTGACACCACCAAAGCGATTAATGTTGCGATCTTACAGTCATCGGGTATTTCGTTTGGCCTAGTAGTTGATGAAGTGTTGAATATGCAAGAAGTAGTAGTGAAACCGCTGGGGGCCCTCTTAAAAGGTATTCCTGATTTTGCTGGCGCCACTATTTTGGGCGATGGCCGCGTGGCTTTAATTTTGGATGTCGATGGTATGGCGATTCACTCTGGTTTGGTTGCCAAAATTCAGGCTCGTCCCCTCAATCCAGAAACTGTATTCGATCAAGTACGCGAAGAAGAAGTCTCAATGTTATTGTTTGAGTTAGCGGGTCTTGAGCGCATTGCAATTCCCCTTGAAAATGTTGAGCGCTTAGAGAATTTTGCGCTTAGTAGAGTGCAGCGTAATGGTAGTCGTGAGGTGGTGCAATATGGTGACCACATCATGCATTTAATTCGCATGAATGAGTATATTGAAGGCGCCCAACCTTCAGTTGACTCAACTACCCAACCGTTATCTGTGATTGTGCATTACTTTAATCAAATGCCTATTGGCCTAGTAGTTAGTCAAGTTCACGACATTATTCATGTGCCTAAAAAATTACAGAAAGCGAATCCACCTCAGCGTGGCTTGGCGGGCTGCGTGTTAATGGGTGATAAGGTGATAAATGTAATTGATTTACAAGAAATCTTAATGATGCGTAATTTGCAAGAACACCAAAAGACCTACCCCGAGGTCATAGATATGGATGTATTGCGATGAGCTCAACCACTGATTTTGCTACCTTCTATTTAGGTGGCTTATATTTTGGTATCACTGCTACTGATGTTCTTGAACTAAATAAAAACTTAGACGTAACGCGCGTGCCAAAGAGTCCTAAAACGGTTCGCGGCATTATGAATTTGCGTGGCCAACTCGTGCCTGCAATTGATATGTATGAGCGCTTAGGGCTCGAAAATACCTCGCATCAACAAGAAACGATTAGTATTATTTTGCAATGTGAAGGTATGTTAATTGCCTTGTTGGTAGATAACGTGGGAGAAATTATTCCCTTAGAGCAAGATACCTTCGAGCCGCCACCCAATAATTTTCCTAAAATGTCGCGTGAGCTTGTCTTAGGTGTGCATAAATTACCAGAAAAATTACTGTTAATTTTAGATCCCAAGCAACTAATTAAGGGCATTGCCTTTTCAGGGAAGCCAGCACTATTAAGCGTTTAAAAACCTTAGATAAATGCAATCTAAGGTCGCTTCCTAATAATTCCGTTTTAATTCCATCTCTATGAAACATATTATTTCCCCTAAAGATAAAATTCGCGTACTGATTGTCGATGACTCAGCTGTTATGCGACGCATCATCATGACCACCCTCCTTCGTCATGCTGATATTGAAGTAGTTGGCACTGCTGAAGATGGTCTTGAAGCCATTGAAATGATTGGGCGCATTAAGCCTGATTTAATTACCCTCGATGTAGAGATGCCAAAAATGGATGGTTTAACGGCACTCAAAGAAATTCGTAAGCTTGATCGCGATTTGCCCATCATTATGTTTAGCTCGCTTACCCAGCGTGGCGGTGAAGCCACTATCACCGCATTAACCAATGGCGCCAGCGATTATGTGGGCAAGCCCAGCGACAAAACCAATATGGCGGAAGCGCTACGGGTACTAGAAGATGAGCTCATCCCCAAGATTCGTGAGTTATGTAAGCCCACGCCAATGAAGCCCAGCAAAATCATTCCGCCAAAAGAAATTATTGCTGAAGCTAAGCAGCAAATCTTTGCCAAACCTTCCGGTTTGCCCTCAAGCCGCATTGAGGCCCTATGCATCGGCGTTTCTACTGGCGGCCCAGCAGCCCTGATGGAGTTATTTGAAGCCTGGAAGTCACCTCTCAGTGTGCCAATTTTTATCGTGCAACACATGCCGCCCAAATTTACTGAACTCTTAGCCTCTAGATTAACTAGTGTTGGGGTTATTCCAGTAATAGAGGCCCAACATGGGCAAGAAGCATTTTCAGGCAAGGCGTATATTGCCCCCGGCGGTAAGCACCTTGAGCTGCGGAAGTCGGGCGCCAAAGTGTTGATGATACTCAATGAAGACCCGCCTGAGAACTCCTGCCGACCCGCAGTGGATGTGCTCTTTAGAAGCGCAGCAAAAATCTATGGCAGTCATCTATTGGCCTTAGTTCTAACGGGCATGGGTTACGACGGACTTAAAGGTGCTGTCGATATTGTTAATGCCAATGGTCGAGTACTGGTGCAAGACGAAGAAACCAGCGTCATTTGGGGTATGCCTGGAGCTATTGCCAATGCAAATTTGGCTGAAAAGATTTTGCCATTAGGTGATATTCCGAACGAAATTATCTTTCGCACGCAAAGAAAATCATGACTCGAGTGCTCACCATCAGTCAAAATAATATCCATTTATTTTTTGAAATGTTAGAAGAGCATGTGGGCATTGCGCTTGATCACAGCAAAGAATATTTAGTGGCCTCACGCTTAGCAGTTATTGCCCGCGCTAACAACTTCAAAGATCATCATGCCTTAATTCAACACCTCTTGGTCAATCCTCTCAGTATTTTGCATCACCAGTCATTTCAAGCAATGACAACCAATGAAACCATGTTCTTTCGTGATAAGCATCCCTTTGAAACACTACGGACCACAATTATTCCTGCGCTGATTGCTAAGCGACGCGAGACGAAAACCCTAGCAATTTGGTGTGCCGCAGCCTCTACTGGCCAAGAGCCGTTTAGTTTAGCCATTCTTTTGCGGGAAAATTTTCCTGAGCTTTATTTTTGGAAAATTCAATTTATTGCTTCTGATATTTCAGAAGTAGCCTTAACTCAAGCTCGCAGTGGTATTTATTCAGAAACAGAAATCAAACGAGGCTTAAGCGATGAACAAATTAAGCGGCACTTTATTCGCTTACCAAGCGGCCAGTATGAGATTAGTAGTGAACTAAAGCAAATGATTCACTTCGAAAGCTTAAATCTTGTTAAAGATTGGCCAATAATGCCCAAATTTGATTTAATCTTAATTCGCAATGTGCTGATTTACTTTAATGCCGAAACTAAAGCTAAGATTTTTAATAAGTTACGCATGCAGCTGGCAGATGACGGCGGTTGCTTATTGCTTGGCTCTTCAGAATCGATTCTCTATGATCAATCTTTCAAAGTTCAGCAAGAAGATCGTGTTTCATATTACTGTAAAGACCTGAATTAGGAGGCGCAAAGCTAATGAGTACTGATCTAATGTTTAAGAATATTTCGCCCGAGGTACTAGAGCAAACTAAGCTGATGAAAGTTTTGGTGGTTGACGACAGTCGTACCCTCAGGCGTCTGCTAATACGTGAGCTCAATAATGTTGGTATTACGAATATTACCGAAGCTGGCGATGGTAATGAGGCCTTAGAAAAGGTGCGGGCTGAATCTTTTGATCTCATGCTGCTCGATATGGAAATGCCTGAATTGGATGGCTTGGGGGTATTAAATATCGTCAAGTCTGATTCAGCCCTCAGTTATCTACCGGTCATCGTGGTATCTGGTGCTGAACAGTTTGAAAAAACAGTAGAGTGTATTCAAATTGGTGCTGAAGATTATTTACCAAAACCATTTGATCCCGTTTTACTACGCGCGCGGGTTTTTTCATCGCTGGAAAAAAAACGCTTACGTGATTTAGACCGTGAACATATTGCCTTACTGCAACATGAAAAAGAATTACTGAATATTGAGCAAATGAAAACTGAAAAACTCATGCTTAATATTTTGCCCAAGCCAATTGCTGAGCGCCTTAAAAAAGGTGAAAAAAATATTTCTGGGTCCTATCCTGAGGTCACGATTTTATTTAGTGACTTAGTTGGTTTTACCAAGATGTCTTCTACTAAGTCGCCTGCTGATCTCGTGAAGTTATTGAATGATTTATTTACGCGCTTTGATAAACGAGCAGAAGAATTAGGTTTGGAGAAAATTAAAACGATTGGTGACGCTTATATGGCGGTGGGTGGCCTACCCATTCCTCGCTCTGATCACGCAATCATTGCAGCTGATATGGCACTAGGGATGTACCAAGATTTAACTGAATTTAATCAAGCCAATGGCGGTGAACTAAAAATGCGTATTGGTCTCAACACAGGTCCAGTGGTAGCGGGCGTAATCGGCTTTACCAAGTTCTCTTATGATCTTTGGGGCAATACCGTAAATACTGCAAGCCGCATGGAGTCAACCTCGGCTATCGGTCGAGTACAAATAACCCCAGCTACTGCAGAAGCCTTGACCGGTCACTTTATTTTGGAAGAGCGCGAGCTAATTGAGTGCAAAGGGCTTGGCCCAATCCTCACCTCATTTTTAGTTAGTAGAATATAAGTAATTATTAGTATAAATTCCTAATATTGAGATAAACCCTTTACTATTTAAAAAATATTATGAGCGTACCTAATTCCCACGTCTTTTTACTCCCTAAGCCGATGCTCTGGATCGTCATTACCCTTAATTTTGGTTTAATGATTTGGCTAGATAAATTAGCTGGCAGCCCTTGGGGCTGGAATGCAAGTGATTTTGAAAAAGAATCTATGGACTTACTGGTAGATGGCTTAGCCATTTTCCAATTTGTCTTGCTTGCTTTTACCATTGATCAAATTATGCGTTTTGGGGTTGTTCGCCATAATAAGCATACTGAAAAAACCCATGTTCCTGCCATCATTATTCAATTAATTAGTGTCCTACTTTATTCAGTACTTGCTTTGGCAGCCTATGTTTTACTCTACGACCATAACTTTACTCATTTACTAGCATCGATTGGTGCCCTAAGTGTGGGCTTAGCTTATATTTTCAGAGATTTAATTGGCGAGGTAGTTAGCAGTATTACGATTCAAGTCGATCGCCTGGTGTCAATTAATGACTGGCTAGAAGTGAGTCATGATGGCTCAAAAGAATATTTTCAGGTGATTGAAATTGATCATCGTATGGTAGTTTTAAAAAATAGTCATGGTCTAACTAAGCGTATGCATAATCAAAAATTCTTAGGGCTAAGTTATATTAATTTATCTAAACAAGAAGAAGGTGTTTGGTCACGGCGCCGCTTTGAATATCAACTCACGGCGCGTAATAATCCTGAGCGAATTTTAGCGATTATGGAGTTAGCATTAGCCCATGTTATCCAAACTAATCCTGAATTTAAGCCTTGGCATTCCTGCTTGCTAGCTGGCATTCAAGAAGGTGCGATTTCCTATTTAGTTAAATATGAGTGTTTGCCTGAGGTACGCCCCAATCATGCACAAAGCATTATTTTGCTGAGCTTTATTCGTTTCTTTAAGGCCGCCGGGGTCAATCTCAATCGCCTTGAAGCGCAACACCCCTTGGAAAATTTCACCGATACGCAAAATCGCCTTTTAGATTCTTATGAATTAGGTATTTTAAGACTCCTCAGTAATGAAGAAATTACCTCCCTCTCTAACGCAATTAAAACTAAGTATTGCTACGCAGGCCAGCCAGTTATCAAAAAGGGTGCAGAAGAAGATTGGATGTACATCATTTCTGAAGGCTCTCTAGAAGTGAAAATTCCTGATAAATCTGGTGAACTGAAAGTCGTGGCAACTTTATGGCCCGGTGATTTTGTTGGTGAGATGTCGATGCTTACGGGTGCAGTTCGCTCGGCCGATGTATTTGCTAAAACAAATGCAATTCTGCTCGAAGTTTCAAAAGAAAATATTGCGCCTTTGTTGGATTCTAACCCCGACTTAGTGAAACAATTCTCTGATATCTTAGCGCAACGTCAAGCACAAAATGAAATCTTTGCAACCCAAGATGGCAAAGACAATACCATTGCCACTGCTTCGAAAAGTATTACTGCCAAAATTCTGCAATTCTTTCTTAAGAAGAAATAAGCTTACTTTTTTGTAGTTTCTCAATGAGTTCTATGCGGCTAGCATTAAGAGCTAAGCGCTGAGCATGCGGCCCTAAGAAAGCAATGTGCTGTAAAAATTTCAGGCGCCCATCGGGAGCCATGAGGATTTGTGCTTTATCAGGGTAATGGGCCTGCCATTCTTTAGCAAGCGCCTCAGTAAGCATAACCCCACGTTTAGGCAAGGAACTAGCCAATAAATCTGCTTCCACCATCAACATACTCAGATAATTTACTTTAGTCGGCGGTTGGCTAGTGCTCTGGATGATATTTATTAAGGTATTTAAATACATCGGGTCAGTTGCCAAAATAATGGTCTCGACCTTAGGCATGAGTTCACCAATAAAATTACAGCTTAAATTCAGGGACTGTAACCAGAGATGAATTTTTTCAATGGATTTTTTCTCAATCTCAAACGGTATCGCATTTATCATTCCAGTATGTCCAAAATCATGACCAATCGCACTAAACAGCAAAAGCCACGCGTCCTCTGCAGATAAATACCATGGATTACTAGAATTGATTATGAATGCGATATTTTGCTGGCCTGGGATATTTTGCTCATGACGATGTGGTAAATTTTGTTGCGCAACTAGCAAGGTAATGCCTAAACATACCTCTTTAAAATGACTGCGTGAATGATAGGCTGGCTCGGCTTGTAAGCCTTGGTTATAAGCCTCAATTACATTGCTTAATTGCAAACAAAGTGCTTTGTAGGGGTTATTTTTATAATCGAAATGTTGCCAAATAGCTGATTCGATCAAAAGTTGTATTAATGAAACAAAAGAAAGCTGCTTTAGTACTGGGTTAGCAAAAATTAAATCTAGGTCTGCGGCAATTTGCGCTGGACTTAAATTAGGCTTTGCCACTAATTGTGCTTGAAATTGCTCGAACCAAACTAAATCTTCTTTCATTTGGTCTTTTTCGTAACTTGAATCATTTTTTTATGAAGCTGCATTCATTTTGTTTGTATTTTTTTGTACCCGTTGCCACTCAGCTAATACATGATTACGTACTGCCTCGCCCACTTTCCTTGCACAGACAATATCCTGCACATCAACCCGCTGATCCAGCAAATATTGCAAACGCAAGACATCGCCACTCGGCTCAAAATTAGGTAACCAAGTCGCCCAGAAAAAACCCAGTTGTTCTAAGGCTTCAATTTCTTGGGCAGCTAATGGATTATGCAACGGAATATCCAAATAAATCACTGGTGGTGTCATTGGATGAAGTTTTTCAACAGCATTTGCTACCTGTTGCACTAGATCATCACCCAAGACAGCAATGCGTAAGTGTGCTGGTGCGCTCTGATGGGCAATCACCGTAGTTAACTGCGATGTTTTTTTTGCTTTTACTACTATTGCAGTGCTGCTCACTGTTCGGTAAAGATTAAGCGGTGCCATTAACGAAGTAAAAAATGCATGATGATATGACGGCAAATAAACATTTAATTTTTGATCGCTGAGTTGTTTTTGCTGCATGCCTGGTTGAAGATTTGACTGAACAGGAATATAAAAAGGTAAGAGTGAGTGACGTATGCCACTTACATTATTTAATCCAGCCATTTGTACATCACCCGGTTGGCCGTTAATCAGGAGGCCCGTTTCCCCACCGCCCGAAGAAATAACCTCATCTTGGCTGAAAGGATGATTACTGACGCAGGCAGCCCAGTAGCCCGCAATACCCATTTGCTCGGCATAATGGCGGCGCATTTTAGCTATACGATCGGAAATATGATGTCCACGATAACGGGGATCAACCACTAACTTTGCAGCTTCTGGAATAGGGTCTGATAACTCTTCAAAACTCAAGGCACAATGCCCTACTACCTCGCCTTGCGGTGTGATAGCAACAATCGAAACCATCGAGCCATTACCCAAAGCTGCAGCGATTGACTGAGGCTGATACATCATGGGGTTGGGGTAACTTGGGCCGTAGCATCGGTAAATGCATTGGGCTAGGCTTAGGGCATCGCTAGGCAGCATTTTGCGGATTTCAAGTTGGGCTGCCTCTGCCTCAGAAGCTTGAGCAGAATCATGGGCTAAAACTGCAGTGTTGCCAAATAGCTTAGTTAGTAAGGAAGAATTATCCAGCATGCTACTTCACTCAAAATGTTCAATAAAGATTAGAAAACACTATTATCAGCTAACTTGATACCATACGTGAGATGCTTTAAAAGCACCTTAAAAACCCCAACTATTTATTTAGCGAGTAACGTACCAATCATGCATGAGCAACTTGGGCTAATTGAAACCTCCAAACAGATACAGGCCGGCGAACTCGATCCCAAAAAATATCTACGAGCTTGCTTTGCGCGGGCTAATGAGCTCGAACCAGAATTACATGCTTTTGTTAATCGTGCCTCACTAGAATCACTCTTACAAAATTTAGGTGAAATTAATAGTGGTCCACTGTGGGGAATTCCAGTGGCGGTAAAAGATATTATTAATACTGTCGAATTACCCACCACCAACGGCTCACCAATCTATGTGAACCACCAGCCCACCAGCGATGCTGAAATTATTCGCCTGATTAAACAATTGGGTGGTTTAGTTTTTGGCAAAACAGTAACTACTGAATTTGCTTGGCGAAATCCAGGGCCAACCGTAAACCCATGGAATCCATTACATACTCCCGGAGGATCATCGAGTGGTTCAGCCGCAGTTGTTGCCAAAGGCATTGTCCCCTTAAGCCTTGGTAGTCAAACTTTGGGATCGATTATTCGGCCAGCCGCCTACTGTGGTGTTGTTGGCTTTAAAGCTAGCTATGGGGTGATCCCAACGGGTGGAGTATTTCCTTTTTCGCACTCTTTAGATCATGTTGGTTTGTTTACTCGCTCTGTTGTCGATATGAACTTTGCATTTAATCTGCTTACGCAACGGTTTAATCAAGCCACCTCGCAACAATCGCCTCGTATTGGTATTCTCAAAACACCATTCGATGCAAAAATGAGTGATGAACAGGCTCGTACTTTAGAGCTTACCGTACTAAAACTTACAAAAGCAGGTATCAGCGTGCAAGCGGTGGAGTTGCCGCTCAGTTATGCCAGCGTGCTTGAGTCGATTTTTTGTGTAATTGAAGCAGAAGCGGCAATCGTCCATCAACACCATCTAGAAAACCACTCAACTGAAATTAGCGAACATATTCATGCGCTTGTTAAAAATGGCTCTGCTTATACCCCTGCACAATATAGTGCAGCGCTGCAACTGCAAGCCCATTTAAAAGAAGAAATAAAGCAATATTTTCAAGGGGTAGATGTTTTACTCACGGCACCTGCTGCGGGCGAAGCACCTCTTGGACTTCAAGCAACCGGGGATCCTATTTTTTGCTCTCTCTGGAGCTTCCTTGGTTTGCCTGCCATTACTATGCCAGTAGCCCGCTCTAAAAACGACTTACCCTTGGGTATTCAACTCGTGGGGCAATTGCAGCAAGATACGCATTTACTAGAGTTGGCCAAGGTGGTTGAGTCTGCCTTAGTTTCAGGCTAGAAGTCGCTATTGATCAATTTTATGGTGAGTGGTTATTCCCATGCTTAATTTAACAAACGCCTCTAATAATTACTTCTATTAGTAATAAGTCAAAGGCTGCGCCTTACCCCAGAAGATCCAATATGAATAAATCGTATAGAGGATGATGGTTGGCAGCACAATTACCGCGCCCCAAAAAATAAACCACAAAGATTCGGTGGCGGCAGCGGCTTGCCAAATGGTCATTTGGTCGATGATTAAATAGGGAAATAAACTATAGGCAATACCTAAGAAGGCGAGTAAAAAAATCACAATGGTAAGCACAAAGGGGTGCCATTGCAAATGCAACTTACCGGTATCTAAATGATTTAAAGAGCGATAAATCAAAAAGAAGCACAATAAGGTCAAGAGTGGTAAAGGTGATAACCAAATAATATTAGGGAACACAAACCACTTTTGCATAATGCTTGCGCTGAAATAAGGAGTAGCTAAGGAGATCAACCCAACACCAGCGGCTGTCAACCAAAGGCTTTTGCGGGCCCAGCGAACTGCCTTCGCCTGAAGCTTGTCAGTGGTTTTCATGATTAACCAAGTAGAGCCTAAAAGCATGTAACCCATCGGTAAACACACTGCTACCAAAGCAGAAAATATCCAACCTAATAGCCCTGAATCGAAGCCCACAATATACCGGCCAATCATTACACCTTGAGCCATCGCAGCGATGATGCTCCCCAGATGAAATAAATAATTCCATATAGGTTTTTGTTGCGTCTGCACCTTTACTCTAAAGTCAAAGGAGACGCCGCGCAAAATTAAGCCCGCCAACATCACGGCTACAGGTAAATAAAGATTGGTCAAAATGATGCCGTGTGCAATTGGAAAGGCAACTAATAAAACCCCTACCCCAAGTACTAACCAAGTTTCATTTGCATCCCAGAAAGGCCCGATTGATGAAATCATGGCATCTTTTTCACTATCGTTCGCGCTATTTAATAAGATACCAACACCCAAGTCATAGCCATCTAACACAACATAAGCGACCATGGCTACACCCATCGCACCAAGAAAGAAAATGGGAAGCCAACCGGCTGCTTGGGCAAGATCGGGCCACACTAATGAGCCCATTTCAGACTCCCTGCGATTTAATCGTTGCTGCACCTAAGCCATTAGTGCTGGCCTCGGCACTAGCCAGACGTTCTATTGCAGCTGGCATATCAGCTTGGCGCGCCAAATGAAATACAACGACGATGTAGCTAATAATTAAACCGATATACAGGGTTAAGTACATCAATAAACTACTCAGTACCATACCAGTAGGTAGTTTAGTAACCGCCTGTGCAGTAGTCAGCACACCAGAAACTAAATACGGCTGTCGGCCAATTTCTGTGACATACCACCCTGCAACTACTGCCAGCCACCCTGAAAAAGTCATCCCTACAAGAGCTTGCAGCATCCACTTCGGTAAAGACCGCTGACCTCTTGAGAGCCAAACAGCAACCCAAGATATCAGCATCATTAAGACCCCCACCCCAACCATAATCCGAAAAGCAAAAAAGACGGGGGCTACTGGTGGAATTTTGTCTGGAAATGCTTTTAAGCCCTGCACCTCGCCATCAAATGAGTGGGTCAGATAAAGCGAAGCTAACTTTGGGATACTGATTTCATAATCATTTTTTTGCTCTTTACTATTCGGAATCGCAAAGATTACCGCTGGTGCGCCTTTCTCAGTATTCCAAATACCTTCCATGGCAGCAACTTTAGCGGGCTGATATTCCAAAGTATTTAAACCGTGTGAATCACCCACGACCATTTGCACTGGGATGAGTAGTGCCGCAGTAATAATTGCCATTCTCAGTACAGCAGCATTTGCCACGGATTTGCTACCTCTAAGCACTCGATAGGCTGAGATACCCGCTAATAAAAATGCCACGGTAAGAAATGAGGCAATCAACATATGTGTAAAACGGTATGGCATCGAGGGGTTAAAAATAACCTCCAGCCAATTACTAATATGGGCTTTGCCATCGATCATTTTAAAACCCTGCGGCGTTTGCATCCATGAATTTAAAACGATGATCCAAAATGCCGACAGCGTTGTACCAAAAGCTACTAGAAAAGTTGCTAAGGTATGCACACCTTGTGAGACCCGTTTAGCGCCAAATAGCATTACGCCCAAAAAGGTTGCCTCCAAAAAGAATGCAGTTAACACTTCATAGGCTAGTAAAGGTCCAGCAATATTGCCCACAGTTTCCATATATCCGGGCCAATTAGTGCCAAACTGAAAACTCATCGTAATGCCACTGACTACACCAAGCGCAAAAGTTAAAGCAAAAATTTTGACCCAAAATTGATATGCCTGAGACCAATACTGTTCGCCAGTACGAATACCTTTAATTTTGAGATATAACAAAAACCAACCAAGCGCGATAGTAATGGTGGGAAATAAAATATGGAAAGTAATATTCGCGCCAAACTGAATGCGGCTTAAGAGCAAGGTATCAATCATCTAAGTTTCTCGTTTATATCTATATTCTGCTTCTTGTTAGAATATTTTCTGCCAGTATTTTTTATGGCTAGCCTACTGACATTGACTAGGTATTTGCTATTTCTTGTTTGCTATTTGCTCTGTTGGCTATTTACTGCTTACTTTTTACTATTTTGCGCCTTATTAAAAAAATCTGTTTATAACCAGGTGGGGAAGGCCTAGAGCAGTCTTTCTCACTTTAATTTTTATTATTAAACCATCTCAAGCTAATAAATGAAGATCTGCCGGGGTATCAATATCAGTTACAAAGTTTGCGTTATCGGTCTGGAAATAAGTAATAAGCTCAGGATGTAAATCGAAGTATTGACGACAGCTTAATTTATCGACCGAGGCTAAAATAGCGCACATGACTGCGCCTGAAAAAATAATTGGGTTGCCACGTCGTCCTTGCACTTGCGGTATCACAATAATTTTTGGAAAGCTAGCCAAGCCGCCCAAAACTGCTGCCCGCACGGTAAATTGTTGAATTAATAAAGCGAGTTCTACCTTAGTAATAAAAGGTTGATCGCATAACATCATGATAATCGCATCATATTTTGTATCTAAAGCTTCAATTCCTAAGCGAACTGAGGAGGCTTGCCCAAGTTCGGGGGCATGATTACGCACAACTCTCACAGGAAATTGCAGTGCAATCGCTTCAACCTGCAAATGATAAAAGCCACTAACTACGACTACTTCATTTACCTCCACTTCATTTAAAGCAATTAAATGATGTTCAAGTAAAGAAAGGCCCCGCAATTGAAGCAGGGCCTTTGGTAATCCTCCAATGCGACTTCCTGGTCCAGCAGCTAATAAAACCGCGCCAATACGCATCAGGGGAAATTAAACTTATTTCCGAATATGCGCGTGGCGGGCAGCATCTTGTGACATGCCAGCACCAGACTTACCATCCATCGCTTCTTTTTCAGTAGTAATCTCTTTGCGACGCTCTTTGCAAGCAGTAGTAATTTCCTGCAAGGCCTTGCGAGCTCGAGTAGCTGATGCCTTAATGCCTTTTTCTTTGAACTTTTCGTTCTCAGCTTGATAAGCTTCAAAACTAGCAATAATTTTTTCGTGATGTGACATTTTTTTCCTTTTAGATCAGAACAATTAGGGACTACCAAATCAGTATATCTTGCTCTGATGCCCTACTTTGGTGCATGAAAATTACAGTATAAGTCGGGTATAAAGAAGATATGACGCATCTCACTAGCTTGATAACAGATAACCCCTACCGGAATTTATGCACCGATTGCGGTATTTCCCGCAGTTCCGACCCCAAACGATGTGGCAAAGCCTGTCAATTTATTCAGCCGAAGTACCCTGAACTAGAAACCCAAACCCACGGCCGAGCACGCGATCCTTTACGCACCGATGAACTTCATTTTGGGCCCTTTTTACGTATGTTACGCGCCAGTCTAAAGCAACCACGAACTGGGGCTCAGTGGACTGGTATCACCACTCGCATTGCTGAATGCTTACTTGAAACCAAAGCAGTGGATGCCGTACTCACTATGACTGCCGACCCTAACGATAACTGGCGACCAAAACCGATTTTGATCGATAAGGCCGAAGATCTGGCGCAATGTCGGGGCATGCGGATGGGTTATGCCCCATTACTTTCCTTGCTAGAACCAGCAGCCGCTAAAGGTTATAAAAAATTAGCTGTAATCGGTATCCCTTGTCAGGTTTATGCCCTGCGCGCTTTAGAAAAAGAGTTGGGCTTTGACAAACTCTATGTGATTGGTACACCCTGCTCTGATAACACTACGACGGAAAACTTTCATGACTTTCTCGCTCTAGTTACTGATCAAGCTGAAAATGTGATTTATTTAGAATTTCGGGCCGATTACCATGTAGAAATTCGCTTTAAAGATGGCACCAAAAAAGAAATTCCTTTTTTACAATTACCTCTGTCAACTTTGCCAAATGATTTTTTTCCTTTAACCTGTCGCACCTGCGTTGATTACACTAATGTGTTATCAGACATTACCGTCGGCTATATGGGTGGCGAAGGTCAGCAGTGGTTATTAGTGCGCAATCAAACCGGGGAAGAATTACTCAGCTTATTGGGAGATGAGGTGACACTTACTGCGCCTGGCAGCGCAGGTAAACGTTTTTCAGCAGTAAACGGTTTTATGAAAAATGTGAAATTAGCGGCTGGGGGTTTGCCGCTACGAAAAATGCCCGATTGGTTAAGGCCTATAGTGGGTTGGTTAATGCCGCGTATTGGGCCGCGTGGCCTTGAGTTTGCGCGTGCACGAGTTGAAATGAAAGCAATCGAAACCGTCTTACACTTACGGCGTGAACATCCAGCACGCATCGCTTCAATGGTACCAAAACACATTTGGCCTTTGGTTGAGCCCTATCAGCTCAAGCCTGAACCAAATGAACTAGCTACACTGCCGCTTAAAGAGAGTGCTCGATGAAGCTTAGCAACAGTGGAACCGGTACGAAGTAATCATGAAACCACCAGCCAATTTTTACTACGACATAATTTCCCCTTACGTATATTTTTTTCTCAAGTTACGTAAACCGCTCGAAGCGCTTGTTGATCTAAAACCCGTACCGATTTTTTTTCCTGGTTTACTGCGCATGCAAAATAATCGTGGGCCAGCCGAGATCCCTGAAAAAAGAATTCATACCTATACCTTCTGCGTATGGAAAGCCCAACAACTGGGCATTCCCTTTAAGTTTCCACGGCGCCATCCATTTGCTTCTGCCGCAGCGCAACGCTTATTACTACAAGAAGGTGCAGACTTCGCCATGATTGATAAAGCCTTTGATTTCGTTTGGGGTCAGGGCGGCGATCCTGAAACCCAATGGAGTGAGTTTTGCCTTGCGCTAGGCTTACCTGTGACCACTGCAAAGCCAAGCACCGCAGGGATTAAGCAAGCCCTAATTGCCAATACTGAAAGTGCAAATCAAGCCGGCATTTTTGGGGTACCTAGCGTTAAAGTAAATGATCGGGTCTTTTGGGGTTCTGATGCCATTCCATGGATCTTAGATTTTCTTGAACGCCCCACCATGTTTGCTGATGCCGCCTATCAGGCTGCAATTCATGCCGAGAATCCACTAAGTATTACAAAGTAAATCACAATCTTGGCATAGCTAAACTTTTACCAGCCATACAAACTGTGTAAACAAAGTCTACAATTGGCTCTAGAGCCTGAAAGATCTTTATGTTGATCACTTCTAATAACGCTGTACTGGTCATGATTGACCTACAAAAACGTCTCATGCCGGCCATCGATGAAGGTCAGTCCGTTATTGAGCAATGCCTACAACTTGGTCAGGTTGCCCAATTACTGCACGTGCCTATTATTGGCACAGAGCAAAATCCTGCGAGTCTCGGTGATAACCTACCGGAGATTAAAGCACTCTGCCAAACCACTATCAGTAAAACCTATTTTGATGCTTGTCATGATGGTTTATTAATTGAACTTGGTAAATTTAAACCA
>Ga0049085_10000425_pt1 | contig 16816 bp, 15 predicted proteins | sample GreLakmeSU08MSRF_FD_66721 | JGI IMG/M metagenome (GOLD analysis project Ga0049085, IMG submission 66721) | Freshwater lentic microbial communities from great Laurentian Lakes, MI, USA - Great Lakes metaG SU08MSRF | ecosystem: Environmental > Aquatic > Freshwater > Lake | place: Great Lakes... | reverse complement strand
GACGAAGGTCGCAGCGATCAGGATCACGCGGGTGACGGCCCGCTCGGCGGTCGCCCGACCACTGTCGAGGTGCACCAGCCACGCGCCCGTCGCCGTGGGCAGAAGCCAGAGTGCCGTGACTGGATCGGAGAGCCACGCACCACGCACCGGATTCAGCGCATACCATCGCGCGCCGGCGATGGCACCGACGAACAGCGCCGTCCACGCGAGTGCATTCCAGACACGGACGCGCGCGCTCCAGCGCTCGTCCACTGTGCGCGATGCGACGGCCGCGGCAGTCAGCGCGAACGACACAGTGGCGCATGCCGTCCCAAGCATCAAGGCGAGCGCGTGCAGCGTCGTCGCACCGCGCTGAAGATCGGGCGAGAGTCCCGCACCATCTTGGCGCGCGCCGATCGGCAAGTCGAATGGCGCCGCGAACGCGGCGATTGCGAGCGGCACGATGATCGCGCCAGCAACGCAAGCCACGGTCCAGCGACTCGTCAACGCATCGTGCCGACGTCCACCGGTCATCGCCAAGCCGGCCGCACCGACCAGTGCAGCGAGCACGAGCAGTGCCCCACCCGGTGCGGCAAGGAACGCGGCCGGCACGTAACGGATCGGCATGAGCGCTGACGACGATTGCATCACGAAACGGCTCGACCGGTCGAAGCTGATCAGGCCGGCGGCCAGGCCGGCGACCGCGACGAGCGCGCAGACAGATGCGGCGAACAATCCGCGCCGCGCCGCCATCGCGAAATCGGTTCGCGCTGCACGAATCGCGACTACCGACGCCGCCAGAGCCCAGAGCGCGAACAGCGGCGCCAGCGCCACCGTGAACCGGAGGACACCGTTCATTGGCACACGGCCAGCGGTTTGCCGAGCACCGCACGACGGTCCGACCGACGCACCGATGCGAAGGGCATTACTGCGTGTCCCGGGCCCACGAGAGCGCAGCACGCATAGCGCGCTGCCAACCCTGTGCACCTTCGGCTGCTGACACTCGGCCAGCGCCTGGCCTGAACCGGTCGTACCTGCGGCAGCGCATCATCTCATCAGCCGTCTTCCAGACTCCCGCGTGCAGTCCCGCGAGCGCGCCGGCGCCCATCGCCGTCGTCTCGATGATGTCGGGCCGTTCCACGGGCATGTCGAGCAGATCGGCTTGGAACTGCATCATCCACCCGTTGGACGTTGCGCCGCCATCCACACGGAGCATTGCGAGCGGTGCGCCGCTCGCGCCGCGCATCGCATGTAGCACGTCCGCCGTGCCGTAGCACATCGCCTCGAGGGCGGCGCGCACGAGGTGGTTGCGCGTCGTGCCGCGTGTGAGCCCGACAATCGTTCCCCGCGCGTTCGGCTCCCACGACGGCGCACCGAGCCCGGTGAGTGCAGGCACGAAATACACGCCTTCATTGGTCTCCACCGCGCGCGCCATCGCTTCTGTCTCTGAGGCACGCGCCACGATGCCGAGTCCGTCGCGTAGCCACTGCACCGCCGCACCGGCAATGAAGATGCTCGCCTCGAGCGCATACGCGGTCCCACCCGTTGCATTGCAGGCGACGGTCGTGAGCATTCCGCCGCCGCCGGCTGGACGGACCTCGCCTGTGTTGAGCAGGAGAAAGGCGCCCGTTCCATAGGTGTTCTTGCTCATGCCCGCGTGCCAGCATCCCTGCCCGAACAGGGCGGCCTGCTGGTCACCCGCGACACCCGAGATCGGAATCTCGCGCCCAAAATGCTCCGCGGCGGCCACGCCGAAATCCCCCGACGACGGCCGGACGTCGGGCAAGATCGACCGCGGCACGCCGAACAGGGTCCGCAGCGGCTCGCTCCACGCATGCGCGTTGATGTCGTAGAGCATCGTGCGCGACGCGTTGGTCGGATCGGTCGCGTGGACCGCGCCGTTCGTGAGTTTCCAGATCAGCCAGCTGTCGATCGTGCCGGCGGCGAGCGACTCGACTCCGCCCCGAACGCCTTGCGCTCGGTGCTGCAGGATCCATTCAAGCTTGCTCGCTGAAAAATATGGGTCGGTGACGAGGCCGGTCGCCTGCTGGATCAGGTCCCGTTGCGGCTCAAGCGCCGCGCACCGCGCCGCGGTCCGGCGATCCTGCCAGACGATCGCACGACCAAGGGGTGCTCCGGTCGCACGATCCCAGACCACCACGGTTTCGCGCTGGTTCGTGATGCCAATGGCCTCGGGCTGGAGCCCGCTCTGCGCGATGGCTTCACGCGCCGCGTCGCGCGTGCGCTGGAAGATTTCGTCCGGATCGTGCTCGACCCACCCTGGCTCGGGAAAGTGTTGCGTAATCTCCCGGTAACCGCGGCCGGCAATACGTCCGTCGTCGGTGATCACGAGACAGGTCGACCCAGTGGTCCCTTGGTCGATGGCGAGAACGGATCGCGTCATACAAATGCAAATGGTGCGCGGTGGACGCCGCGGTCGGTGACGATTGCCGTCACGAGCGCAGACGGGGTGATGTCGAACGCGGGATTCCACACATCGGTGCCATCCGGCGACACCGTCAGGCCAGCGATCGTGCGCACTTCTGACCCGTCTCGCATCTCGATGGCGATCGCGCCACCGGTCGCCGTCTGCGGGTCCACGGTGGACCAGGGTGCACAGACCACGAAAGGAATTCCGTGATGATGCGCTGCGACGGCGATGGAATACGTGCCGATCTTGTTGGCCACGTCGCCGTTGGCGGCGATGCGGTCGGCGCCGACGAGCACAAGGTCAACTTGTCCCGACTGCATCAGCGATGCCGCCATGCCGTCGGTGATGAGCCGCACAGGAATTCCCGCGCGGCCAAGTTCCCACGCGGTAAGCCGGCTGCCCTGCAGCAGCGGGCGCGTCTCGCCGGCCACAACGTGTACGCGCCGGCCAGCAGCGTGCGCGGCGTAGACAGGCGCGAGGGCGGTCCCGATGCCTGCGGTGGCGAGCGCTCCCGCGTTGCAATGCGTGAGTACGCGCGTTCCGTCCGGCACGAATTCGACGCCATTCGCCCCGATCGCGTCGCACATCGCACGGTCCTCGTTTAGGATCGCGGTCGCCTCAACGCGGAGCACACCGAGCACCTGCGTGGGCGGGCCACTCGTCGCCTTCGCGCGGGCCATCATCCGCGCGATGGCCCACGCCAGGTTCACCGCGGTCGGTCGCACGGCTGCCAGCGCGCGCGCGTGTGACTCGAGTGTCACGTCGAACGCGTGGCGGTCGTCACCGGCCCAGTCCTGCAGCGACGTCACAAGGCTCATCGCCGCGGCGACACCGATCGCCGGGGCGCCGCGAACCGCCAGCGTATAGATCGCATCGCAGCCGTCGTGCAACGACCGGAGGTCGCGCTCGACGAGTTCGCCCGGAAGGCGCCGTTGGTCAATGATGCGGACGGCGTCGCCGCCCGGTGACCACTGCACCGCTCGAATCGGTTCCACGTCGTGAAAATAGCGCTCAGCGCGCGCCGCGGTTGAGTAGATTCGACTTTCATCCTCCACGACACGCGCCATGGCCTCGGATCTCATTCTCGTCGAAACCCGCCAGCAGATCGGCACCATCACGATCAACCGTCCCGACAAGCTGAACGCGCTGAACGCCGCGGTACTGGGCGAACTCGAAACGGCCATGCAACGCCTCGGGTCCGATGCCGGGATTCGCGCGATCGTGATCACCGGCGCAGGCCGTTCCTTCGTCGCGGGGGCCGACATCGGTGAAATCGCCGATGCGTCGCGCGGCACGCTCCAGGCCTTCGCCGAGCGCGGCCAAGCCGTGTTCCGCGCGATCGAGCAGACGCGGAAGCCGGTGATCGCTGCGGTCAATGGATTCGCACTTGGCGGCGGATGCGAACTCGCCTTGGCCTGCCATATCCGCGTGGCGTCGACCAAGGCGAAGTTCGGACTGCCTGAGGTCAAGCTCGGCCTGATTCCGGGTTTCGGAGGCACGCAGCGGCTGCCACGCCTCGTCGGGCGGGGCCCTGCCCTGCGGCTCATCCTGAGCGCCGAGCCCATTGACGGAACGGAAGCCCACCGGATCGGACTCGCCGACCTCCTCGCTGAACCCGAGACGCTGATGACCACGGCATACACGTTGGCCGACGCCTGCATGGCCAACAGTCCCGTGGCCATCGCACGAGCGATCGAAGCAGTGGACGTCGGCCTCGACCTCTCGCTCGAGGACGGGCTGCGATCGGAAGCGACGCTGTTCGCCTCACTCGGCGACTCGAACGACATGCGTGAAGGCACCCTTGCCTTCATCGAAAAACGTGCGCCCGCGTTCCGCGGCAACTGACGGAACGAGAGAATGCAGCGGTGACGGCTGGAGCGCCGGTACGTGACATGAGCCCGGCGGCGGCCGCCATCGGCCGTGCGGTCGTGCGCGCACGCCTGACATCGCTGTCGGTGACCGGCTTCCGCAACATCACGGACGCCTCGCTCGATCTGCCAGCCGACGGCATCGCCGTGATCGGCGACAATGGCCAGGGCAAGACGAACCTGCTCGAGGCCGTCGCGTATCTCGAACTCCTACGCTCGATGCGTGGCGCGCGCGACCGAGACCTGATCCAGTTTGACCGCAACACGTTTCACATCGGCGCAACCGTCGAGGGCGCGCGCGCGCGGCGCGTCTCCGTCGGAGTCGACCGCGCCGGCACGAAACGCGCGCAGCTCGACGGAACCGACCAGCTGCGTCTCACCGACGCGCTGGGCGCCGTCCCGTCCGTCTGTTTTTCGCCTGCCGACGTCGCGCTGGTGACCGCGGGCCCCAGCGAGCGGCGGCGCTATCTCGACATCGTGCTGGCACTGACCGAGCCGGCGTACCTCAGCGCGTTGCGGCGCTACCGAGCGGCGCTGGTGCGGCGCAATGCGGTGCTGAGGGCTGGACGCCAAGATCGGACGGCGGTGCGCGCGTGGGAGCCGGCGCTCGCGACGAGCGGAGCCGTGCTGATCAATGCGCGCCGGTCGTGGGCTACGGCATTCGGCGAACGGTTCGCCGCATTGACCGCCGCGGCCGGCGAGCCGCAGCCAATGTCGATCACCTACTCCTCGGCATTTGCGGACGCCGGCGATGCCGGAGCCGCGCTCACCGCAGCACTCGACGCATCGCGCGACCAGGACCAGCACCGGGGCTCGACGCAATCTGGGCCGCACCGCGACGACCTCTCGCTCGCGCTTGGTACACATGACCTGCGGACCACGGGGTCGGCCGGCCAGCACCGTACGGCGGCGATTGCGCTGCGCCTGCTCGAAGCCGAAACCTTTCGCGAGCGCATGGGTGCGCAGCCGCTTGTGCTACTCGACGATCCGTTCGCCGAGCTCGATCGAGGGCGTGCCGCGCGGGTACTCGCGCTCCTCGACGGCGCCACGCACGCGGGGGTGGGCCAGATCATCCTCTGCGTTCCGCGTGAGGATGACATCCCGCGCGAATTCACGCGGCTGGAGCGATGGCGCGTCCGCGGCGGCGCCTTCACCCGCGAACTCGCGGCGGGCTGACCATGACCGAGCGCAAGGGCAAGGCAGAGTCCGTCGCGGACACCGTGGCGAGCTTTCTCAAGTCGAGGGGGCTCGACGTTCGTGTGGGACGGGCGTCGATCCTGATTGAGTGGGCCGCGCTCGTGGGACCACAGATCGCGCGGGTGACGACACCACGCCAGATCACCGATGACGGCACGCTGTTCGTGGGCGTCCAAACGCACGGATGGATGACGGAGCTGTCGCTGATGGAGGTCCAACTGCTCGCGAAGATCAACGCGCGCGAGGGTCGCGAACCGATTCGCAGGATCCGCTGGGAATTGGCGAGGTAGTCCCAGACTGCGCATCAGGTAAGTCGTTGGCGCCCATTCGCTTGGGGCTCGTTTTCCCGGTTGCGTTGCAATGGAATGCGCGTTAATTTAAGTCGTCCAATCCGGGACGTCGGTCATTCGGCATTTATTCGCGCCTGATGACCCCCGTTTCTGCCACCGGAACTGGATTCGTCGCCCACCTCGAACTCCAGTCACTCGACATGGCCAAGACGAACGACGCGACCGCCGGGAACTACGGCGCCTCCGACATTCAGGTACTCAAGGGACTTGAGGCCGTACGCAAACGTCCCGGCATGTACATCGGGTCCACGAGTTCACGGGGATTGCACCACCTCGTGTTCGAAGTCGTGGACAACTCGATCGACGAAGCGCTCGCCGGCTATTGCGATGAGGTGACCGTCTCGATCCTGCCCGACGAGTCGATTCTCGTCGAGGACAACGGGCGCGGCATTCCGGTGGATCTGCACCCAACCGAAAACATGCCGGGCCTCGAACTGGCCATGACGGTGCTGCACGCCGGCGGCAAGTTCGACAAGAGCTCGTACAAGGTGTCGGGCGGCCTGCACGGCGTCGGCGTCAGCGTCGTGAATGCGCTCTCCGAGCAACTCAAAGTCTGGGTCAAGCGCGACAGCAAGGAGCATTACATGGACTTCGTGCGTGGCGACACCACGACGAAGCTCAAGCTCCTCGGCAAGGCCGGCGCGAAGGAGACCGGTACGCGCGTTTGGTTCAAGCCGGACACGACGATTTTCACCGAAACGATCTACGACTACGGCATCATCCAGTCGCGGCTGCGCGAGCTGTCGTACCTCAACAAGGGCGTGAAGATCACGCTCCGCGACGAGCGACCCGAGCGAGAGAAGGAAGAAGTCTTTCACGCCAAGGGCGGCCTCGAGGAGTTCGTCGGCTTCCTGAACGCCAGCAAGAAGGCGCTGCACAAGGAGATCCTGTACCTCGACGGCACCCGCGACGATATCGGTATCGAGATCGCGATGCAATACAACGATGGCTACAACGAGAACGTGTTCTCGTTCGTGAACAACATCAACACGCACGAGGGCGGCACGCACCTCACCGGCTTCAAGTCGGCGCTCACGAGCGTGATCAACAAGCATCTCGACAAATCCAGCTTCGCCAAGAAGGACAAGGACCTGAAGTTGTCGGGCGAAGATGTACGCGAAGGCCTCACCGCGGTGCTGTCGATCAAGGTCAGGGAGCCGCAGTTCGAGGGCCAGACCAAGACCAAACTCGGCAACTCGGAAGTCGAGAGTGCGGTCAAGACGTTCACCAACGAGTGGCTCGCGTCGTACCTCGAGGAGCATCCGCGCGTCGCGAACATCATACTCGACAAGGCGCTCGGCGCAGCCCGTGCGCGCGAGGCGGCTCGCAAGGCCCGCGACCTGACCCGCAAGAAGTCGGCGCTCGACGTCGGCAACCTGCCCGGCAAGCTGGCTGACTGCTCGCTCTCGGATCCGGCAATGTGCGAGCTCTACTTGGTCGAGGGCGACTCGGCCGGCGGTTCGGCCAAGCAGGGCCGCGACCGTATGTACCAGGCGATTTTGCCACTGCGTGGCAAGATCTTGAACGTCGAGAAGGCACGGATCGACAAGATCCTCTCCAACGAGGAAATCCGGACGATCATCACGGCGGTCGGCACGGGGATCAAGGAAGAGTTCACGCTCGAGAATGCCCGGTACCACAAGATCATCATCATGACGGACGCCGACGTGGACGGCGCGCACATCCGCACGCTGCTGCTGACGTTCTTCTTTCGCCAGATGCCGGAACTGATCGAGGCGGGCATGATCTACATCGCGCAGCCGCCACTCTTCCGCGTGGCCAAGGGGAAGGAGGAGTACTATGCCTTCGACATTGCGGAACGTGACGAAATCATCAAGCGACTTGGCAACGGCGACGGCAAGGCGAGCCTCAACATTCAGCGCTACAAGGGCCTCGGCGAAATGAACCCGCCTCAGCTGTGGAAGACGACCATGGATCCCGCGGCACGAACGATCCTCAAGGTGAACGTCTCGGACGCCGTACAGGCCGACCAGGTCTTCCAGATGCTGATGGGCGACGAGGTCGAGCCGCGCCGCCTATTCATCGAGGCCAATGCCAAGTTCGCTTCGAACCTCGACGTCTAGCCTGCAGGTGGGCAGGAACCGCGGAGATCCGCGGAGCGGGTAGCTGAGAAACCGCGGAGAGCGCGACTGTAAACAACTGGGGGAACTGCCACGACGATGCTTGTCGTAGTAGTTCCCTCAGTCTTTTTTTTCAGTGGTCGGTTTCCGTGACGCTCCGGTCTTGGTGCGCGAAAACTCCGCGGCCACGCAGTCGCAGTCGGCCCTACACGCCCGGGCAGGAGTTCTTGCCGGCCTTGAGCTGCCGGCCGAAGTCCACGTGCCACGCAGCAATCAATACCACCGGCACGATCATCGCAGCCGCCAGCGCCAACCAGCCAGTCTGATCAAATCCGCCGCCATTTCCTGGCATGCCACCGGTCGGCGTGGGACGGAGTCTCAGGAGCAGTAGCGCGTACAATCCAAACGCGCCGGGAGCAACACCCATGGCGCCAAGGGCAGCGTACTTGATGAATTTCTCGGGAATCATGCGTTGGCCTCGGTGGTCACGAGCTGAACGTCCGGTTCGCAAACTGAAATTGTCGTCTGTGCTGCTGCAAAAGCAACCGACGCAACTGGGGTGCGATGGACCAGTGTCAACTCAGGCGTTCGACACCGTCACGCGTCACCCGGTGCGAGATGAACGGGGGGAGCGTGACCGGCGCATCACCGATGGTGATGGCCTCGTCGAGCGCCGCCTGGCCGGCCGCCACGCCGGCGTCGTCGCTCGCCAGCACCCACGCGAGCACCTCCCCCTGGTTGACCGGCGTGCCCGGAATGACCGAGAGTGAAAAACCCACACTATGGTCGATCAGGTCGTCCATCGTCTCGCGGCCGCCGCCGAGCGTCGTGATGGCACGGCCGATCACGAGCGCATTGACGCGCTGCACGATGCCGTTGCGTGTCGCGCGGTACGGCTGCCGGCGCGCCGGCCTCGGGAGGACCTGCGCCGGGTCATCGCAGACCGCGGGGTTTCCGCCCTGCGCTACGACCACCTCGCGGAACTTGGCCAGCGCCGCGCCGCTCATGAGCGCTTTTTCAAGTGTTTTCGTCGCTGCGACCACGCTGCTGGCCACGCCGCCCAGCACGAGCATCTCGGCGCCGAGTCGCAGCGTGAGTTCGCGAAGGTCCGGCGGACCACCACCCTTGAGTGCCTCGATCGCCTCGGCCACCTCATTGGCGTTGCCGCACTCGTGACCGAGCGGAAAGTCCATGTTCGATAGCAGGACGACCACCGGACAACCATAATGTTCGCCGATCGCGACCATCTGGCGCGCGAGCGCCAATTCGTCATCGAGCGACGGCAGGAACGCACCGATGCCCGTTTTGACGTCGAGCACAAGCCCGGTGAGTCCCTCGGCAAGCTTTTTGCTCATGATACTCGCGGCGATCAGCGGCATGGCAGCCACCGTTCCCGTCACATCGCGCATCGCATAGAGTTTTCGGTCGGCCGGGGCGATTTCCGCCGTCTGGCCAATGAGCGCGCAGCCGATGCGTTCGACCTGGCGCGCCGCCTCCTCGAGCGTGAGCCTGGTGTTGAAACCGGGAATCGACTCGAGCTTGTCGAGCGTGCCGCCCGTGTGGCCCAACCCCCGCCCTGACACCATCGGTACGGCGACACCGCAGGCCGCCACGAGCGGAGCGAGCACGAGCGACACTTTGTCGCCGACACCACCCGTCGAGTGCTTGTCCACACGACCGACCGTGAGATGGTCGAGGCGCAGCCTGCTCCCACTCATGAGCATCGCGTCGGTGAGCGCGACGGTCTCGTCCGGCGTCAGGCCGCGCAGGAACGACGCCATCAACAGCGCGGCCACCTGGTAGTCGGGGAACTGGTCGCTGGCCACGCCGCGGGCCACAAACGCCCACTCGCCAGCAGTGAGGGCGCCACCATCGCGTTTGCGCGCAATCAGGTCACGAAGCGTCATTGACCGAGTATGATGATTGGGTCTACGTTGTCCAGTCGGTCACGTCAGCGAGGAAGTTGATGCCTGTCATGAGCCGGTTCGTGAAACTAGCGGGTCTCGCACTCGGCATCGGCGCCATGGCCGTGCCGGTGTGCGCGCAATCGGCAGCGGCGCACGTCGCACTCGGCGATGCCGCGCGTGACCAGCGAAAGCCGGTCGAGGCTCGTGCACACTTTCTGCAGGCGATCGCCGCCGATCCCACGCACTACGAGGCGCTGTTGAAGGCCGCTCGTGTCGAAACCGACCTGGCGGAAACCGCGGCGCCCGGGGTGGCGCTGGACTCACTCATTGCGTTCGCGCGCACCCACGCCGAAGCGGCGATCCAGATTCGCCCCAACGATGCGGAAGGTCATTTTTCACTGGCGCGCGCCATGGGCCGCAAGGCGCTGTCGGTCGGCGTGATGGACCGAATCCGTTACTCCACCATCGTTCGATCCGAAGCGCTGGAAGCACTCACGTTCGACAGCACGCACGCGGGAGCGCTGCACGTCCTTGGCATGTGGAATGCCGAAATCATGAGGGTGAGCGGGCTCGCGCGGGCGTTCGCCCGCACCTTCCTCGGGGCACGGGTGTTCGCGCTAGCCAACTGGGACGACGCGCAACGCTTGCTCGAAGCGTCGGTGCAGCGTGACCCGAGACGCATCGTGCACTGGCTCGATCTCGCCGGCATCTACGCCGACCGTGGCAACAGTTCCAAAGCGCGCGCACTCTATGAGGGCATCGCGATGGCGCCGATCGCCGAGATCAACGATGAACTGTACAAGCGCCAAGCCGCGGAGCGGATCAGGAAACTATGACCACTCTGCCAGCCACCCGATGCGGGCGTAGTTCTTGATGACCTCGCCGTCCGCTGCGCAGCAGGCGCGACAGCAGGCGCGGCAGCAGGCGCGGCAGCGGGCCGCTGAGCTGTGCGACCTCCTCACGAAGGCGTCGTATGACTACTACATCCGCGATCGTCCAACGCTCGCGGACGCGGCATACGACCGATTGTTCCGCGAACTGCAGGCCATCGAACAGGAGCATCCGGAGCTGCGCGGGGATGACTCGCCCACGCAGCGCGTTGGCGCCACGCCCGCCGAATCGTTCGCCAAGCACGAGCACCTCGTCCCCATGGGATCCCTCGCCAATGCCTTCGACGACGACGAGGTCACGGCCTGGTACGAGCGGGCCGTAAAGATCGCGGGCACGGCCGTGGACTCGGCCGGCTTTTCTGCCGAACTGAAGATCGACGGCGCGGCGATCGCGCTCACCTACCGCGACGGCGTGCTGGTTTCCGGCGCGACGCGCGGGAACGGACGCGTTGGCGAAGTGGTCACCGCAAACCTGCGCACGATTCGCGACATTCCGTTGCGGCTACAGGGAACGGCACCGCCATTGATTGAAGTCCGTGGGGAGGTGTATTTCCCGTTCTCAGCGTTCGAACGCCTCAACGCGGAACGCACGCAGCGGGGCGAGCCGGTGTTCGCCAACCCGCGTAACTCGGCCGCCGGTTCATTACGGCAGCTCGATCCGGCCGAGACGGCGAAACGACCGCTCCGGTTTTTCGGCTACGCGATTGCGGTTCCCGGAGGCGGCGGCCTGTTCCGCACGCAAAGCGAACTGCTCGGCGCCCTGTCGACATGGGGCATTCCGATTGCCCCCCACCGCCGCCGTTGCGCCACGCTCGCCGAGGTGCATGCGCACGCCGATCAGATCGAACACACGCTGCGGGCCGAACTCGACTTCGGCATCGACGGCATGGTCGTCAAGGTCGAATCCACGGCCGTGCAGGCCGAACTCGGCGACATCGGCGGGCGCGAGCCGCGCTGGGCCATTGCCCGCAAGTTCGCCGCCGATATCGCCGAGACGACGCTTCTGGCGATCGAGGTCAACGTCGGACGCACGGGCAAGATCAATCCGTATGCCGTCCTCGCGCCCGTCGAGGTGGGCGGTACGACCGTGCGGTTCGCGACACTGCACAACTTCGATCTGATCCGGCAGAAGGACCTTCGCGTCGGCGACGTGGTGCAGATCAAACGCGCGGGTGACGTGATTCCGCAAGTGATCGGCGCCGTGGCCGACCAACGCGACGCCACGGTGCCGCACACGGCGATCCCCTCCAGATGTCCCGCCTGCGATTCGCCCGTGCGTGTCGAGGAAAAAGATCTGTTCTGCGACAATGACCGGTGCCCCGGACGACGGCTCGAGGCGATCGTCCATTTCGCCTCGAAGGGCGCGATGGACATCGACGGGCTGTCGTACGCGCGCGTCGAACAGTTCATCGGCGCCGAACTCGTGCACGACGTGGCAGACCTGTACGCGCTCACGGCAGATCAACTCGCCACGCTCGACCGATTTGCCAACAAGAGCGCGGTGGCACTAGTCGCCGCGATTGCGGCGTCACGCCAGCAGCCGCTGTCACGTCTCCTGTTCGGCCTTGGTATCCGCCATGTCGGCCAGGAAGCGGCGCTGGCGCTAGCGCGCCGCTTCGGCACGCTCGACGGACTGGCTGGGGACCTCGTACACGAGGAAGGCGACGGACCTGGCGGCGCGTCATTCGAGGCCGTCGAATCGGTACACGGCGTCGGACCGGCGATCGCCGAGTCGGTTGTGCGGTACTTCCGTGACCCGGCGGTCCGCGCGCTGCTGACGAGGCTCAGGCGCTACGGACTGCGCCTCGACGAACCAGCGCAGTCGCAGACCTCAACCGCATTCGCGGGCAAGACCGTCGTCATCACCGGCACGCTGCCGACGCTCAGTCGCAATGACGCGAAACAGCGCGTGCTGGCCGCCGGCGGCAAGGTGACCGACTCCGTGTCGAAGGCCACGAGCGTGGTCGTCGTCGGTGACGACGCAGGCAGCAAGTTGGACAAGGCCAAGTCGCTGGGTGTCGAAACGATCGACGAAGCCGAACTGCTTCGCCGCCTCGGCGGTCAGTGAGCAGCGGCCGGCGAGCAGTACGAAGCCGCCGCGCAGGCGCTCACGTAGCACGGGCGCCGGCAGCTAGTAACCGCCTCCTGGCAGCTGGTATTTCGGATTCGGCAGCAGCTCTCCATCCACAAGGATTTCTCGATCCCAGGGCAAGACGATCGTCGCCGCGGTCTCGAGCGCCGCATAGTCCGGCTCGTAGTCACCGGTACGGAAACTGACCGCCGTGCGCACCTCGGACGCGCCCGAGTTGACGACCGCCGCTACCGCCAGCCGCATGGTGTCGCCTGAGTTGCAGGTTTCATCCACGATGAGCACGCGGTGGCCTCGCACCTCCGCGGGGGCCGAACCGAGCACCGCTGGCGTGTCACGAATGGTCTCAGCCCGGTATCGCCGACTCACAATCATCGAGCGAAACGGACGGTCGAGCATGGCCGCGACGACGGCTCCTGGCACGACACCCGCTGTGGCAATCCCGATGACGATCTCGGGCTCGAAATCCCGGGCGACCTTGAGCGCCAGGGCCCGCGAGAGCTCGCCAAACAGCAGCCAGTCCACGTGGAAGATTTCGCGACTGCTCGATGAAACTGGCTTGACCTTTTGTGACATGGGGCACCAGAGAAGCGGGCGCGCGGGAACCGTGGCGCCATGTAGATACTATCCGCAGAGGCTGGCCGTCGGTACCGTTGGTTGCTGAGCATCCTGAGCAGCAATAGCTTGTGCCTTCGAGTGTCGGGAGAGCGTCTTTGGTGAGATGCCTGTCATGTCCTGGATAAGCCGCATGTTGGGCGGAAGCCCCGCGACGGAACGGAAGGCGCAGCGCCTCGACTACCTGAACGAGGCGCTCGTCCTTGAACGTCAGGGCGATTACGACGCCGCGCTGACGTCGTACCGTCTCGCGTTGCGTGACGAGCCGAACGATTTGAAAGTGCTCCAGAACATGGCCATCGCCTTTTCACGCACCGGGCGGCTCGATGAAGCCGTTCGTGCCTACAGAAAGGCACTCGAACTCGACCCGAGCCTTGCCGGCGCTCATTACGGGCTGGCGTTCCTGCTGCTCAAGCGTGGCGAAACCGATGGCGCAGGCAAGCACCTGCAGGCCTTCCTCGCGCATCCACCATCGGGCGACGAAGCCGACCGATGGGTGCACCACGCCCAGTCCACGCTCGAACAGCTCCGGCACCCGACGCCGCCGCCCCCCGAACCACGCGGCGAGGGCTGACGTGGGCCGGAATCTCGCGATCGTCAGACAGCAGGGCGAAATCGGCATGACCACGACGGCAGTGAACCACAGCGCGGCCGAGCTGAGGATGAGGCGCGCCGCCGCGCGGCTGATCGCGCTGTGTACCCTTGCCGGGGCCGCCGCGGTCGGCAGCTGCACCGACATCAATGTCGCGGCTGGTCGTGTCGCGTCGCTCTCGTTCGACAGTCTGCCGTCGCCGGCCGTGGTCGCCGGCGATACGCTGCGCGATTCGCTCGGCCGCGCCGCCCCGCTGCGCGCTGTGGCGTTCAATGGATCCGGCGACATCATCGCACAACCAGACATCCAGTACATCTCGCTTGACACGGGCGTGACGATCGGACCCGGAAACTTCCTCGTCTCGCAACGGCGGCTGGGGACGGTGCGGCTCGTAGCGAACACCGCGACCGTCCAGTCAGCGGTCCGCCCGTTACTCGTGGCCAGGCAGCCAGATTCCGTGGTGGTCACGGGGAAGCTGCGCGACACACTGAACTATCTGCTCCCCGACAACGCGACGTCCAACATGACGGCGGCGCTGAGCGTGAGGGTGCTCACGCGCGACACGACCGGCGGGATCACGGCGACGCAGGGATGGATCGTCTCGTATCAGGCCTTTCATGCGGGGAAGGCAGTCGCCGCGGGCGATACCTCGTCGGTGTTCCTCGTTGGCAACGGAACGCAACGCACCTGGATCGACACCACCGGCACCGACGGGACTGCGGCGCGCAATGTTCGGGTCCGACCAATCGGGATCACGACGGTCCCCGATTCTGTCGTGGTGATCGCCACGGTCCGGTTCCGGGGCGCAGCGGTTCGTGGAAGTCCGGTTCGATTCGTTATACTGGTGCGACCGAAGCCCGCCAGCGCGACACGATAAGCGACGTCACACAACGGGCCACCTGATCCGGGTGAGACTAGCCGTTCCATCCACGACGCGGCGCCGCGGGCGCACGACCAATCGCGACCGGCGCCGACATGGAGGAGTGATCGACCACGCGCTCACCGACCCAGTGGCGGTCGTCACGGGCCAGCTCGCGGATTCCTGACGGCAGAGCAAGATCGGAACCAGCGACCATTCGGCCACCGGGCGCGAGCACGCGCACCGCATAGGCGACACGCTCAGCCGACGCGTGCACCGCATCGAGCGCGATGCCCCGCACCGAGCGATCAGCGAACGGCATGCGGGGTGCACCGCGGATGATTGTGGCGAGCCCTGCGGCCGAATCGTCCGGTGGATCGAGCAGCACAAGCGGCGCGTCGGCGACGGCACCGAGGGCCACGGCGTACCGGCCCATGTCGCCGCAGAGCACGTACGGCGCAGATCCCTCCACGAGCGCGAGCAACGCCGCGAGGCGAATCACCGAGTCGTCATCTGGTCCAGTCATCAGGAGCGGGGCCACGGGCTGCGCCGCGACCGCCGGGTCCCACGACAGGATCCCGCCGCGAATGCCGCGTGTCACGTCGCACATCGGGCAGCCGAGCTCTCCCTCGACCATCCAGCCGCGCACGGCGGCATCGGCGCGCGCGACGAGCCACGACGCCGCGTGGTCGCCGGTGCAATGCAGGTGGTTGGTCAGTGCGAGCAGCACGGCGCGTGTCGCGTTCCGTGCTAGCTGCGCGTCAAGCGCAGTTCGTCGATGTTCACAGTTGACGGCTGCGACAACGCGAAACAGATCGCGCGTACCATGTCGTCTGCCGCGAGCATGGCGTCACGCGCCGGAAGCCCCTTACCGAGCTGCGACTCGATCGGGCTCCAGATATCGGTATCCACCGCGCCCGGCGAAACGAGAATCGCCCGGACACCGCTGCCGCGCGTTTCGGCTCGCAGGACCTCGTGAACTGCGCGCAACCCGAACTTACTGGCGCTGTAGGCCGAGTTCCCGAGGAAGGCATTCTTGTCTGCGACCGACCCAACATGAACAATGTCACCGGACTTCCGTGCCAACATCGACGGCAGGAATGCGTGCGTGAGCCGGAACGGCGCCTCGAGGTTGATCCGCAGCATGGACGCGAAGCCCACTGGATCCTGCTCGGCGGCAGGCGCCTGTGCGAACACCCCGACGTTGTTCACCAAGATGTCCGGCGCGCCGCTGGCCCATGCGCGCACCGCCGAAATCACCGCTCCAGTTCCTGCGTCGGTGGCGAGGTCCGCGGCGATGGCGAGGTGCCCTGCACCGAGCGGTCCGATGACCTCGGCGAGCGGCTCCGGCGATCGCGCGACACCCGCCACCGACGCACCGGCCGCGGCGAGGGCGCGCACGAGTGCGGCCCCAATGCCCCGCGACGCACCGGTCACCAGCGCGCGACGACCGGCAAACGCACCGTCATACGGCGGCGAGCCCATGGTCACGGCGATCCTGACGACGCATAGGCGAGGCGCAGGAACTCGTCGCGCGTGCGTTCGTCGTCGCGGAACGCCCCTTTGAGCGACGACGTGACCGTCAGCGAACGCTGCTTCTGGACACCACGCATCATCATGCACAGATGCTGCGCCTCGATCACGACGCCGACACCGATCGGCGCGAGCACGTCCTGAATCGCATCCGCCACCTGTTCGGTGAGGCGCTCCTGGACCTGAAGGCGGCGCGCGAAGAGGTCCACAATGCGCGGCAGCTTCGAGAGCCCCAGAATCTTGCCGTTGGGGATGTAGGCAACGTGTGCCTTGCCGAAAAATGGCAGCATGTGATGCTCGCACAGCGAATAGAACTCGATGTCCCGCACCATGACCATGCTCTCGTGCCGCTCCTCGAACACGGCGTCGCCGACCGCCTCGGCCACGCTCAGGTCGTAGCCGCGAGTCAACCAGGCCATCGCCCG
>Ga0049085_10000424_pt1 | contig 16818 bp, 18 predicted proteins | sample GreLakmeSU08MSRF_FD_66721 | JGI IMG/M metagenome (GOLD analysis project Ga0049085, IMG submission 66721) | Freshwater lentic microbial communities from great Laurentian Lakes, MI, USA - Great Lakes metaG SU08MSRF | ecosystem: Environmental > Aquatic > Freshwater > Lake | place: Great Lakes... | reverse complement strand
CTTTGAGCAAACGATCAACAGTCACACTGGCTGTGTCAGTTGAAGTGTCACCAGAGTCTCCGGCGCTGTACTCAACTGGCTTGCCAAGAACTCCGCCGTTTGCGTTAAGTACATCAATTGCGTACTCGACACCGGCGATCATTGGGGCACCAAGGAATGCAAGGTTTCCAGTTTCTGGAAGAAGTCCACCAATTTTAAGAACGCCGTTACCCTTGCGGGCTACGCCGGTCTTTGCGAGTGGCAAGACTGCTGATTCTGGAGCATTTGCAAGTTGATATGTCGTAAGACTGTCATCAAGACGGTTACCTGCACCAAATTGAAGGATGCCGTACGAAGCCTCGAGAGGCTCGCCGTTTCCGTTCAGGGTGTTAGGTCCTGAGAAACCGTCAAAGTCGACGTCTCCCTTTGCCTTGACAGTTGCCATGCAATCTGCCCAAGTTGCAAGAGAGCACTTCGTGCCTTCTTTTGAAACAGCAACAATTTGGTCAGCAAGTGCGCTGCCATCTGTGCCTGCTGCTTCTGCTGCGAGAGCAATCAACAAAACTGCGTCGAATGACTCAGCGGTGTAGTTGAAGTCTGTAAGCGCTTCGTTGCCTTTGCCGGTCCAAAATGCATTAACTGCATCTTTGAACTCTTGGGTGAGCTCCACGAGTGGAGTTGTTCCCTTCATGCCAGCCAACTCGCTACCAGTTTCATCAACAGGCGCTGTCGTTTCTTCGACTACTACTTCTTCTTCTGTTGCCGCATCGTCGCTACCGCAGGCACCAGCCAAAAGGCTGAGGCCAACAACAAGCGCGCCGAAACGACGTACTGTGGTTTTCTTCATTTATTTTTCTCCCCCTAGGAGTAGGGCGACATATTTGTCACCCATGGGTTTGGAGATAACAGCCTATTGACGCGTTCGGCTAGATCAACTTTGACCAGTTGCGGATGGATTATCAATCTGCAGTGTTTGATGCCTTACCTAATCGCTCATTAATCGCAATACCCAAGCCGATTTCGGGGGGTTTAACAGCAATCACTATCTGGATTTCGTGTTGATCGGCTTGTCGAAGTCGGGCAAAGAGTAATCGCGCGTACTCGTCAAGATCAAATGTCAAATTCAAAATCTCTGATTTTAGACCGTTCTGAGTGTGAAATTTTTGTCGTTCTATCGCAATTGCAAACGTTTCGACGAGTTCTATCTGGCAATTTGGTGCGTAGTGTTTTTTAAGCATGCCCGAGGCGCGTGATTCGCCGATCGCGTCAGCAACAGCGAAACCACATTCGCGCTCAATTTGCGCGGCAGTAATTGCACCAGCGCGAAGTAACTGGGGCGGTTGTGTTGTGCAGTCAATAATTGTTGACTCAATACCAATCGAGCATTGACCACCGTCGAGCACTATTTCAATGTCGTCACCGAGATCATTTACGACGTGTTCGGCGCAAGTCGGACTAACTTTTCCAAATCGATTTGCCGACGGAGCCACGACTGCGGTCCCTAGACGATAAAGCAACTGCTGGGCAACTTTGTGTTCAGGACAACGAATCGCGACGGTCTCACGACCACCAGTGATTTCATCACAGACTTTTGTACTTCGCTTGACGATTACCGTAAGTGGCCCTGGCCAATACCGGGCTGTCAAAGATGTCGCCACTTCTGACAAATCGACTGACCAATGTTCAATGTCGGGTGGGCTGGCGATGTGCAAAATCAATGGGTGATTTGTTGGACGACTTTTGACAACGAAAATTTTGTTGATTGCATCTATTGATGTTGCGATTGCCGCCAAACCATAGACGGTTTCAGTTGGAATCGCGACGAGTCTTTCAGCACGAAGGGCTGCAACGCTTTCTTCGATCGACTCTGGGTATTTTGCGTCGAGAACTCTCACAGCATTAGGTTTCACTAAAGAAATCGAGCAAGGCATCGATGAAACCAAAATGTTCAGGCGTGGCGAAATGATCACAATTCTTTAGTTTGATAGTCGTGCAATCGTTGAACGAATTTGCAAGTCGATCTACAGGCTGCACAAAGTCTTTGTCGCCAACAACCAGTCGAATTTTCGCTGTTATTTTACTGAGATCTGTCGAATTGAATCCATCCCCGCGAGGTCGAAGTAGAACTGCGCGCAATGCAAGTGGGTCATTGTCTCCACGTTTGGAGTAACTACCAAATTGACGCGCGACCATATCTTCGGGTGGCGCCGTGCCATCAATTCCATTAATGATTCGATTCGTCTCTTTTGGGTCATGCTGATCGAGTAATTGATCGCCGATGCCAACAAGCATCAGACGACGGAAAAAGTTGTTATTGACATTGGCGGCATGAAGCAGGGCTATCGCACCCAAAGAGAAACCGACAGCATCAACACTTGTTGTGCGATTGGCGATGATTTTACGAATTGGTTCTGAAATATCGGCATAGGCGTTTGGATCGTGCGATTTCTCGGCTGTGCCATGGCCGAGAAGGTCAACCCCAATTACGGTCCGACCAGAATCAGTAAGTAGTTGCTCAATGCCCGTGTCGTGCCAGGTGACCTGGTGGGAGCCGCCCCAGCCGTGCACCATAAGCACCGGAGGATTCGCATTGTTTATATTCATAAGGCGTAGCCTATGGAGGCTTCAAAAAAGCCCCACTTGGAGGATCATCGATGCGTTTTTTGAACGAGTCGCCAGCTTTTGACCTTACTTACAGCGATGTATTCATGGTGCCAAGTCTTTCGGCAGTGACTTCAAGACTGCAGGTTGATTTGTCAACCCCTGATCAAATTGGTACGACGATTCCGTTAGTCGTGTCTAACATGACGGCGATCGCTGGTCGGCGAATGGCAGAAACTGTTGCTCGTCGCGGAGGGCTAGTTGTTCTTCCGCAAGATATTCCTCTGGACGTAGTTGAAACCGTTGTTGCATTCGTCAAGTCGCGTCATGCAGTTATTGATACGCCGATCACGATGCGTGTAGATGGCACAGTAGGTGAGGCGCTCAGTCTGATTTACAAACGAAGTCATGGTGCAGTCATTGTTGTTGACGACGAAGGTCGTCCTGCTGGCATTTTTACAGAAAAAGACGCAGCCGGGTTTGATCGGTTTACACAGATTCGCAACGTAATGAGCACCGAGATGTTTACGTTGAAAGAAACGCTTAGCCCTCAGCAAATGTTCGAATGTCTTACCGAGGCCAGGTTGTCGGTCGCGCCAGTTATTGACAATGAGGATCGCTTGGTTGGCGTGATCACGAGGAACGGTGCCTTGCGTAGCACCATCTACAAACCGGCTCTTGACAGAAATGGTCAACTTTTAATTTCGGCAGCGGTTGGCGTAAATGCCGAGCCAGCCAGTCGCGCAAAAGAACTTGCACGAATGGGCGTCGATGTCATTGTTGTCGATACGGCGCATGGTCATCAAGTTCGAATGCTTGAAGCTATTGAAGATGTGCGCCAAGCAGTTGGTGACTTAAAAATTGTTGCAGGAAATGTGGTCACTGCGGAAGGTACACGCGACATTATTAATGCTGGCGCCGACATCGTAAAAGTCGGGGTGGGTCCGGGCGCAATGTGCACTACCCGAATGATGACCGGTGTCGGAAGACCACAGTTTTCTGCAGTCTTGGAGTGCGCGCAAGTCGCCACCGAACTAGGCAAGCATGTTTGGGCCGATGGCGGTGTTCGTTATCCGCGTGACGTGGCTCTTGGCTTGGCAGCCGGAGCAGCAAATGTAATGTTTGGATCGTTACTCGCAGGTACATACGAATCGGCCGCCGACACTTTGCGTGACACGGACGGTCGCTTGTATAAAGAAAGCTTTGGAATGGCCTCAAATCGTGCAGTTCGAAATCGCACACGAACAGAAAGTGCATTTGATCGGGCGCGCAAAGAACTATTTGAAGAAGGAATTAGTTCGTCACGTATGTACCTGGACGAGCACCGTCCGAGTGTTGAAGATATTATCGATCAGATTATTTCAGGAGTCCGCTCTTCATGCACGTATGCAGGTGCCTCTAACATCCGAGATTTTCAAGATCGCGCAGTTATCGGCGTGCAAAGTGCGTCAGGTTACGATGAAGGTCGCGCTCAAGACACGAGTTGGTAATTAATGGCATCTAGTCGAATCAGTCGATGATCATCGTCGCAATCGATGGGCCTGCTGGTGCGGGCAAGTCGACTATCGCCAAGGCGTTGGCGAAAAAACTTTCGCTTCGATACCTCGATACTGGCGCAATGTACAGAGCCGTGACCTTTCTCGCTTTGGAGCGAGGTGTTTCATTAAACGATGAACAGGCCGTCGCAAAACTTGCAGTTGATTGTGTGATGGATATCAACGACGAATCAGTTGTTATCGACCAAATAGATGTGACTTTGCAGATTCGCGGTCCGAGGGTAACAAATGCCGTAAGTCTGGTGGCCACAAATTCATTGGTGCGAAATGAGTTACGCAATCGTCAGCGAGAATGGGCGACAAAGTTTGGAGGTGGAGTTGTTGAAGGGCGAGATATCGGTTCAGTCGTGTTTCCCGAAGCGACGATCAAGGTCTATCTAACGGCGTCACCGTTGGTTCGAGCGAAACGACGAGTTGCTCAGTCGGGTGGGGACGTTGTTGAAATCGCCAGTGAAATCGCCGAAAGAGATTTAAGGGATTCATCTCGCGCCGATAGCCCTCTGACAAAAACGTTTGACGCAATTACTGTCGATACGAGTGACCGCACAGTTGACGATGTGGTCTTGCAAATCATTTCGTTACTCAACGGCGTTTCAAAAAACTAGCTTTTGCGATGACGGCCGTAGATACCTTCTTGGCGGGGCAAAGCCCTGGAAGCAAGGTTTTGTATCGTGTTGTTAGATCTTTGATCGTATTGTTTTGTCGCATTTTCTTTCGTTTGACTATTTATGGCCAAGAAAATATTCCTAAAACGGGTGCTTTTATTTTGGCGCCGATTCATCGTTCGAACGTCGATACACCAATTACCAGTGCCGCCACAACAAGACGTTTGAGGTTCATGGGTAAAGATTCGTTGTGGCGGAACAAACCTGTCGCTGTTGTGCTGTCTGCCCTCGGTGGGTTTCCGGTAACTCGTGGAGTCGCCGATCTTGAGGCACTCAAAAGATGCCTAATAGTTTTGGCGGCAGGTGAGCCCTTGGTGTTGTTTCCCGAAGGCACGAGACAGTCTGGAGCGACAGTTCAACCGCTTTTTGATGGGGCCGCGTATTTGGCGATAAAAGCTTCGGTACCAATCGTGCCGGTCGGATTCGGTGGCACGGAGGCCGCTATGCCAAAAGGATCAAAGATGATCTATCCCCGAAAATGCTCGATGGTGATTGGTGCGCCGATTTTTCCTCCTCAGAGTCAAAATAGTCGTCTCCCGCGAACCGCAACCACAGATTTGACAGCCGATCTGGCCGGTGCCCTGCAGATCGTTTTTGATGACGCTAAAAGTAAAATTTTATAAATATTTAAAATAAGCCGCGAGCACTTTTTGCATCGAAATCAAGTCGCTTACTCCGCACACTTCTCGCGCTGAATGCATGGATAATTGCGGGATTCCAATGTCGACGGTGTCGATTCCTAACCGTGTTGCGGTGATCGGGCCGATTGTCGTGCCGCATGAAATATTGTTTCGTGAAACAAAAACTTGGTGCTGAACTTTCGCTTTTTCACAGGCTCTGATGAACATGCCTGCAGATTCTGCCGAGGAGGCATAACGCTGATTTGAATTCAGTTTTAGAGCGGGGCCATGATTAATGAGCGGCGCATTTGCGAGGTCGTGTCGATCGGGATAATTGTGATGCACCGCGTGAGCGTTATCTGCAGAGATACAACTTGATTTTTTCAAAGACTGTAAAAAATCAACACGAGATATCTTTTGACTCGCCGCGATTCGTTCTAGTGAATGTTCAAGAATCGGGCTAGCGGCACCAGTCGCACTTTCACTGCCCACTTCTTCATGATCGAATAGAGCGACTACCTGTGACGCCGAAGATTGGCTCACCTGAGTGAGCGCCGAAATTGCCGCCCAACAGGATGCTTGATTATCGAGACGACCACTCGCAAAAAGTGACTCGTCTGCACCCAGCAACGAGGCTCTAGTCGTATCAAAAAGCTGCGCCTCAATCTGAACGATCTCGGATGGTTTCACCTTGCATTGCTCGGCAACCCAACCGAGAAAACTTTTGCCATTTTTTGATGTTGACCAAGCGGGGGACAAGTGCATTTGTTTATCGAGAATCAATCCTCGCTCGTTGACTTCACGGTCAAGATGAATCGCCAATTGAGAGATGCGGGCAACAGGATGTTGCGACGCAAATAAGCGGGTCGATCCTGTTTTGAGTACGGCGTGACCCGCGATACCAAGGTCTCGATCTAGCCAACTATTAAGGAGCGGACCACCATAGATCTCGACGCGCAAGGTATTGAAGCCGAATTTAGATTCATCAGGGTTTGATTTAACTCGCAAGCATGGAGAATCAGAATGTGCACCAATAATTCGAAAGCCACTTTCGGCGGTCTTTTTGCCAGTTCGCCATGCGATCAATGAACCGGCATTGACGACGAACCCCTGCGAAGGGTTGGTGATTTCTCGATTTGAAAAGTCTTTGAACTTCGCCTTCTCAAGTAGCGCAGAAATATAGCCAACCAAATGTCTTGGCGTCGGTGATGAGTCAAGTTGCTCGGAGATTGAGGCAATCATGGCACTCGTCATAGGTTGATACTCTTCAAAGAAATTTCCTGTCCGAAAAATGTGCATGAGGTTTTTGAAATATCACCAGTCGAAACGGCTTCTAGTTTTGCAATACAAACCGACAGTGCGTCGCGCTGATTAAACGAGAAATAGCCGAGAAATCCAAAAATAACGAGAAGAAGAACTTTTGAAATTACTGATTTCACGAATTTGAGAACAATCAAGAGTCCCAGGACACTTAAAGCCAAAGAACCGAGACCAATATTTTTTGCAGTTTCAGAATCAAGGGAAATCAAGTCCATGCATCTAGTGTGGCAGGACTATGACTAATCAACCAGTAAGTCTTTCGCCAAATGGCCCACCCGAGACAGTTTTGCCAGAATTCAACCCACGAATCGTTCAGTCGCTGCAAGATGCTGAAACTGGTGATTTGGCAACACACCGTCAAAAAGTATTCTCAATCGTTTCAGAGAATCCGACTTTTTTGGCGGGGTGGGCGACCATCGGAGATTTAAGCGCACCAGGTATTGAGGCGTACATGGCCTACCGCGTCGGTTACCACAGGGGTCTCGACAGTTTGCGAGCCAATAATTGGCGCGGCTCGGGATATGTGCGCTGGAAACATCTTTCTAATCAGGGATTTTTGCGCTGTCTTGCTGGACTTGCGAAAAATGCTCGAATTATTGGCGAGGACTCTGAGTCAATTCGTTGTGAGCAGTTTTTAATCCAGTTAGATCCAAGTGGCGATGCAAATCACCTAGTTAGATGATTACGCCTAGATCAGCGAGTGCCGCTATTTTTGCCGGTGGCAAAAGCACTCGTTTTGGATCGCCAAAAATCAACGCTCAAGTTGACGGCGTTGAGTTCGGGCTTCGAATCGTTACGGCTCTCCGAGAAGCTGAAATTTCAACCATCAAATTAATTGGTGGAGATCACAACGATGCCAAGCGTTGGAATATTGGCTACGTTGCCGACGAATTCATTGATGCTGGGCCAGTTGGAGCTTTGGTATCTGCTCTGCGGGTTTGCACGTCGGAAGCGCTTCTGATTTTGCCCTGTGACGTGCCGTATATCGATCATAAGACTTGCTCTGAATTGCTAAGTTTTAACGATGAATTTGACGTCAATGTTGCCTTCACAGATTCTGCGCAATGGTTGTGCAGCAGCTGGAGGGTTTCTTTACTCGGGACAATTGAAGAAGAATTTGAAAAGGGAGTGACTGCGATTCATGTTCTTGCAGATTCGTTGAGAGTCAATTTCGTCACCGTCGCTGGTCTCGCTTTGCAAAACATCAATGAGCCAAGTGATTTAGCTCGAACTATAATTACTGAATGATCAAGGAAATCACTGCGGATGAATTGTCAAAGTCTTTTCGTTCGGTGCTTGTTATTGATGTTCGTGAGATCAGTGAGTATGAATCAGGTCATGTTCCAGGTGCTGTGAACATCCCGCTCAGTGGTTTTGCTCAAAGGCTGGGGGAAGTATCCAAAACACAAGCTGTTTTTATGATTTGTCGTAGTGGCGCTCGAAGCATGCAAGCTTGTGAGTTCTGCGTTGATGAGGGATATGAAAACATTGTAAATATTTCAGATGGAACAATCGGATGGATCAATCGTGGACACGAAATCGTAGTTGGCGGTCAAAAAGGGTGAGTTTTCTTTGGATTGATAATGACTCAGCTTTGAATGAGATAATCGATGAAATTTTGTCAGCAGAACGCTATGCAATCGACACAGAGTTTCACAGAGAGAAAACTTATTTCCCGCAACTTGCATTGGTTCAAATCAGATGGGGCTCAACGACTGCACTAATCGACCCATTGGCGGTTGACCCACGGGGTTTAGGGCGACTTTTTGAAAGTGATGTTCTGGCTGTCATTCATGCCTCGCAACAAGACCTAGAAGTTCTGCGTCACGCGTGTCTCGTGGCGCCCAAGCGCATTTTTGATTGTCAAATTGCAGCCGGGTTTATCGGGTTCTCGACGCCATCTTTGGCGACACTTGTGCAAACATTCAAGAAAGTTTCAATGTCAAAAGGTGACCGTCTTACAGATTGGTTACGTCGACCTTTGACAGAACAACAATGCAACTATGCGGCCGACGATGTCGCTCATTTGTTTGATCTGCATGACGAAATCTCCAAACAGTTGACCGAGCTCGGTCGGCTCGAGTGGGTTGAGTCGGCGTGTCGAGATTTTGTGCTCCGACCAGTTGGCCCGCAAGATCCCGCTTATGCATGGCTGAAGTTGAAAGAAGCAAGAGCATTGAAGGGCCCGTCTCGAGGTGTGGCGCAGTCAGTTGCCAAATGGCGCGAAGAGCGAGCAATGCGCAATGATGCGCCTCCACGTCGTGTGATGAGCGACATGGCGCTTCTTGGTATTTCTCAACGGATACCCAAAAGTGTCGAAGAACTTGCAACTACGCGAGGAGTTGATGATCGTCACTTGTCTTCCGAGGTTTGTCGTGAAATTATGGCTGCGGTGCGTGAGGGAAGTAAGCAGACGGTCGAGTTTCCTCAAAGTGAAATTGATGACGTTGAAAAGTGGGCTCGACCAGCATTGACGCTGATAACCGCTTGGATTGGTGAACTCGCCAGAAAACACAAAATCGACGCGACATTGTTGGCGACGCGAAGCGATATAACCGCCTTTTTACGAAAATCACCTGATGCGCGCCTCGTTCAAAGTTGGCGAGCGACCCTCGTAGGCGATGATTTAACCCGAATACTGAGTGGCGAAGTCGGGTTGAGTGTCGACCGTGACGGACATCTCAAATTAATTGAGGCGATAGCACCCTAAATCACACGTGTATCCACCGTTTTAATGAGCATCGTTGCTAGCATCTCACGCAATGTCTATCCACTAGGCGGTGACCAAAACCGGTAATCGCCCCAGAGAAATTTGGAGCCCTGCCGTGAAAAAGGGTCGTCATCGTCGATTTGAAGAAGCGCGTCGCCTTAAACAATCAGGTCCGTCTGCTGAGGATCTTGGTGTTGCCAGAGAAAGTAAGTCGAAGTCGCAAGAAGATGAATACGCCGCCATTGCAGAACGATATGGCGTGCGGTTTGATGAAAACGGTGACGAGATCGCCGATGATTCTGACGAAGATATTTCCTGACACCGAACTGAGCACACCATTAACAACATTCGTAACCTCGCGTTAGTAGCGCACGTAGACCATGGCAAGACGACCCTGCTTGATGCCTTTCTAAAAAGTGGTGGTACTTTCGCTGCCCATCAAGCGGTTGTGGATCGCGTCATGGACTCAAATGATCAAGAGCGCGAGCGGGGTATCACTATTTTGGCTAAGGCGGCTGAAATCGAGTGGCGCGGAACGAAAATTAATCTTGTTGACACCCCAGGTCACGCAGACTTCGGTGGAGAAGTCGAACGTGCACTAGCTCTTGTCGACGGAATATTGCTGTTAGTCGATGCCGCCGAGGGTCCGTTACCTCAGACTCGCTATGTGTTGTCAAAAGCCCTGGCTCGTGACTTGCCGGTTGTTGTCGTGTTGAACAAAGTCGATCGTGCCGATGCTCGACCTGAAGAAGTTCTGCTCGAAGTTGAGCAACTATTTTTGGATTTGGCTCACCACGATCATCATTTGAGCTTTCCAGTGATTTCAGCCGTTGCTCGTGATGGTAAATCGATGAAGGGCATCGGCATGCCGGGTGAAAACGCCGACTTGGTGCCGCTGTTGGATGCAATTCTCGACACTATTCCGGCGCCGTCTGCGGACCCGAAAGCGCCGTTACAGGCTCTTGTTGCGAACTTGGACGCCTCAGATTATTTGGGTCGTTTGGCAATCGGTCGAGTTGAAGCTGGAGTGATGAAAAAGGGTGACACGATTGTTGTTTGGCAACATCCGAATGCGACAAACCCTGCGCCATTCATCAAGCGCAAAATTTCGACATTGTTCGCGTTCAAAGGTATCGGTCGCGAAGAAGTGGCCGAGGTAAGTGCTGGAGATTTGTTCATTTTGGCCGGCATTGATGAAGTAGAGGTGGGCGACACGATTGCAGCAATTGAAAACGCTCCTGCGCTTCCACGTCTTGAAGTTGACGAGCCCGTTTTGCGGATGAGCTTTGGTGTCAATACTTCGCCGTTCGCGGGACGCGAGGGCACATACTTGACAAGTCGGCATTTAAGTGAGCGCTTGTTCCGCGAAGTGCTTGGCAATGTTTCTATTCGTGTGAATACCACGGAAAGCCCCGATGTAATTGAAGTCGCCGGTAGAGGTGAGTTGCAATTAGCTGTATTGATCGAAAATATGCGTCGCGAAGGTTACGAACTTCAGGTAAGTCGCCCCGAGGTCATCACCAAAGAAATTGATGGAAAGAAGCACGAGCCACTTGAAGCAGGGACGATCGACGTTCCTGAAGAATATGTCGGTGCAGTGACCCAGGCTCTCGCACCACGCAAAGGTCGGGTTGTAAATCTTGAGCAAGGCGACAGCGGTCGGACGATCGTTAGTTTCCAAGCTCCGTCGCGTGGCTTGATCGGCTTTAGATCCCTACTTTTGACTGTTACACGAGGTACGGCATTGCTTCATCAAAGTCTCAATGGATACATGCCGTGGGCGGGTGACCTGCCGCATCGTATGGGTGGGGCGATGGTTTCTGATCGAAAAGGTTCAACTACTGCTTACGCTCTCGATAATTTACAGTTGCGTGGAACTCTTTTCGTTGCCCCAGGTGTAGAAGTTTATGAAGGCATGGTTGTTGGCGAGAACGCCCGCGAAGATGAAATGGTTGTCAATTCGGTGAGACCCAAAGAGTTGACGAACATTCGCACCCACAGTCATGACGATGGCCCGAAATTGGCCACGCCTATAACTCATACTTTAGAAACGGGCATCCAGTGGATCGGTGAAGATGAACTCGTCGAGGTGACACCGACAAATATTCGCGTTCGTAAACGGTTCTTGAGTGTTGAAGATCGACGAAAGTCGAATAAGAACAGCAAAAATTAAGAAGTTTGTTTTCGTCGCACCTGTGGGTGTGGCAAGAAGGTCGTGCGTGGCTTCTGCAGTTGTTTGACGATCATTTCGTAAATCTCGTCGCCGCAAAGTTCGACCAATTCATCTTTGAGATACTTATAAACGGGACGAGTGCCGACAAACGCTGCTGGGTCGTCGGTGCACCACCAATGAAAGTCATGACCCCCGCCACCCCAGTCGCGACGTTTCCATTCGCGAACAATTGAGAGAATGTGATCTTCGTCTTCGTCATGCTGTTCGAGGCGAAGTGGCACCTGCCAACAAACATCTGGTTTCCAGTCCATTGGGCGCTCTTTTGCAGTGGTTGCAGCGATATGAAATGCGCAACCCATACCGCCCTCAAAGTCTGGGCGATTATGAAAAATGCATGCACCTTTATAGGTTGCCGTGACGTCAGAACCGTCTGAATCTTTTTTAAGCCACTTATTGTTTTTACCTTTATCAAAATTCTGCCAATGTTCAGGCTTGAGGCGCTTGACAAATTTTTTGACGGATGCCAAATCTTCTTTATCGATGAAGTGCGCACCGTGGCTACAGCATCCTTGATGCAACTCTGGCGCCGCGTCGTCTAAGACCCCTTGGCAACCTTTGCCATAGATGCAAGACCAATTCGATCGAAGAAAAGTAGCGTCGATCAGCCAAGTTTGTTCGAGGTCCGGATCGGCGAAACTAATCCATTCGTGAAGCTCTTCGGGCTGTGACATCTCCGAGCACGCTAATGGCATACTTAAAGCATCATGCTTAATTCAGAAGAAAATTTTGACGAGATCATCGATCAACTTAAAATCATTTCCGAGCAACTCGGTGACAGAGCTTTAAGTTCTCTGAAACAGGCTCACGCGGCAGGCGAGTCAAAGCGACCAGAACTCGAACGCACGATCACACAGGCGCGAAGGGCCGTTGAGAAAGCGATCAGTTTGCTTATTGTCCGCGGTTGATTGCATCTATCAGCATGCGCAAACGCCCAAAATCTCGTCGAGCAAATTGAAATGCAACGCGATGCTTATCAAGATTGTCATTGTCGTTAACTTCTTGTTGTGTCGCCTCTATGGTTTCAAACGACGAGTTGACACAAATGTCGGCGAATTGCGTGTTGATCACCTTCAGTTCTGGTGCAGAAAGTTCACGATTTAAACGCAGTACTAGTCGTTTACCAACAAATCGCATCGAGTGATACGTCGAGTAAAAATTGTCAATTTCGGCGACCGCTACATCCACCGAATTGCAAACTTTATACAGAGCCAAATCTTGCAAGGCGACAAGTTTGCGGGGTACAAGTGTTTCTTTGATAAAGCCATCTAAATTCTCCCAAAAAGGATCATTAGGTAAATCTAGAATCACGATCGGCACCGGATTGCCCTTGCCGGTCTGTGACAGTGTGAGAAGTTCAAACATTTCATCAAGAGTGCCAAAACCACCTGGCATACAAATGAATGCATTTGACTCTTTAATCAACATCAGTTTGCGAGTAAAGAAATATTTCATCGACACGTATTTATCATCACCTGCAATAATCGGATTAGCCGAGGTTTCGAATGGCAGGCGAATGCTCACGCCAATCGACATATTGCGACCAGCGCCCGACATACCGGCTTCCATGATTCCCGGTCCCGCACCAGTGACCACCATCCAGCCATGTTCTGCAAGCTTGGCAGCCACGGCTTCGGTGTGCTTATAAACAGGATCATCCTTGGTTGTTCTGGCTGAACCAAATATCGTTACTTTTTTACGATCGGAAAATGGAGCAAACATCGCAAATGCTTCACGCATCTCGGCGATCGCTGCAGTCGCGATTTTGAGATTTAAAGTACTGGTTGCATCAACACCAAATTGAAGCGATGACTGAATCATTTCGGATATGAGCTGACGATCAAACTCAACCTTGGACTCGTCAAGAAGCTGATTGATAAGTGTTTTAATGTTGTCGGTTTTCACTGCGATAGTTCTTGAGCCTTTGTTCCGAGGACATCAAGCAGTTCATCGAAGCTTTTTTGAAACGAGCTGACGCCCTCACGCTCCAAACGATTAGCAACATCTGAAACATCGATACCAAGTTTGCCGAGAGACAACCATTGCGCGTGCGCACGGTCAAGGTCTTTGGTGATCGTTTGAGCGATTACCCCGTGATCTTTGAAGGCGCTAACGGTGTTATCTGGCAGGGTGTTTACAGTATTTTCACCGATCAAATTGTCGACGTAGAACGTGTCTTTGTATTTTGGGTTCTTTGCTGAAGTGGATGCCCAAAGGGGTCGCTGAACTCTTGCACCTAACTTTTCAAGATTCTTCCAACGCGGTCCGGTAAAAGTCTTGCCAAACATCTCGTATGCGAGTTTTGCTTGATTAATCGCAGCAGTGCCGAGCAGGCTCGTCGCTTCTGACTTGGTAGATAGCTCAAGTTGTCGATCAATTTCTGTATCAACTCGTGAAATGAAGAAACTTGCGACACTTGCAACGGTTTGCACCAACGACGGCGAATTTTTTGCCAAGATCTCGAGACCATCAAGATAAGCATTCATTACCTGCTGATATCTTTGAAGGCTGAAAATAAGCGTAACGTTGACATTTCTGGCTTCGCTGATCATTGTTTTAATAACCGGAAGACCTTCAATCGTCGCAGGAATTTTAATCATCGCATTTGGACGACTGATTTGGAGATGTAATTGTCGTGCTGCAGTCAATGTTTTTGCGGTGTCGTGGGCCAAATTAGGGTCAACCTCGACGCTTACAAAACCATCTTGACCGTTTGACTCTTCATAAAGTGATTCGAAAACATCCAATGCCGAATTGATGTCGCTGAGCACCAGATGCCAGTAACTTTCGAGCGGGGATTTATCATCTTTTACCAAGTCGGTGAATTGCTCGACGTAATCTTGCGAACCTTGGATCGCCTTTTGAAAAATCGTCGGATTTGAGGTGAGGCCTCGAATACCAGAACTACGGATCTGGGCCAACTCTCCCGATGTGATGTAACTGCGCTTCAAGTTGTCGAGCCATGGACTTTGCCCACACTGTTCGTAAAGTGCTTTTAGTCGATCAGACATCGGTTACTTTACAGAACTTATTTTGGTCGCCATATTGACGATTGACTCGACGTTGATTCCGAGATTTTCGAGCACAACGGCACCAGGCGCGCTCGCGCCGAAACGATCGATCCCGATGACGTAGTCCGCGTACTTATGCCAGCCCATTGTGACTCCGGCTTCAACCGAAATCACCGGAACATTTTTTGGAAATACGACTTCTGAATCACCGAACTTTTCGAACCGATCCCAACTTGGCATCGAGACGACTTGAGCGCGTATCCCGATTTTTGCAAGGTCGTCGGCTGCCAGCGTGCACAGACCAACTTCGCTTCCTGTCGCGACCAAGACAAGGTTCGGATTTGAAACTAGAACTCCGACAAGTCCCGCGCCAGTCTTGACGGCACTGCCGTCGGTAACGCTCAGCACGGTTTGTCGAGACAAGATCAACGCGGTCGGACCATCGTGATCAACCGCAGCACACCATGCTGCAACCGTTTCATTGGGGTCGGCCGGCCGAATCACTTGCAGACCAGGTATCGCCCTTAGCGAAGCGAGTTGTTCGACGGGTTGATGTGTTGGGCCATCTTCGCCGACGCCAACTGAGTCATGCGAGAAAACGAACACACACTTCGCCTTTGAAATCGCCGCAAGTCGAATTGCCGGTCTCATGTAATCGGCAAAAACGAAAAATGTTCCACAAACTGGTAACACACCACCATGAAGCGCCATGCCAACAACAGCCGCACCCATTGCATGCTCTCTGATCCCAAAATAAATTTGACGTCCGTCAGGGGCATTCGCGCTCTGAGCGATTTGTTTGGATAACTTTGTTCCTGTATTACCGGTCAAGTCGGCCGAACCGGCGAGTAAGCCGGGAAGTGCGGGCAAAGATGCGTCTAGCGCTTTTTGAATGACCTGACGAGTTGCAAATTGTGACTTATCGTCGAACACGGGTAAGAGTGAACTGAAAGACGATGAATTTGGCGTCGACCATGCTGCATCCCACATATAACGCTCTTCAATCTCGCTCAAATCAGATTCGTAATTCATGCTCAGCGTCTTACCGCGGGTGTTTGCATGGCTGCGAATTGCGGCAACCAGGTCTGGTGGTGCCCAAAATGGCTCGTCAGGAACCTGCATTACTTTTTTGGTCGCAGCGACATGAGCCGCATTAAACGGGTTGCCGTGCGCTTCGTGAGCATCAGTGAAGTCAGGCGATGGAAAGCCGATGTGGGTCTTCAAAACACAAAGTGTAGGAGCGCCTCGTGACGCGCGTGCCGTGATTAATGCGTCTTCGAGAGCGTCGAGGTCATTGGCAATATCGCCAAGTTGCATTACGTTCCATCCGTAAGATGCGAATCGCTTGACGACATCGTCTGAACAACTCAATGATGTTGACCCATCGATCGTTATTGAATTATCGTCAAAAATACAAATCAGACGATCCAATTTGAGATGTCCCGCCAAAGAAGCCGCTTCATGACTAATGCCCTCCATGAAACAACCGTCTCCAGCAATTACAAAGGTATTGTGATCGCAGGCGATAGAACCGAATCGCGCCCGTAGATTTCGTTCAGCGATCGCCATGCCGACCGCGTTGGCAAAACCCTGACCAAGCGGCCCCGTGGTCACTTCGATGCCTGCAGTATGTCCGACTTCGGGGTGCCCAGGTGTTTTCGAATCAAATTGACGAAACTTCTTTAGATCGTCGATCTCGAGGCCATAGCCGTTCAAAAATAAAAGTGCATACTGCAAAATAGATGCATGGCCGTTGCTCAAAATAAAACGATCACGATTCTTCCAATTCGGATTGAGAGGATCATGGCGCAAAATGCGGCTGTACAAGACATGGCCGAGTGGAGCGAGTGCCATGGCCGTGCCTTGGTGTCCACTCTTGGCCGCAAGAGGGGCGTCCATCGCGAGGCTGCGTATCAGCGAGACTGCTTGAGCATCCTGCTGTGATGAAAGTTTCGACACCATTGCAACAAAACTAGTTGGTGTCGAGGCTCAAGTTTGATCCGATATTTGCTGGATCGGTGGCAGGACTGTAAGTGGCACCAAATGCCACTGGCCAGTCCCAACACGACAATGGGCGAAGATCTGTCCGTATTCGGTGATTGATAATTCACCACGAACCAGCCGAT
>Ga0049085_10000422_pt1 | contig 16826 bp, 15 predicted proteins | sample GreLakmeSU08MSRF_FD_66721 | JGI IMG/M metagenome (GOLD analysis project Ga0049085, IMG submission 66721) | Freshwater lentic microbial communities from great Laurentian Lakes, MI, USA - Great Lakes metaG SU08MSRF | ecosystem: Environmental > Aquatic > Freshwater > Lake | place: Great Lakes... | reverse complement strand
TTTGAATCACCTCAAGTGCGGCGAGCACCCCATAACAACCATCAAAGCGACCACCGGTGCGCACGGTATCAATATGCGAGCCCGACATGACCGATGAGCCAGTGCCAGTGTTCCAAGTGCCGATTATGTTGCCAATCGAATCAATTGAGACATCAAGATCTAATTCACGCATCCATGAGACGACCAAATCACGCCCATGCTTGTCTTCATCGGTGAGCGCTAGCCGGCAGTTGCCGCCACCATCGATTGGCGAGATCTCGGCGAGAGCGTTGATTCTTTCTGTGAGCCGTCTGAAGTTCACCTTTAAACCTAGGTGGCTGTTTCGAAAATCTCCGAGAGGCATTAACTAATGTTAGGCCCGAATTTGCCATGATGTATGAGTGATTAATCGAATCAAACTTGCGAAAGCTTTGGCGTCAGAAGAACAGCTTTTTAACGATCTGCATCCGCGTTCTTTTGCATTTTCACAAAGCGCAAATGATGCTTTGATTGGCGGTGTGCCGATGCCATGGATGAAGCGCTGGTCGGGTTCTTTCCCGATAACCGTTGAAAGTGCCGTTGGGGCGCGATTCAAAGATATCGACGGCATCGAATACGTAGATTTTTGTCTCGGTGATACCGGATCAATGACAGGGCATGCGGTCACAGAAATTACTTCGGCGATCACTGACCAACTGAATCGTGGCTCGACTGTCATGCTGCCGAGCCAAGACGCGACTTGGGTTGGCCAAGAGTTAGCTCGTAGATTCGGTCTGCCGAAGTGGCAGTTTTCGATCAGCGCGACCGATGCAAATCGATTCGCACTCAGACTTGCCCGGCATATAACTAAAAAACCGAAGGTTCTAGTTCACGATTGGTGCTACCACGGCACCGTCGACGAGACACTGGTTATTGCCGACAAAGATGGTCGAACAATTTCACGTCATGGGGCAATTGGGCCACAGGTGCATCCATCAATTACGACGCGGGTCGTACCGTTTAATGATCTGGTGAAACTTGAAGAGCAGTTGGCTTTTGATGATGTTGCTTGCATGTTGATTGAGCCTGCGCTTACAAACATTGGCATTGTGCTGCCCGAGGCTGGTTATCTCAAGGGTGTTCGAGAACTTACAAAAAAGCATGGCGTACTGTTGATCATTGATGAGACGCACACAATTTGTGCTGGTCCTGGTGGTGCGACAAAACTCTGGAATCTTGAGCCCGATATGTTGGTGATCGGCAAAACAATTGGTGGGGGAATACCCGTAGCCGCGTATGGTGTTTCGGCTGAGATTTTAGTTGATGTAGAAAAATTACTGAATGGTCACGATGTTGATGTTTCGGGTTTGGGTGGCACTCTTTCGGGCAGCGTTTTGGCAATGGCGGCTGTTCGGGCCACATTGACAAATGCGTTGCTGGCAACTCAATTTGAAAAAACAATCGCGCTCGCCACTCAATGGACACAGGGTGTTGTCAAATCGGTTGAAAATCATAAGTTGGACTGGAGTGTGCAACAACTTGGATGTCGAGCAGAGTATTGGTTTTGTAAGCCTCCCAAAAACGGGGCTGAGGCGGCGGCAGGCGTTGATGCCGAGCTTGAAAATTTCATGCACCTATACGCGCTAAACCGCGGTGTACTTCTCACGCCGTTTCATAACATGGCATTAATCTCGTCATTTCATTGTCAAAGTGATATTGACTTACATACACAAGTCTTTGATTCAGCGCTTGACGTGCTGCATAGTTGAGTCGCGAATTCATCGATGACCCTGTTTGAGTTCACCGCAATAGCGGTCATCGTGCTTGGAGCATCGTTGATCCAAGCACTATTTGGCTTTGGGTTTGGTTTGATTTCGGTTCCACTAATGATTTTTTTTGTCGATCTACCCACGGCAGTTGTTACAGCTACCGCGGTATCAACTGTGAGTTGCGGTGTGCAATGGATCGAATCGCGGGCAGTGTCAGCAAAAATAATGTCGCAGAAACTTGTGATTTCAGCATTATTTGGCATGCCGTTCGGTCTGTGGCTTTTGAATAATGTCGAGGCGCGACCGATGAAAGCGCTACTCGGCGTGGTTGTGCTGATTGGAGTCGTGCTGAGCGTGAAGGGCTTCGACTTAAGAAGATTGCCCGTGAGTTTTGATTACTCTATGGGGTTTCTGGCTGGCATTCTCTCGACAGCCACTTCAACAAATGGACCACCCCTCGTCTTTCTTTTACATTCTCGGCTTTACTCTCCGCAAGATTTTCGCGCCGTACTTAATCGAGTATTTACGATTCTCAACTTTTTGACATTGGTTACTTTTGCTTTTGCAGGAATGATAAATGCCGACTCAGTGAGGCTTGCACTATTGGCTATTCCGATAATGGGTGTTGGGGTTTTTTTTGGGACAAGGGCAAGAACGCTGATCAACCCAGAGCAATTTCGCGGACTGGTAATCGCCTTGTTGTTCGCAACCGGTGTCAGTGCAATTATTAACGCAATTTTTAGTTAGCGAGAAAATACTTCGAGCCATTGCTGTTCAGATTGCGGTGCAAATACGTGATTGTTTGCAACTACCGTGCCCAAACTTGCCGTTGCTTCAGCCGAATATTTATGACCAGGGCAGACAACTGTGTTAGGCGACAACGAGGCAAGGGTTTTTAAACTTGAGTACATCTGCGACGGATTGGCACCCGGCAGATCTGTGCGACCACAACCGTCCAAAAATAAAGTGTCACCTGCGACGAGACGATTCTCGACCAAGAAACATTGACTTCCGGGCGTGTGACCAGGGGTGTGAACGAAAGTAATTGAAAGTTCGCCAACACTTAATTTGTCGCCCCCGACATGTTGAACCAAATCTTTTTCATCCACACCGGTAGTTTTAAGAATCCAATTCGCTTCATGGGTGTTTACGTGGACGGGTAATTGATAATTTTCTAGCAGTGCAGCAATACCTTGAATATTCATACCCATCATTGAGCCCCCGACATGATCGGGGTGATAATGCGTCGCAAGAATACCTGTGAGTTGCATTTCGTCTTGCTGAACAATTTTGACGATGTCATTTACTGCGTAAGCAGGGTCGACGACCACGCATTCGCGAGTCGCAAGATCACCAATCAGATAAACAAAATTGACCATTTGATGGGCCAAATTATCTTGTGTCGCAAAATCTCGTCCAGACAGCAACTGGCGAAAATAAAACCGGTCGGTATTTGAAGAGGTCATTTGAGAATCTTAACTTTTCGAAATTCAAGTATTTGTAGTATCAGTGTCAAAATTATGACGATAAGCCAAAGAATGCTGAAATTTTCAAGTGAAATACTATTTCGACCAACTTGAAAGACGAATGGAAGTGGAGAGAGCGAAATAGCGATAACTGTAATTAAAAAATAATTATAAAATTCTTTGGCTTGAAAAGCTTTATTTTTTGAAGCGACTATTAAATCTTGTTCATCAATCAAAAAGTTTTTGTGAGCAATTATCATTGCCGCTATTACTAAAACGAAAGTCGCATAGTATGCAAAACTCACTTCCGGTAGCAAACAGGGTAGGCACAGTGTCGCAATGAGAATTCGGCCTCGATTATTTTTAGTCTGGAGTAACATAAAAGTTATAGTTATCAAAATTAGTACCGCAACTGAAACTGCTAGGTACGATTGAGTCTCCAGAGATTTTCTAAATACGCTACTAAGCGATAAATCTGCTAACACTGTTGAATTGTATTGTTTTGAAAAGCCACTTAAGTTTTGATACCACGACTCAAAATTAGATATGGTGTCGCCAGGCCAGAACAAGAACGGTAATAAAATTGCAAATCCGACTCCAAGTATTGAAAAACTGAAATATTTAAATCGTCGAATCGCCAGAAATGCTATTGCAAGCAAAATGTATTGCGGGCGAATCGCGGCGGCCCCGATTATCGCTATGGCGGCTCCAAAGTTTGAACCCTTGAAAAATTTAATTGCGAAAATCATTAAAAAAGGAATCGCAAGACCAGCACTGTTACCTCGGTCAAGATTTGCGATAACGGGTTGGGCGAAGGCACTTAAGATCAAAAATAGAAGAACTTGTTGGTACTTCGCTTTAACATTTTTCGCGGCATACAACGCTGGGACGACTAGACAAAAGGTGAGAAATGATAAGTAGGTCCTCAGGGCAACTTGAACACCAAATAAATTTTGAATCACTTTTGCTATGACGTGGGGCATCAGGGCGGAAGGCGGATAAGCGTTGTTACTATTTACCCATACGTTTGGGTAGCCCTCAGTTGGAAGTGCATAACGGATTTCCTGAAAATCTCCAAAGCAATGTACGCCATATGCGGTATCGCACCGAAAATTGTCTTCGGCTTGAAAGCTAAGCGCTTGGGTGATTTGTTGATTGTAGTAACTACCTAAAATAAGAATTCCAAGGAAAGAAACACCCAGCAGAACCAATGTCAATGTAATTAGTCGCTGACTCCAAATATTTAAATCTGTTTGATCCGAATTGTTCATGAGATTTTGACTTATTCTAGAGTCATGAGTAAGTCGCTGCGTTACGGGGTGATTGGCGCAGGAATGATGGGGTGTGAGCACATTCGCAATCTTTTGGTGCTTCCCGATACTGAGGTTGTTGCGATTGCTGACCCGCACGCGGCGAGTCAAAAAAACGCCAAACAACTTGTGCCAAATGTCGTCATTTACGACGACTACCGCGAAATGCTGAAAAACGAAAATCTTGACGTCGCCGTAATTGCAACACCAAATTTTCACCACAGAGCTGTGCTTGAAGATGTTTTGCAAACTGGAATGCATGTGTTAGTCGAGAAACCACTTTGTATATCTGTCGACGAGTGTAGACAGATCATTGAAATTGAACAGCAAACATTCAAGGTGGGTCGGGTCGTTTGGGTGGGCCTTGAATACCGATATATGGCGCCTACTGCTCGGCTGCTAAGTGAAATTAGATCTGGCGTGTCTGGTGCTGTTCAAATGATCGCAATTCGCGAACATCGGTTTCCGTTTCTTCAAAAAGTCGACAACTGGAATCGGCTTAGTGCAAAGACCGGTGGCACGTTGGTCGAAAAGTGTTGTCACTTTTTTGATTTGATGAGTCTTATTGCACAATCAAATGCGGTTGCTGTTTTTGCAACGGGTGCTCAAGATGTCAATCATCTCGACGAGATACACGACGGCAAGAAATCAGATATTTTGGATAATGCTTTTGTGATAGTCGATTTCGAAAACGGTATTCGTGGAATGCTCGACCTCTCGATGTTTGCTGAAGGCTCAAAAAATGAACAGGAGATAAGTGTTGTGGGGAGCCTCGGTAAAATAGAGGCCTTGGTGACCGAATCTGTAATTCGTGTCGGTGTGCGATCAGGTGGAGCAATTGGCGTTCAAGAACACAAAGTTTTGCAAGACAACGGTGTCGTTGCGGGTTTTCACGCGGGGGCGTCGTATGTCGAACACCAAAAAATGCAGCGCGCTATCCGTAGCGGAGCCTTAGCCGAAGTCTCGTTGCAAGATGGCTTAAAATCTGTGGCAATCGGACAGGCTGCGCATCTCAGCATCGCCGAAAAGCGAAGGGTTCAACTCGCTGAATTATTAATGTAACTAAAATTAAACCACAAGCGTCAAACCACCATCTACGACGAACACTTGGCCAGTTGCATATTTATTTCGAATCAACGCAATCGTCGCCTCGCCACAATCTTGCGGTGTCGCCGATCGCTTTAGAGGTGCGATACGAGAAACGTTGTCGTGCTGAGCTTGCCAGTCTTTCGTCCATGGGGTTTCAACAAGACCAGGCGCCACAGCGTTGACACGCACAGGGCCGCATGATTTGGCAAGCAAGATTGTCATGTGATTCAGGGCAGCCTTGGTCATGGCATAGGCAATTGAACTGCCAACAGGTCTTAACCCTGCTATCGATGTGATATTGACTACGTTGCCATCTGTACTTTTTTGAAGATGAGGCATCGCAGCTTTGGTCAACCACCATGTCCCAAAAATATTGACATTAAAAGTTTTCTCAAAAATTTCATCAGTTAGTGCGTCAAGATCTTGATGTGCAACGAGGGTCGTCCACCCGGCATTATTTATCAAAATATCGAGTTGACCGAATTTATTCAATGTTTTATCTATCAAATTTTGGCCTGACTGTTTGTCACTGATGTCTGCTTGTACATAAAGTGATTCGCTGGGTAGAGACTTTGCAACACGTTCGCCAGCATCAACCGATTTTGCGGAGTTGACCACGACCCTTACTCCGAGTGCACTCAAACGATTGGCTATTTCCTCACCGATTCCCGATGATGAGCCAGTGACTATTGCAACTTTGCCAATTAATTCGTCGCTTCTTAAATTGGCCATGTTAGAGAGCCTTTAGGCTAATGCACTTAAAATTTTTGTGCGAATACGCGCAGGGGCATCGTTTTTTTGTTCGTGATTGTCGATGCTTGTCGCAAGTTTGAGCAATCCATTAATCCCGATATATCGCAATGGTTCAACTTCCCATTTTCTTGAAGTCTTATTTACCCACGCCAACCTAGTTAGCGGGTGATTGTCGTTGGCAATTAAATGGGCGAGTGTTCTTGCGGCGAGGTTCGAAGCGGCAACGCCATCGCCAACGTAACCACCCAAAGATGCCAAACCAGATTTTGGATTAAAATTTACTGACGGCTGCCAATTTCGTGGCACCCCGAGAGGTCCGCCCCACTTATGGGTGATTTCAACATTTTTCGTGACCGGAAATATCGCATGCATTGAATCGATGATCTTGCCATGAATCAACGAATCATTATCAAATTCGGGCTTGACATTAGATGCGAAGTGATATGGCGCACCACGTCCACCAAAAGCTATTCGCTTATCTTTTGTGAGCTGAGAGTAAATAATCATATTTCGCGCGTCGTGGTAAGTCTCTCGGTTGCACAATCCGATAGATGAGATTTGAGAATCTGTTAAAGGTGCTGTAGCGACCATGTATGAATAAAGTGGCGCAAGAGAACGTCGATGTTGTTTGATTTGAGCGGTATAGCCCTCGGTGGCTCTAACTATTACATCGGCACGAAAATCAAATTCTGAAGTCTTAACGAGCCCGGATTGATAGGCGACAACAGGGGTATTTTCAATTATTTTGACCCCAAGATCGCGCACTGCTTTGACCAGACCGTGCACAAGTTTTAAAGGATGAATTACCGCGCAATGGGGGGTGAAACTAGCTTTTTTTAAACCAGAGATACTTATTCGCGATGATAATTCGTGATCTGACATCAATCGAAAGTCGTCATCGCTGTAACCAAAATCTCTGAGACTCTGCACCTCGTTGAGAACCCGATCAACCTGAACTGCATTTGTCGCCCCTTGTATTGTGCCACCCTGTAAAAAATCACAATCAATGTTTTCAGCAAATAAAACTGATTTTATTTCATCGAGTGTTGCAATGCTTTGAGACATCATTTCAATAGCCGCATCTCGGCCGTGGATATGCGCAAGTTCGGCTATTGAGATCGGTAAAAAGCCGCTGCACCACCCACCATTGCGACCACTTGCACCAAAGCCGACTCTTGCTGCTTCAAAAATTGTGATCCGCGCTTTGGGGATAAGTTTTTTGAGGTAATACGCCGACCAAAGCCCGCTATAGCCCGCCCCTAAAATCGCAATGTCAGCGGTTCGGTCACCGTCAATTTTTGATTCAGAGCCATCAATTTGCGGCATGGTTGCCTGCCAAAGCGAAATCACATCAGTGACGCCCAACGGACACGAAGTTTTGGCTCGGGGTCATTAATTATCGTTTTTTCAACATCAATTTGTAACGTAAACGGCTGGTCGTCGGTGAATTGCGGCCAAAAGACTTCACCTGTTTTCGCAAACGAGATAAGTTCAGAAGTGAAGTGCGTAGAAATAAGTGTTCGCTCAGAGTCTGAACCGGTGAATAGTTCAATGTTTGGCTTGTCGAGATTGCTGAATAAAAACGGCAAGTCGAGTGCATGGCAACATCCAAGTGCACCATCAAAAACAGGAGTGGCCCACGTGAACCAATAAAGCCAGGTTTTAGCCGACTTCGAATTGCGGGTTGAGCAAAGGCTCCAAGCAGGGGCACGAAAAAAATGGTCGGTATGCATTGCAGCAACCAACTGAGCAGGCGTGTGGTTGGGTCTATGTTGCGAATATTCAAGCCAAGAATCATCGGTTTGATCAGAAAACACTTCGCGAAAAAAGTCTTTTGCAGTTGACTCATCGATTAGTGCCGCCTGTGGATTAATGGCTGTCCAAAGACGATTCTCGTCACGATTTGTACCGATTACTAATGGGACACTTGTCGAACCTGACGCCTCATAAGGCTCGAGGGGCAGACCAGAGCCTCCGCAGGTTGGTGAAAAAGTTGAGATATAACTTGTCGAAACGAGTCCATCAGTGTCAACGAACATTTTTGCAGTCGCATCGATTATTTGTTCTGTTGATAGTTTTTCAACTTCAGTCAATTTCGTACATTGAGTCGCCGTGAGGAATCTTTGCAAAGAAGTATCAGCATCCTGCTTTGATCGAAGCTGCAGCAACGATGGACTCGATGCCCAACCTCTCGCAACAAGGCCATGGGCGAGAGGTGACGCAGTCAGAGCAACGACACTGCTGCCGCCAGCAGATTCGCCGAAAACCGTGACATTGCTTGAATCGCCGCCAAAAGCAGCGATGTTGCGGTTCACCCACCGCAGGGCACTGATCTGATCAAGCAATCCAAAATTATCGTCGCCAATAAAACCGAATGGTCCGAGACGGTAATTGATGGTCACAACCACAACATCGCCCAGTTTCGAAAGATTCAGACCGTCGTACCAACTAGTCGCACCCGTACCGTTCGTGAATGCGCCACCGTGAATCCAAAAAAGCACTGGATACGTTTTGGCTAGATCTTGTGGTGCCCAAATATTTAAGAACAAACAGTTTTCACTCACAGGGATCTGTTTTGTGTTCAGAATATCTTCCATAAAACCAGGCACTTGAGGAGATTGTGGACCAAATTCGATCGCATCAACTACCTCGCTGTAGCTCAAAATATCAACAGGATCACGAAACCTCTCTGCGGTTGCGTATTGAATACCGAGAAATCGATTCGTGGTCTCATTGATGATTGTGCCGTTGAAAATACCTGACTTACTCTTTACGATCACCACCTTTTCAATCTAATCCGTAGTCGTTAGATTGTTTGTTGTGTTTCAAGCGAAAATTGGCGCCGTTATTGACAAGCTTTGGCGTCGCATGCAAATTGTTGCAGCAATCGGACCAAACACGACTCGCGGAAGAAAGTTCGGCAAGTTCGGTGCAGGTTCAATTATTTTGTTCCCTGCGACGACGATTTTTAATGAGCGATATATCCACATCGGAAGCAACACGATGATTGGTGAGCATGTTGCGCTTTCTGCCGGCATGCTCCCAGGGCAAATATCTTTGACAAATCCGGTTGTAAGAATCGGCGACCGTTGTTTAATCGGTCGAGGGTCGGGGATTGTCGGTCATCTTTCGATTGATATTGGCGATGATGTATGGACGGGTCATCATGTTTATATCACCGATCAAAGCCATGGCTACGAAGACGTGTCAAGACCGATCTCTGTTCAATCTCAACCCGAGAAACCGGTGTCGATCGGAAGTGGTTCTTGGTTGGGTCACGGGGTAGTCGTTCTGCCTGGTGCAAAGATTGGGCGAAATGTCGCCGTCGGCGCAAATTCAGTCGTGACCGGTGAGTTACCGGATTTCTGTGTTGCAGTCGGTGCACCGGCGAAAGTTATTCGTCAATATTCAATAAATTCTGGTTGGAGTGCTAAGCAGATTAAAATTTAAATCGATAAGTCAATCGGTGGCTTGCAACTCTTCATTTCATTTTCGGCCGCAAATGTTGCAATTTTTTCACTAATTGGCAAACCTTGTATCGGTGTTTCGGCGAACTGTACGTTATTGCCGGCTCTCAAATAATTTGCAAAGCTTCGACGATCGGCGATATAAATCTCATAATCGTCAAGCCACAAACCGACGACTGCAATACCTTTTGCATCCTGTGGCATTTTCGCCCGAAATTCGAGAACGAAGTCCTCGATTGTTTGCGTTGCAAGATCAATAATGCGAGCCCGATCTTTTAAGGCTTCTGGGCCGAGATCATCGACGATGCGATAATCAGCGAGATTTTTTCGGTTCTGTTGTGCGATTTGACATCTGGCTTGCGCATCTGCGGCCCATTGACGATCGGCGAATTTATTGACCGATTCTTTTGATGCAAAAAAGAGCCCATAAAACCACATCGCAGTAATTAGAAAAATTATTATCCCGAGCAGTGACCTGACGAACAATCGCACGACGATTAACGATAGGCGACATCGCGCACTGCTAGAACATAACTGTGGTTTTAATCGCAAATAATGCTGTGACGGCAGACTCAGCGAAAAAAGAAGCCAAAGGTCGGCTCAAGGAAGCTCTCGAGCTGATCAGAGAAGTAGTCAAATATCATCCTCGATTATTCATCATCGCGGTGTCGGGTGCAGCATTGTTTGCGATATGCACTGTTGCATCGTCGATTGGGCTGCGATGGATGATTGATCGTGTAATTTTGGTCCGCTTTGAGCAAGGAATAATCGACAGACAAGCGCTGCTCGCGGGCTCAGTGATCGTTATTAGCATCGGTCTTTTAAGGGCATTTGGCGTCGTCATTCGTCGCAGTTTCGCCGGCAAAACTGAATGGCGAACTGCTGAAACGATTACCGACAGAGTTCTGGATCATGTCGTTGCACAACCAGCCAAATGGCACCGTGCGCGAATGACCGGTGATATCGCCGCACGCTGCGGCGTCGACGCCGACGCAAGTGTCGCAATATTGGCCCCGCTTCCTTTTTCTACTTCTGTGCTCGTAATGATGGTGGTTTCGGCGAGTTGGATGTTGTACGTAGATATCCCATTGGGGATTATCGCTGTCGTTGTATTTCCCATCTTGCTTTTTTTGAATATCGGTTATCAACGTCGGATCGACCGTTTCTACAACTTGGCTCAGAAAGAGCTTGGCGCGCTCTCTGAGGCTGTTCACGAAAGTTTTGACGGCGTGATGGTTGTCAAGGCGTTTGGTGCCGAAAACCGAGAGACCGCCAGATTGGCAATCATCACCGCTCGACTTCGTGATGCGCGAATTGACGCGGTTGCCATACGTTCGGTATTCGAAGCGATGCTCGATGCTGTACCAACTTTAATCAACATTCTTCTTGTGGTTTTAGGCGCTTATCGTGTGCGATCGGGAGATATGAGCGTTGGAGAGTTGTCTAGTTTTATATATCTATTCACCTTGCTGATTTTTCCACTCCGAATCATCGGATATCTGTTCTCAGAAATACCACACTCGGTTGCCGGATGGCGTCGAATCAACGAGGTGCTTAATGAGCCCTTGATCCAAGATCCGCTATCTAGAATAAAAAACACATCATCCGGAGTCAGTGTCGAAATCAACAATTTAAACTATGGCCACACACAAGACACGGTTGTATTGCGAGATCTATCGTTGCTGATCAAGCAAGGTCAAATTGTTGCCCTCGTCGGAGCGACGGGCAGTGGCAAAACGACATTATTGCACCTCATCGCAGGATTAATTGAGCCAGATTCAGGATCGCTTGCAGTGGAAAAAGGAGGTGTCTCGTTAGTTTTTCAAGAAGCCTTTTTGTTCGCTGAAACTTTGCTCTTTAATCTCAATCTTGGTCTCAATATTTCGCAGGCGAAAATCGATGAGTCAATCGACATCGCGCAATGTCGAGATTTTATAAGTGACCTTGAAATCGGCATTGAAACCTCGATGAGTGAGCGGGGCATAAGTCTCAGTGGTGGACAACGCCAAAGGGTTGCTTTGGCGCGAGCCATTGCCCACGCAAGACCCGTGCTTTTGTTGGATGACACGACGTCTGCGCTTGACCCGACAACCGAAGCAAAAATTATCAGTAATTTGCGTGAATTTGCCCGCGAACAAACAGTCGTGATTGTTGCTTCGCGTCCATCAACTATCGCTTTGGCAGATGAAGTTTTGTTTCTAAGTGATGGTCAAATTTCTGATCGTGGCCGCCACGACGATTTAATGAGCCGGTGCGTCAAATATCGCGAGTTGATCCACGCTTTTGAACACGACCGCGAGGTCGTGTAGTGGTGGTTCAGAAATGACCGAGCCCATGGGGCGTTTTACGACCGCAAAAACCATTAATCGTGGCTTTAATGTTGCACCTGCCCTTGCAAAGGGCATCGGCGTTACTTTTGCTTTCGCGGTTATTGGTTCATTGGCAAGAGTCGTTATGCCGATAATGATTCAACAAACCATTGACAAAGGCCTTAAGCCTGGAAATATTCGCATTGGCTTCGTTCTTCAAGCTGGGGGCATTGCGGCAATATCTGTAATTGTTGCGTCACTTGCACTTCGCCAAGCAGTTTTACGTTTGGGTGTCGGAGCCGAGAATGGGCTTTACACGATGAGGGTCAAGCTCTTCGAACATATTCACCAATTGAGTCTTGCTGATCACAATGACGAGCGTCGAGGGGCGCTGGTATCGCGCGTCACGAGTGATATTGAAACACTCACCTTGTTTTTTTCTTGGGGCGCCCTTGTTTGGTTGCTTGACGGTTCATTAATGTTTGTCGTCGCATGTGTGATGTTGTCATATGACTGGATTCTGGCACTCGTTGCCTTTGTTGTTTCTGCGCCTTTATTTCTTGTTTTGCGGAATTTACAAAAACGATTAGTCACTGCTTACGACATTGCACGCGAAAACAATGGGCAGTTGCTTGGTGCGATCAGTGAACTGATTTCAGGCACTGAAACATTGCGCGCATACCAAGCCCATGAGCCGTTGGTTGCTAAAAGCAAAGAGGCAGTTACTAAAAGAGCAGATGCGCAAATTCGAGCAGGTGTCATAGGCGCGTTTCTGTTTCCATCCGGCGAAGTATTTGCGGTTTTTACAATCGTCGCGATAATTTTGGTGGGAGTTTTTCGCGGGGTAGACAGCGGACTCACTGCGGGCTCAATGGTTGGCTTTGTATTTTTGACTTATCGATTTTTAGAACCGATTGCAGAATTCACCGAGGTGGTTGATCAGACACAGACTGCAGTAGCTGGTCTTCGGCGTGTGCTCGGTGTGCTTGATACACCGATTGGGCCACCAGCGACCACTAATCCAATTAACTTGCCCAAGGTTCCTCTCAGCATCGAACTCAACGATGTGAGTTTTTCGTATGGCTCACGATTGGATACGCAAAACGACGATTTGCCGATTCTTCGAAATATTAGTTTGGTGATCCCGGCAAAACAACACGTTGCTCTTGTTGGCGTTTCTGGATCCGGGAAAACTACTTTGGCTAGATTAATTGCCCGACTTGCAGACCCGACGTTGGGTGCAATATCTCTCGGAGGAATCAATATTAAAAGAGTTGCAAATAGTGATCTGCGTCGTCGTCTTGTGGTTGTTCCCCAGGAGCCATTTCTGTTCAACAGTTCAATTGAAGAGAATCTAAGGTTTGCCAGTCCCGACGCGTCAGACCACGAAATTAGAAAAGTGATTTCACAACTTGAACTAGACGACTGGGTGCAATCGCTTTCTGCCGGAATACGAACGATTGTTGGCCAACGTGGGGCATCATTGTCAGCAGGCGAAAGACAACTTGTCGCCCTAGTTCGAGCTGCATTGACGAATCCTGATGTGCTTATTTTGGATGAGGCAACCTCCGCAGTCGACGCGATTGCAGAGGTTCGATTGACAAAAGCACTTCAAGCACTATCGAAGGGACGTACAACTATTTCAATCGCACACAGATTGTCAACGGCGGCGCGCGCAGACCGAGTGATCGTGCTTGAACAAGGTGCGATAAGTGAAGATGGTTCTCACGAACAGCTGCTGGCTGATAATCGGGGGTATGCGAAGATTTACTCACAATGGCTTTCGGCGACCTCGGTAAAAAAATAATTCATATGTCTTTAAAATACTTTGTTAAAACACTTCTTATTACATCATGCATTTTTGGAATAATTAGTTGTGCAAACAACGCCGAACGCGATGCTGTCTGCAGACAGTCAGATCGCTGGAATAGTGCAAGCACCCAAGCTGCGCTAGCGCTTGAAGAGATTGCCTTGATTAGACCTGCGAGATTGCGTGAGATCTTTGCCGAAATCGTACAGACCTTGATTTTTATAAATGAATCAGCACCACGTGAATTGCGCGATGACAGTGAGTCTCTGCTCAACACATACGGTGCTTTGTCTGATGCCCTTGCTGCGATTGATTGGGAGGGCCAACTAGCCGATAAGAATTCTGCGGTGACGAGTGCAGGGGTGCGACTTGCAAGCAACGACAACCAACAGGCCCAGGCAAACTTGGCGGATTACATTCTGGATAACTGCAGAGTGCAGATCGACAATGCGGTCAATAAATTTCCAAATGTCGGCACGACTCTGCCCGATCCTGTGATTCAAGACGAAGAAGCAGAGCCTCCATCTGTTGGTTATGACGATGATGCAAGTGTCGTCACCGCATTCGGATTCGTTGTCGTTGAGCGATTTGGTGTGGCGATCACAAGTGAACAGGCGAATTGTGTCGGCTCTGCACTCATGAGCGCAAATAAAAACAATGTCAGCGTGATTGATGAGACATATTGGGACGTACTTCAGGTAATTTTTGATGAATGCAAGGTAAATATAAATATTGAAGAGGCCTTGGCAACTGAATAATTGAGCAACGATTGCTAGAGTGTTGCGCAATGGAACTCTTTTTGTGTCGACATGCTCAGCCCCAATGGGTCGCTGATGGGTTATGTGTCGATAATCCTCCGCTTACCGATTTGGGTCGGCGTCAGGCAGCGTTGCTGGGGACACGTCTAAAACATGAGCGTTTTGACCATGTTTATGTGTCGCCCCTGTTGAGAACCAGACAAACGGCTGAACCGATACTCTCAGCCCTAAATCGTGCCGAAGTGATTGAGCCGTGGCTTGAAGAAATTCGAAGCCCAGTTTGGCAGGGTTTACCGAGTGCTCATGCTTCGAAGGCCTATCAAGAAGAGCGCTCACGACCTGCGCGCGAACGTTGGCAGGGTCTAGAGGGGGGTGAACCGGTAAAAGATTTCATCGCCAGAATCCACAGAGGTGCAGAAAATTTTCTTGCCGAACATGGCATTCATCGAATTGAGCATGAGTTGCCACTTTGGCATGTTGAAAATCCGGGTGAGCGCATCGCTTGTGTCGCGCATGCGGGCACGAACAGTACGGTGGTTTGCCACATGCTCGGATTAACGCCTACACCTTGGGAGTGGGAAAGATTCGTTTTGGGTCATGCGTCGATTACGAAACTTGAAGCTTTCAAGGTCGGCGGAGGATACACGTTCGCCTTGTCACCGCTTTCAGATCTTGAGCACATTGCGCCAGAAGATCGCACTTACTAAAAATACTGGGTGGCAGAGGATCTCACCTCTCTGCCACCCGTTTATCGAGCAGATGTTTACGGTTGTGGGAGCACTTCCGTTACATGACATGCATCGACAGCTTTGATTACTGGGTATGGATTCACTGCTTCGCCACCACCTGGGTGAACTTCGAAGTGAAGATGGGAGTTGCCGGCGTTTCCTGAGGCACCCATGTAACCGATGATTTGACCTGCACGAACTTTCGAACCAACCACAAGGCCAGGTGCAAACGAGTCAAGGTGGGCATAAAAGAAATAAGTTGCATCGGCTGCCGTCAGGCGAAGTGCATTGCCGCTCAACTTTGAATCGGCACCGTACATCTTTGTGATCGTTCCGTCGGTCACTGCATAAAGTGCAAGACCAGTTGGGCCGATGATGTCGACACCAATGTGCAAACGTCCACCCGACCGAATGTCGTGCCAACTGTCGATAAACGAGCAACGACCTTGCGACGGAAAAGCCTGAATTTGGGGGATTCCAAGAACTGCAAGATCTGGCAACACACCCAAGGCGATCGCCGTCGGTAAATCGACTGCACCAGTGGTGTTGAGACCACGTTGTGTTTGAAAATTCGTTATAGAAATAGTTGTTGCGAGACCAAAGATCCCATCAGCGCCACCCTTGACTTCTATCGAGTTGGCGATTAATTTTTCTTGAACAAGTCGAACAGCATCGCTGCGATGACCACGAACAGGCAGCGAGTCGATTGTCAACATTCCCATGATCGGTGTTACTGCTGGCGCTGCTGTGGCGACTGGTGCAACTGCTGGTGCGGCGACTGCGATTACCGGTGCTACGACTTTGGCTGGCGTCACAACGGCAGATACGGGCGCTGCTGCTGATTTGATTTTCTTAGCCACTGGTTGATCAGCAGCAATTAGTCCAAGAAATTTTGCGGTTCGTTCATCGAGACGACCGGTTGGCTTAAAGCCAACAACCTTTTGAAAATTCTTAAGAGTTGTTTGAGTCGTGGTAGTGAAAACTCCGTCAGCACCACCTTTGAGAGTAAAACCACGCGCGATTAGGGCTTCTTGCAATCTGGTCACCTGTGACCCAGAATCACCCAACACTGGCAGAGCCGACGGTGCTGCGCTTACTGCTGGAACTACCAAACCAAGACTCAATATTGAACTGATTAATGCGGTTAAAACGATTTTGGCTGATTTTGACATATTCGCTCCCTTGTGAGATCCGCAATAGGGATCGGCACACGGGAACAGAACTTGAGGATTTTCTCACTTAAAATACTGATGCAACCACTGTGAGTGGCTAAACATGATAAACTGCTATGAAAAGCCTATTTATCGGGGTTCTAGTACTTACTTAAAGTGGCTCAATGGCCTGCTACAAAGTTAAAGCTCGAGCAACTCACCCAATTTGGGCTGAAATCCCCAAATTTTTACCATTTC
>Ga0049085_10000418_pt1 | contig 16933 bp, 30 predicted proteins | sample GreLakmeSU08MSRF_FD_66721 | JGI IMG/M metagenome (GOLD analysis project Ga0049085, IMG submission 66721) | Freshwater lentic microbial communities from great Laurentian Lakes, MI, USA - Great Lakes metaG SU08MSRF | ecosystem: Environmental > Aquatic > Freshwater > Lake | place: Great Lakes... | reverse complement strand
AAAGGAAGTAATTATGGCAAAGAGCAAATTTGAACGCACAAAACCACATGTAAACGTAGGTACAATTGGCCACGTAGACCATGGAAAAACTACTTTGACAGCAGCAATTACCATGGTTTTAGCGAAGAAATTTGGTGGTGAGGCAAGAAGCTACGCCCAAATAGATTCGGCACCAGAAGAGAAGGCTCGCGGCATTACAATTAATACCGCCCATGTTGAATACGAAACTCAAAATCGTCACTATGCCCATGTGGATTGTCCTGGCCATGCTGATTACGTAAAAAATATGATTACTGGCGCAGCGCAGATGGATGGCGCCATTCTCGTTGTATCAGCTGCTGATGGCCCTATGCCACAAACACGTGAACATATTCTATTGGCTCGGCAAGTCGGGGTGCCTTACATCATTGTTTATATGAATAAAGCTGACATGGTGGATGATGCAGAATTGCTAGAATTAGTTGAGATGGAAGTACGTGAATTACTGGTTAAGTACAACTTCCCTGGCGACGATACCCCTATTATTATTGGCTCAGCCTTAAAAGCTCTTGAGGGCGATCAGAGTGATATTGGTGAACCATCCATATTTAAATTAGCGGATGCCCTTGATAGTTATATTCCTCAACCAGTAAGGGCCATAGATGGCGCTTTTCTTATGCCGGTAGAAGACGTTTTTTCTATCTCTGGACGCGGTACTGTTGTTACTGGCCGAATCGAACGTGGTATTGTTAAAGTGGGTGAAGAGCTTGAGATTATTGGTCTGAAACCCACACTTAAAACTGTTTGCACCGGCGTGGAAATGTTTAGAAAACTTTTGGATCAGGGTCAGGCGGGCGATAATGTGGGCGTATTATTACGTGGAACTAAGCGTGAGGAAGTGGAGCGTGGTCAGGTATTAGCTAAACCTAGCTCCATTACTCCCCATACTAAGTTTTCTGCTGAAATATATGTTCTTAGTAAAGAAGAAGGTGGACGTCACACTCCTTTCTTTCAGGGATATCGACCACAGTTTTATTTCCGCACCACTGATGTAACTGGAGCAATTGAGTTACCAGCAGGTACGGAAATGATAATGCCAGGGGACAATGTTTCGGTAACAGTCAGCTTGATTGCACCAATTGCAATGGAAGAAGGTTTACGTTTCGCTATTCGTGAGGGTGGTAGGACTGTTGGAGCGGGCGTGGTGGCTAAGGTTATTGAGTAACGATAAATCAGAAGACAGGATTTTTATAGAGTATCAATAATTGATATCTCTAACTCCTAAATCTCTACTTTAAGGCGTCAGTATATGCAGAACCAGAAAATTCGCATTCGTTTGAAAGCATTTGATTATCGATTGATAGATAAATCAGCGATGGAAATTGTTGAGACTGCTAAACGTACAGGTGCGGTGGTCAAAGGCCCCATCCCGTTACCAACACGTATTGAAAGATTTGATGTATTACGTTCGCCACATGTCAATAAGACATCACGCGATCAATTTGAAATTCGTACTCATTTGCGCTTGATGGATATTATGGACCCGACCGATAAAACAGTAGATGCTCTCATGAAATTAGATCTGCCAGCGGGCGTAGATGTAGAGATAAAGCTATAAATTTAAGATACTAAATTTTAGTTAAACATTTTTTGATGGCAAATTTTTAACGAAAATAACTGTGAACTGCCGGTCAATTGTAATCGGCACCTTTAGATAAAGGGTAATTAAAATGAGCCTAGGATTAGTCGGCCGAAAAATCGGTATGACTCGTACTTTTACTGACGATGGAGATAGTCAGTCTGTAACAGTACTTGATGTATCTAATAATCGTATTACGCAAATTAAGACCGTTGATATTGACGGTTACTCTGCAGTGCAGGTAACCTTTGGTCAGCGTCGCGCTAGTCGTGTTAACAGGCCGCTTACCGGACACTTCGCCAAAGCTGCAGTTGAAGCTGGTCATGTACTCAAGGAATTTCGTGTAACACAGGAGCAGCTTGTTGAGCTGAAATCAGGTGCAATAATAAGCATAGATATTTTTCAAATTGGTCAAAAAGTAGATGTGACGGGCACCTCCATTGGCAAGGGTTATGCAGGTGTAATCAAACGTCATCACTTCTCCTCAAATCGCGCTAGTCATGGTAACTCAAAATCTCATAATGTCCCTGGTTCTATTGGCATGGCGCAAGATCCTGGACGTGTATTTCCTGGTAAACGTATGTCTGGGCACCTTGGCAACGTACAACGTACTACTCAAAATTTAGAGATTCTACGGATTGATGTTGAGCGAGGATTGCTACTAATTAAAGGCGCGATTCCTGGTCCACGAGGTGGTGATGTAGTAGTGCATCCAAGCATAAAGACCTCCAAGATGAACGTTAATCCAGCTGCAGAAACTAACACTAAAGAAACCGGTAAGAATAGCGGGCAACCCAATAAGAGAGTGGGTGCATAATGGAACTTAAATTCATAACTAACGATGGTCAGTTGGCTACAAATATCTCTGTTTCTGATGCACTGTTTGGGCGTGAGTATAACGAGGCCCTGGTACATCAGGTAGTAACGGCTTACATGGCCAATACCCGTAGCGCCAATCGTGCCCAAAAAGGACGTTCAGATGTGGCTAAATCCACCCATAAACCCTGGCGACAAAAAGGTACGGGACGTGCTCGTGCTGGTATGGCCTCTAGTCCCTTATGGCGCGGCGGTGGAAAAACTTTTCCCAATAGTCCAGAAGAGAATTTTAGTCATAAGGTAAATCGTAAAATGTACCGCGCTGGGATTGGCGCTATTTTATCGCAGTTGGTACGTGAAAATCGCTTACTGGTAATAGAGAATTTTATTGTAAACGAACCAAAGACAAAGACACTAGCGCAGCGGTTAAAAAATATGAATCTACACGAGGTTATGATTATTACCGATAACATAGATGAAAATCTCTATTTGGCGTCTCGTAACTTGCCGCATGTAATGGTAATAGAAGTGGCCCACGTTGACCCCGTAAATTTATTACGTTTTGCCAATATTCTTATCACTCAAAATGCTATAAAAAAAATTGAGGAGATCTTAATATGAGCCTCCAAGTATTTAGTCAAGAACGTCTTATGCAGGTGATATTAGCTCCCCAGATTTCTGAGAAAGCCACTTATCTTACCGAAAAACATAATCAGGTTATTTTCCGTGTAGTACAAGATGCTACTAAAGCTGAGGTTAAAGCCGCGATTGAATTAATGTGGAAAACACAAAACATCGAAGTGCAAAAAGTAAGAGTGGCAAATGTTAAAGGTAAGGAAAAACGTTTCGGTCGTTTTATGGGACGCAGTAGTAATTGGAAGAAAGCGTATGTCAGTATTAAATCTGGCCAGGAAATAAATTTTTCAGAAATTGTGCAAATGGAGAATAAGTAATGGCGCTAATTAAAGTTAAACCAACCTCTCCAGGACGTCGCGCAGTTGTTAAAGTTGTTGACCTTAGTTTGCATAAAGGGGCCCCCTATACCAAACTTTTGGAAAAACAGAGCCATACTGCAGGGCGTAATAACAATGGGCATATTACAACTCGCCATATGGGTGGCGGCCATAAGCAACATTATCGTAAAATTGATTTTCTTCGTAATAAAGATGGCATTATTGCGAAGGTCGAACGATTAGAATACGATCCAAATCGAAGTGCAAATTTGGCATTGCTTTGTTATGTTGATGGAGAGCGTCGCTACATTGTGGCACCAAAAGGTATTATCGTTGGGATGCAATTAATGAGCGGAATGGACGCCCAAATTAAAAATGGCAACGCACTGCCATTACGTAATATTCCAGTTGGTAGTACCATTCATTGTATAGAAATGTTGCCTGGTAAGGGCGCACAACTAGCGCGATCAGCAGGTGCTTCAGTTCAATTACTAGCACGTGAAGGAGATTACGCTCAGTTACGTCTTCGTTCTGGTGAAATTCGAAAAGTACATGTGAATTGTCGTGCGACTATCGGTGAAGTTGGTAACGGAGAACATAATTTACGTTCTATTGGGAAGGCGGGTGCGCAGCGTTGGCGAGGTATTCGTCCCACTGTGCGTGGCGTGGTCATGAATCCAATAGATCATCCGCATGGAGGAGGGGAGGGCAAAACTGCTGCTGGACGTCATCCAGTTAGCCCGTGGGGAACACCTGCTAAGGGTTTTCGTACCAGAAATAACAAACGCACTGACGGTATGATTATACGTCGTCGTTATTCTAGTAAGGGGTAGTGCATCATGGCACGTTCTGTAAAAAAAGGACCTTTTGTCGATCTGCATCTAATGACTAAAATAGAAACTGCAAGGGCAACTAATGATAAGCGCCCAATTAAAACTTGGTCTCGTCGTTCCACCGTTCTGCCAGATTTTATTGGCTTAACTATTGCCGTGCATAATGGTAAACAGCACATTCCAGTATATGTTACTGAAAATATGGTAGGCCATAAGCTTGGAGAATTTTCTCATACCCGTACTTTTAAGGGTCATTCTGGCGATAAGAAAGTAACTGCAGCGTCGACTGGATCGAAGAAATAGGAGCTCTCAAAATGAAAACGACTGCTGTATTACGCGGGGTAAGATTATCTGAACAAAAAGGACGTCTGGTAGCGGATCAGGTTAGAGGTTTGTCTGTGGATCGAGCACTGAATCTACTCTCATTTAGTCCTAAAAAAGCTGCTGTTATCATTCGAAAATTGCTAGAATCAGCTATTGCAAATGCCGAGCATAATGATGGTGCAGATATAGATGAATTAAAAGTATCAGTAATTTACGTGGATCGCGGACCATCACTGATGCGAACCAGTCCTCGCGCTAAGGGCCGTGGCAACCGTATAGTCAAGCCAACGTGCCATATTTTCCTAACTGTTGGTAATGAATAATAGAGGCATATAGAGATATTATGGGACAAAAAATACATCCGACGGGATTCCGCCTTTCAGTACTAAAAAATTGGTCATCCCGCTGGTATGCTAATACAAAAAATTTCCCTGGAATGTTGCATGAAGATATTAAGGTGCGAGAGTATCTAAAGAAGAAACTCGCGCATGCTTCATTGGGACGTGTAATTATTGAGCGGCCATCTAAAAATGCTCGAATCACAATTTATAGTTCACGCCCCGGCATTGTAATAGGAAAGAAGGGTGAGGATATCGAGGTGTTGCGTGGAGAGTTACAGAAACGTATGGGTGTCCCGGTACACATAAATATCGAAGAAATTAGAAAACCAGAAATTGATGCGCAACTTATTGCCGATAACATTGCTCAACAATTAGAAAAACGTATTATGTTTCGTCGTGCCATGAAACGCGCCATGCAGAATGCTATGCGCTTAGGTGCGCAAGGTATAAAGATTATGAGCGCCGGAAGGTTAAATGGTATCGAAATTGCTCGTACAGAATGGTATCGTGAGGGTCGTGTGCCACTTCATACGCTGCGTGCCGATTTAGATTATGGTACTTCAGAAGCTAAGACTACTTATGGAGTAATTGGCATCAAGGTATGGATATTTAAAGGTGAGGTGATAGGTCGAGATGAGCAAATTGTAAATAGTGTAGAATCTATAGATCAAATGCCTAATTCAGTAAAAGAAATTGAGAAAAAGAAACCAGTTAAGAGGCTAGCTATAAAAAATACCAAGACTATTGAAACAACTAAACCAATTAAGAAAACGGTAACTAAAACTACAGTTAAACCTAAAATAACAAAGACCATCAAAAAAGTTGCTAAAACGACCGATAAACCTGTTAAACCTGTTTCAAAAACCACAACTAAAAAAGTAGTGAAGTCGGGAGCTAAAGATGCAGCAACCAGCTAGAACAAAATACCGAAAGCAACAAAAAGGTCGAAATAAAGGCGTTGCCACTCGCGGGGCTAAAGTTAGTTTCGGTGAGTATGGTCTAAAAGCGGTAGGTCGCGGTCGCCTAACTGCGCGTCAGATTGAGGCTGCGCGTCGTGCTATGACACGGCACATAAAGCGTGGCGGTCGAATCTGGATTCGTATTTTTCCAGACAAGCCAATTTCTCATAAACCAGCAGAAGTGCGTATGGGCAATGGGAAAGGAAATCCAGAGTACTTTGTAGCAGAAATTCAGCCCGGTAAAATGTTATATGAGATGGACGGCGTAGACGAAATTCTGGCACGACAAGCATTTCGTTTAGCTGCAGCTAAATTACCAATACAAACTACATTTGTTATCCGACAAATAGGCGGCTAATTATGAAAATTAATGAATTGTACGGGAAGAGCCCAGATGAACTACAACAAGAGTTGCTTGCGTTGCTGAGAGTGCAATTTAGCTTACGGATGCAACACGCAACCCAACAGTTAACCAATACGAATCAATTACGCATAGTGCGTCGCAATATTGCGCGAACAAAAACCATTCTTAGTAAAAAAGTGAATCAGTCATGAGTGAAATCAATTTAAGTCGCACCCTTACCGGAAAAGTGGTGAGTGATAAAATGAATAAAACAATTACTGTTCTGGTTGAGCGCAAAGTTAAGCACCCGCTCTACGGTAAAATTGTTGTTCGTTCCAAGAAATATCATGCCCATGATGAGGATAATGCGTTTGTTCCGGGCGATTTAGTGACAATCAGAGAGTGTCGTCCAATTTCCAAGACCAAAGCATGGCAAGTGGTTAAACTACTCAAGAAAGCGGATACGGTTTAACTGTTAGAAAATAAGAAAAGGTTAGTTTTTATTTTAATCTTTTAAGAAGCATCGTTGCTTTTACTTGTTTATTTTCTTGTCTGACTATATAATGGTAAGTTGTTTTTATTTAAAGTTATGATCTGTAGCTTAACTGCTATTTGTTAATATCCTGTATAAATAATACCCAACTGGGTTCCAAAACTATCTAGATCCAGTGTCTAATACTAGAAAAGTTGGATGGAGTGAGTAAAAATGATTCAAATGCAAACTATTCTACAAATCGCTGATAACACAGGTGCTCGCTCGGTCATGTGTATCAAAGTGTTGGGTGGCTCTAGGCGTCGTTATGCTGGTATTGGAGATGTTATTAAAGTAAGTATCAAAGATGTTGCGCCACGAGGTCGCGTAAAAAAAGGCGAGGTATACAATGCCGTAGTAGTACGAACCGCCAAAGGCGTTCGTCGTGCTGACGGTTCTTTGATTAAGTTTGATAGTAATGCAGCGGTGCTATTGAATGCTAAATTAGAGCCAATTGGTACACGTATATTTGGTCCAGTAACACGCGAATTACGTAATGCTCGTTTTATGAAAATCGTCTCGCTTGCACCAGAAGTTTTGTAAGTACGGGACAGGGAAATAATATGCGAAAAATAAAGAAAGGTGATGATGTTATTATCACCACTGGTAAAGATAAGGGAAAGCGTGGAACAATCTTGCGCGTGATAGATGAAGATTTAGTAATAGTTGAGGGTGCTAACAAAGTTAAGAAACACGAGAAGCCAAACCCAAATAAAGCAGTAGTGGGGGGTATTATTGAAATAGAGAAACCCATTCAAGTTTCGAATGTGGCAATTTTTAATTCTGTAACACAGAAAGCCGATAGAGTAGGGTTTAAGACTCTAGAAGATAAACGCAAGGTTCGTTATTTTAAATCGAATGGCGAATTAGTTGATATTTGAAAGAAGAAAGAGAGATGATTCGTTTACAAGAATACTATCGTAATACCGTGGTTAAGAAACTAATGGAACAATTTGGCTATACCTCGGTGATGGAGGTACCAAAGATTCTTAAAATTACACTTAATATGGGTGTAGGTGAGGCAGTTGCTGATAAGAAAATTATAGATAATGCCGTAGGCGATATGCAAAAGATTGCGGGTCAAAAACCAGTGATAACAAAAGCAAAAAAATCTATAGCGACTTTTAAAGTGCGTGATGGCTACCCGGTAGGTTGCATGGTCACGCTGCGTCGTTCACATATGTATGAATTTCTTGACCGCTTAGTGAGCGTTGCAATTCCACGTATTCGTGATTTCCGTGGAATTTCTGGTAAAGCATTTGATGGGCGAGGAAATTACAATATGGGAGTTAAAGAGCAGATAATTTTTCCAGAGATTGAATACGACAAAGTTGATGCGTTACGTGGAATGAATATCACGATTACCACCACAGCAAAAACAGATGCAGAAGCTAAGGCGTTGTTAGTTGCGTTTAAGTTCCCATTTAAAAACTGAGGGTAATATGGCAAAAATTGCTTTAATTAATCGTAACTTAAAGCGCCGTGAAACCGTAAAAAAGTTTGCCGCATATCGAAATGAATTACTTGTTGTTATTAATAGCATTAAGACGAGTAATGAAGATCGGCGCTCAGCCAGAATAAAACTACAGATGTTGCCACGTAACGCTAGCCCAGTAAGAGTGCGCAATCGCTGCTTGTTAACAGGCCGTCCGCGTGGCGTGTATAGTAAATTTGGTTTGGGTCGTAGCAAGCTACGGGATATTGCTATGAGTGGAGAGATACCCGGTGTAACGAAAGCCAGTTGGTGACGTGATAACACTGAACATTTTTCCAGTTACCTCACTTCAAGAAAATAAAACAACTATTGATTATTAGAAACAAATCAAATATGACCGACACACATTTTATAAAATTGACTACCAATGATTACGGTAGACATTTGATTGCTAGAGGTACCCCTAGATGAGCATGAGTGATCCTATCGCCGATATGTTGACACGTATACGTAACGCACAACTCTCGGAAAAAAAGACTGTAGATATGCCTGCCTCGAAGTTAAAGGTGGCAATTGCCCAAGTCCTAAAAGACGAGGGTTACATTGAGAATTTTGTTGTGCGCGAAGTAAAAAGTAAGTCAACATTAAATGTTGGCTTGAAATACTATGCCGGTAGTCCGGTAATTGAAAAAATTGAGCGTGTGAGTCGCCCAGGATTGCGTATTTACAAGGCGAGCGATAAACTTCCCAACGTCATGAACGGCCTAGGTGTTGCGATAATGTCGACCTCTAAAGGAGTGATGACTGAACGCAAGGCGCGCGCTAGCGGGATAGGCGGTGAAGTACTATGTATAGTAGCTTAAGGGGTTTAAAAAATGTCTCGAATTGGTAAGAATCCAGTATCTGTTCCAATTAATGTTGAAGTGATTCTATCTTCTTCTGAAATCTCAGTGATGGGCCCATTAGGTAAATTACAACGCGCCCTTCATTCAGATATCGCTATCGAAAGAAATGGGGATACTTTGTTGGTTAAAACTACTAATAACTCTAAACAGGCAGATGCAATGTCTGGCACTATGCGAGCACTGTTGGCGAATATGGTGGAAGGGGTAACTAAAGGTTTCGAGAAAAAGTTGATGCTTGTAGGCGTTGGTTATCGGGCACAAGCCGCAGGCGAAATTCTTAATTTAACATTGGGGTTTTCCCATCCTATTGCGCATAAAATGCCTAACGGTGTGAAAGCAGAGACTCCAACTCAGACAGAGATTCTGATTAAGGGTATCGATAAACAACAAGTTTGCCAAGTAGCAGCAGAAGTTCGTGCTTACCGAAAACCAGAACCCTACAAAGGCAAGGGAGTTCGTTACGCAGATGAAGTTATTGTTATAAAAGAGACCAAGAAAAAATAATTAGGGCGAATATGTCAAATTTAATACAGTCTCGTTTACGCCGCGCTCGCGGAACTCGCGCTAAAATTTCCGAGTTAAAGATAGCGCGTTTGGCTGTGCATCGTAGTAATTGCCATATTTATGCACAAGTGATAGACAGTACCGGCAGCAAAGTGCTTATTAGTGCTTCAACTCTAGAGTTAGAAGTTCGTAAAGAGTTAATCAATGGTGGCACTACGGCAGCAGCAGCAGTAATCGGTAAACGAATAGCTGAAAAAGCAAAAATATTAGGCATTGTAACAGTTGCATTCGACCGTTCTGGTTTTAAGTATCACGGTCGTGTTCGAGCCTTAGCTGAAGCTGCTCGTGAAAATGGCCTTAAATTCTAGATGAGGATTAAGTAATGGCTAAAATGCAAGGAAGAGGAAAAACTCCGCAAGGAGATGACCGTGGTGACGGATTGAAAGAAAAAATGGTAGCAATCAATCGCGTTACAAAAGTAGTTAAAGGCGGTCGAATTCTTGGATTTGCTGCATTAACCGTGGTTGGTAATGGTGATGGCAGCGTTGGCATGGGGAAAGGAAAATCGAAAGAAGTTCCTGTGGCAGTTCAGAAAGCCATGGACGAAGCTCGTCGTAGAATGATTAAAGTAAGTCTTAAAAATGGAACATTGCATCATTCAGTTATTGGAAAGTACGGTGCTGCTACGGTTTATATGCAGCCCGCTTCTGATGGCACTGGCATTATCGCTGGTGGCCCAATGCGGGCAATATTTGAAGTGATGGGCGTGCATAATATTCTCGCTAAATGCATTGGTTCAACCAATCCATATAACGTAGTACGTGCCACGTTGCAAGGTTTGCAGGCAATGAACACCCCGATGGAAATTGCCGCTAAGCGCGGTAAAAGTATAGAGGAAATTATGGGGCTATCTCAATAATGAACCAAGACGAAAAGAAAATTAAGGTAACTTTAATTAAGAGTTTAATTGGTACAAAACGTTCACATCGTGCAACTGTCCGTGGATTGGGATTAAGTAAGATTAACAGTAGTGCTGAATTAGAGAATAGCCCGTCAGTGCAAGGAATGATTAATAAAGTTCACTATCTTGTTAAGAGTGAAATATAAATGCGATTAAATTCAATTAAATCAGCTGACGGCGCAACACATGCTAAACGTCGTGTGGGGCGTGGTATAGGATCTGGCATTGGTAAAACTGCTGGACGTGGTCACAAGGGTCAAAAATCTCGTACTGGTGGTTTTCATAAAGTTGGTTTTGAAGGCGGACAAATGCCATTACAACGCCGTTTACCAAAAAGAGGTTTTATTTCTCTTACCAAAGGAAATACCGCGGAAGTACGATTATCTGCATTAAATAAACTTTCAAAAGATATCGATAAGATCGATATTTTATTATTAAAACAAATGGGAATTATTGCCAACTCAGCCTTAACTGCTAAGGTCATACTTTCTGGAAACATTGATCGTCCAATGAAATTGCATGGTCTTCTTGTAACCAAGGGTGCGAAATCTGCCATTGAAGCTGCCGGAGGCAGTGTTGAATAAAATTAGAAAGGTGTTAATTGGCTGCTAACGAATCACTAGGGGGACTCTCTGGAAAATTGGGCGACCTAAAGCGTCGCTTGTGGTTCTTGTTGCTTGCACTTATTGTCTATCGAATTGGTGCGCATGTTCCTGTGCCAGGTATTGATCCAATAGTTCTGAAAGACTTATTCGAGTCTCAACAGAGCGGAATTCTTGGCATGTTTAATATGTTCTCAGGTGGAGCTTTATCTCGTTTTTCTATCTTTGCTCTGGGAATAATGCCATATATTTCGGCTTCAATCATCATGCAGCTGGGCACAGTAGCTTTTCCTTATTTAGAAGCGCTGAAAAAAGAAGGTGAAAGTGGGCGAAGAAAAATTACTCAGTATACTCGTTACGGTACATTGGGGCTTGCGTTGGTACAGGGTTATGGTATATCTATCGCGTTACAATCCCAACCTGGATTGGTAATTGAACCGGGCCCGGCATTTCTTTTTACTACAGTGGTAACTCTAATAACGGGAACTATGTTTCTAATGTGGTTAGGGGAGCAGATTACCGAGCGTGGTATAGGCAATGGCATATCCCTGATTATTTTTGCAGGTATTGCCGCTGGATTACCAAGTGCAATTGGCGGTACGCTTGAATTAGTACGAACTGGTGCGATGCACTTTTTAGTTGCGATGGCAATATTTTTAGCCATAGCCTTGGTAACGGGGGTTGTGGTATTTGTTGAACGTGGTCAACGCAAGATACTGGTAAATTATGCAAAACGACAAGTTGGTCGAAAAGTATATGGCGGACAAAGCTCCCATTTGCCGTTAAAACTTAATATGGCCGGTGTAATCCCACCAATTTTTGCTTCTAGTATTATCTTGTTTCCTGCAACATTAGCAGGATGGTTTACTAGCGGAGAATCTATGGATTGGTTAAAAGATGTCAGCGGAGCACTGTCTCCAGGCCAGCCAATTTATGTGATTATGTACGCAGTAATGATCGTATTTTTCTGTTTCTTCTATACGGCGTTAGTATTTAATCCTAAAGAAACTGCAGAGAATTTAAAGAAGAGCGGTGCTTTTATTCCGGGTATTCGTCCTGGCGATCAGACCGCAAAATATATCGAACGAATTATGTTAAGACTGACCCTAGCAGGAGCAATTTATGTGACTTTGGTATGTTTATTACCAGAATTTTTAATACTAAAATGGAACGTTCCATTTTATTTTGGCGGTACATCATTGCTGATTATCGTGGTTGTAACTATGGATTTTATGTCACAGGTTCAGGCTTATGTTATGTCACAACAATACGAAAGTTTGCTGAAAAAAACTAGCTTCAAAGGCGGTAGCGGGTTGCCTGCAAGATGACTGCATTAGGAATAGAATGAGCAAGGAAGAAACGATACAGATGCAAGGCGAGATACTAGAAACATTGCCTAATGCAACTTTTCGCGTCAAGCTAGAAAATGGACATGTGGTATTGGGACACATTTCCGGTAAAATGCGTATGCATTACATTCGAATTTTGCCGGGTGACAAAGTAACGGTGGATCTAACACCATACGATTTAAGTAGAGCACGAATTACATTTCGCGCTAAGTAGAGAGAAAGGATAAATATGAAAGTACTGGCATCCGTTAAAAAGATTTGTCGTAATTGTAAAATTATTCGACGAAATCGTGTAGTGAGAGTAATTTGTACCGATCCTCGACATAAGCAACGTCAGGGTTAATTGTAAATTAAATGCTTTTGGTAATTGTAATTAAATAATTTTATTTGTAGGGTGACAGTATGGCTCGTATTGCCGGTGTAAATATTCCAAATCATCAACATGCTGAAATTGCATTGACTGCAATTTATGGCATAGGTCGGACAAGGGCGCGTCAAATTTGCACGGCTACTGGAATTAATGTGTCCGTTAAATTAAAAAACGTAACTGATAGTCAACTAGAAAAATTACGAGATCATGTTGCTAAATTTATGGTAGAAGGTGATTTGCGTCGCGAAGTATCAATGAATATTAAGCGATTGACTGATCTTGGGTGTTATCGTGGATTGCGTCATCGCCGCGGTTTACCTGTACGTGGTCAGCGCACGCGCACCAATGCAAGAACCCGCAAAGGACCTCGCAAGGCAGTTCGTTCAACTAGCGCAAAACCAGTAGCAAAATAAATTTAGTGATAACACGTAAATTGAAGAGCTGAGGGATAAAAAACATGGCAAAAGTAAATACTAGAGTTCGTAAAAAAATTAAGAAAAATGTAGCAGAGGGCATTGCTCATATCCACGCTTCATTTAACAATACTATTGTAACTATCACCGATCGACAGGGAAATGCCTTGTCTTGGGCAACTTCTGGTGGCGCTGGTTTTAAGGGCTCACGTAAAAGTACACCATTTGCCGCTCAAGTGGCTGCTGAGCAGGCCAGCAAGCTTGCGCAAGAATGTGGAGTGAAGAACTTAGAGGTGCGCATTAAGGGACCTGGTCCTGGAAGAGAATCCGCTGTGCGCGCTTTGAATCTAGCTGGTTTTAAAATTACCAGCATTTCTGATGTGACGCCAATTCCTCATAACGGTTGTCGTCCGCCAAAGAAACGCCGTATTTAAGGAGAGTAGACTGTGGCTAGAAATCTTGATCCAAAATGTCGTCAATGTCGTCGCGAAGGTGAGAAGTTGTTCTTGAAAGGTGAGAAATGTTTCACTGACAAGTGTGCAATTGAGCGCAGAAATTATGCGCCAGGTCAACACGGTCAAAAAAGTGGACGATTGTCAGATTATGGCGTGCAATTACGCGAGAAGCAAAAATTGCGACGTATTTATGGAATATTAGAGCGACAGTTCCGCAATAATTATAAATTAGCTGATAGTCAACGCGGTATAACCGGTGAGAATCTGTTGCAACTATTAGAGTGTCGCCTTGACACGGTCTCGTATCGTATGGGCTTTGGGGCATCGCGTTCAGAGGCGCGCCAGATCGTCCGCCATAATGCCATACTGGTCAATGGAATCCGGGTTAATATTCCTTCTTATCAAGTAAAACCGGGTGATATTATAGAAGTAGATGAGAAAGCAAGAAATCATTTACGCATCAAAACTGCCATAATAGCTGCCGAGCAACGTAGTTTTCCAGGGTGGATAGAAGTAGATATTAAAGCCATGAAGGGAACATTTAAGGCCAAGCCAGAGCGCTCTGAATTACCAACAACCATTAACGAATCACTTGTTATTGAATTATATTCTAAGTAATTAACTAATCAGGAACCCTCCTGTAAAAGGATCAGGCTATGTCAAGTAACACATTGCTTACACCGCGTATTATAGATGTCGAAGTCATCTCGCCATTACATGCCAAGATTACAATGGAACCATTTGAACGTGGTTATGGATATACCCTAGGAAATGCGCTGAGACGCGTCTTATTGTCATCAATGCCAGGATTTGCTCCAACTGAAGTTCAAATAAGCGGTGTTGTACATGAATATTCCACACTCGATGGTGTGCAAGAAGATGTAGTTGACATCCTGCTTAATCTCAAAGGCATTGTACTAAAATTACATAATCGTACTGAGGCAGTCTTAATTCTTAAAAAGCAAGGTAAAGGTGTGGTCACAGCTGGCGATATTGAGATTGGACATGACATTGAAATTCTCAATCCCGATCATGTAATTGCACATCTTACTGCCGGTGGTAAGATAGACATGCAAATTAAGGTTGAGATGGGACGTGGTTATATGCCTGGAACAGTCCGACAATTAACAAATGAAACTCGCCCCATTGGCAGCATTCTTCTAGATGCGTCTTTTAGTCCGGTGCGACGAGTGAGTTATGAAGTAGAGCGCGCTCGTGTTGAACAAAGCACTGATCTAGATAAGTTAATTATGGATATTGAGACTAATGGTGTTCTTGACCCTGAAGAGGCGATCCGTTACGCTGCGCGAGTTCTGGTAGAACAGCTTTCGGTGTTTGCAGATCTTAAGGGCACACCCCTACCTGTAGAATTACCTAAAACACCGCAGATCGACCCTGCTTTACTTCGCCCCGTAGATGATTTGGAACTTACGGTGCGTTCTGCTAATTGTCTTAAAGCTGAAAATATTCACTATATCGGTGACTTAATTCAGCGTACCGAAAATGAACTATTAAAGACCCCAAATCTAGGTAGAAAATCTCTTAACGAGATTAAAGAAGTTCTACAACTACGTGGATTTGCATTGGGAATGAAATTAGAAAACTGGCCGCCTGTTAATATCGAGCAAAGTATAAAGGAAGCAATCCATGAGACATCATAATGGACTGAGAAAGTTAAACCGTACTGGTAGTCATCGTTTAGCGATGTTGCGTAATATGACAATTTCACTGTTACGCCATGAGGTAATCAAAACTACGTTACCGAAAGCCAAGGAATTGCGCCGCGTAGTTGAACCAATGATTACTTTGGGTAAAAAGCCCTCACTTGCTAATCGACGATTAGCCTTTGATCGTCTGCATGATCGAGATACTGTTTCTAAATTGTTTGCAGAACTCGGTCCGCGTTATCAGGCGCGTAATGGTGGTTATTTACGCATTTTAAAATTTGGTTTTCGAAAAGGTGATAATGCACCAATGGCCCTAGTTGAATTGTTAGATCGTCCAGAAAAACCTATTGTAGTTACCCCTAATAAAGAAAGTGCGACCAATTAAGTATTGTTGATTTTTAGGTTTATGGAAATAAAAGCCGAGTTATCTCGGCTTTTATACGTGCATATCCCGTAGTAATGATTTTAATTACAAGATGCGATGTTCGAATGCGTGTTTATGTTACTCGGTTTGTCTTATTTGTTAACAGTGACACTCCAATAGTCAAATTAGATACATTACTATTTTCGATAAAATAAAGAGAACAGTAAAAAGTATGAAAAATTAAAATAAGAATAAAAAAGCGCGGCGATAGCAGTGCTCAATTTAGGAGTTTTATGAAACCAGTGGCAATCTTTAGACAATCGCCTGCAGAGGGTCCTGGTTATCTTTCTACATTTCTCGATTCTCATCATATTCCATGGCAACTTATCAAGATTGACGCTGGCGAAGATCCTCCTTCTAGAATTAATCAATTCAGTGGGTTAGTTTTTATGGGGGGGTCTATGAGTGTAAATGATGACCTACCATGGATTGGATCAGAATTAAAATTGATTCGGCAGGCTGTAAGTAGTGATATCCCATTACTGGGACACTGTTTCGGTGGACAATTAATATCAAAAGCTCTAGGGGGGGTTGTTAGCAGAAGTAAGATTAAGGAAATTGGTTGGGGCAAAGTAAAGGTGACGAATAATACCATTGCTCGGCAATGGTTTGATTATCCGTTAGAATTTGATTCATTTCATTGGCATAGTGAAATTTTTACTCTGCCAGATAGCGCAACTCAACTCCTTTCTAGTAATTATTGTGAAAATCAAGCATTTTCAATGGGTATCCATTTTGGAATGCAATGCCATGTGGAAGTGACTGAGGAAATGATAGAGCATTGGTATACAATAGGGATTAATGAAATTGCCAATAGTTCTGGTCCAGGAGTTCAATCATCAGAGTCTGTCCATATAGATATAACTCAACGAGTATTGCAGTTACATGTAATCGCTAAACGTTTGTATGCAAATTGGATTTTAGGTTTAAAACGATAAATCTCACTGCATAATTCCACTAAATAAAATAACCAAGAGAACTTTTTTCATAAAATAACTTCTAATTTTTATAAATTTTTTTATCTTATGAACACATAGCACAAAAATTTGGCATCACCCATCAATTTATAGACGAAAATAATCCAGTGTAATCAAGGGAACTTTTCCATAAAAAAACACCTCTAAAACAC
>Ga0049085_10000417_pt1 | contig 16939 bp, 10 predicted proteins | sample GreLakmeSU08MSRF_FD_66721 | JGI IMG/M metagenome (GOLD analysis project Ga0049085, IMG submission 66721) | Freshwater lentic microbial communities from great Laurentian Lakes, MI, USA - Great Lakes metaG SU08MSRF | ecosystem: Environmental > Aquatic > Freshwater > Lake | place: Great Lakes... | reverse complement strand
CGCGCCGCGATCAAGGACGTCGGTCGCGTCCTCGGCTTTACGCCTGCCGAAACCGATGCGATCGCCAAGATGGTCCCCAACCAGCCGAACTTCTCGCTGACGGTCAAGGAAGCGATCGCGAAAGTGCCCGAGCTGAAGAAGCTCTACCAGCAAGACGACAGACACCAGCAGTTCCTCGACTACGCCATCGCGCTGGAAGGCCTGTCGCGCCATGCGGGCGTGCACGCCGCGGGCGTGGTGATCGCGCCCGGTCCGCTCGACGATTACGTCCCCGTGTGCACGCAGGAAACGAAGGGGGCTAGCATCGCGGCCAACGATGAGCGCGTGGTCGTCACACAGTTCGACATGAATGCGCTGGAAAAGGCGGGCATGCTCAAGATGGACTTCCTCGGCCTCACGACGCTGACAGTCCTCCATCACGCGCTGGCGAACATCAAGGAGCGTGGCCGCGAGGTCCCCGACCTGGCGACACTCCCGCTCGACGACGAAGCGACCTATCGGGCGCTGCGGGCGGGCCGCACGGCTGGCGTCTTCCAGTTCGAATCACCACTTGCCACTGATTTGGTGCGTTCGATGCGCGCCGACCGGTTCGACGATCTCGTCGCCACGAACGCCCTGATGCGCCCCGGCCCGCTCGACGCCGGCATGCACCGCGTCTATTGCCGCCGGAAGCGCGGCGAGGAAGCGGTGACGTACGCGCTGCCGGAGCTTGAGGAGATTCTCGCCCCGACCTACGGGGTCATCACCTATCAGGAACAGGTGATGCGTATCGCGCAGCGGCTCGCGGGCATCTCGCTCGCCGAAGCCGACGTGCTCAGAAAGGCCGTCGGCAAAAAAGATGTCGAGCTGATCCGCAACGAAATCGACAAGTTCGTCGCCAAGGCCGTCGATCGCGGATACGACAAGCACATCATCGCCGAACTCGCGGCGCAGATCGAAACGTTTGGCCGCTACGGATTCAACAAGTCCCACTCCGTGGCATACTCGGTGCTCTCGTACCACACCGCGTACCTCAAGGTGCATTTCCCGGCCGAGTTCATGGCCTCGTTGCTCTCGGCCTGCATTGGCGACACCGATTCGGTGGTCAAGTACATCAACGCAGCGCGCGACCTCGGGCTGGAGATCCTCCCGCCCGACGTGAACGAGAGCGGGTACCGCTTCACCGTGATCAGCGACAACCGTATTCGCTTCGGCCTCGGCGCGATCCGCAACGTTGGCCGCTCGGCGATCGACTCGATCATCGGCGGGCGCCAAAAGAGTCCGTTTATCTCGCTCTATGACTTCGCCGAGCGCGTGGACCTCCGGCTCAACAACAAGCGCGTGTTCGAAGCGCTGCTGCACTCGGGCGCATTCGATTCACTCGGCGGACACCGCGCACAACATGCGGCCGCGGTCGACAGCGCGATGCAAGCCGCATCGCTCGCCCAGAATGAGATCGCGACCGGCCAGGGGTCGCTGTTCGGCGACGCCTCAGCGTCGCCCAAGTCCACCATGCGGCCGGTATTGCCCACCGTGCCCGAACTCTCCGAGCACGAGCGCCTCACCAAGGAGAAAGAGACCCTCGGCTTCTACATCTCCGGCCACCCGCTCGAGCCGTTCCGCGCCGAAGCCGAGATTCTCGCCTCGCATACCGTGACGTCGCTCGGCACCTGGTCAGACCAGCCGATGACCCTTGGCGTTGTCGTGACGTCGATCAAACGCCAGATCTCGAAGAAGAGCGGCAACGAATTCGCCCGGCTCACGGTCGAAGATTTCTCCGGATCCGCCGAAGTGTTGGTCTTTCCGGAGGCGTGGGCCGCAATTTCCGATCGAGTCGTCGCCGACGTGCCGGTCTTGCTCAAGGGTGCCTACGGTCGCCGCGATCAAGGTGCCGACAACCCGACCTTTATCGTGGAGTCCGTGACGCGCCTCGCCGAGTTGCGCACAACCGGACAGATCTCAGTGGCCATCGAACTGGCACCTGACTCAGCGCTCTCGGCAGGCGTGCTCGCCGACATCCGCGCCGTTGTGGAAGCGCATCCCGGCTCGTCGCCGCTCGAAGTGCGCTGGCAAGGCGCCGACGGGGCAACAGCTCGCATGCGTTCGGCATCGCTGACCCTGTCGCCTGCCAGTAACGCGCTCCTCGAGCTGCGCGCGCTACTCGGCACTGACCGTGTTCAACTCGTGCGCGGGGGCTGAAATGGGAACTTCCGCACTAGAGTTCGACAAGCCGCTGATCGAGCTGGAGGAGCAGATCGACGAGCTGAAGCGTGTCGCCGAGGAGCGGTCGGTTGACCTGACCGCCGAAATCGCTCCGCTCACGATGAAGCTGCGCGAGCTGCGGAAGCAGGTATACGAGAATCTCACGCCGTTGCAGCGGGTCCAGGTCGCCCGCCATCCCCGCCGGCCATTCACCCTCGACTACGTCCGCCTCGCGTTCACCGACTGGATTGAACTCCACGGCGACCGCGCGTTCCGCGACGACCCGTCGATCGTTGCGGGCTGGGCGCGGCTCGGTGGTGAAACGATCATGGTGATTGGCCACCAACGCGGTCACGACACCAAGACCAACCTGCACCGCAACTTCGGCATGGCGCATCCGGAGGGGTATCGCAAGGCGCTCCGCCTGATGAAGCTCGCGGAGAAGTTCCACGTCCCGGTCATCACGCTGATCGACACGCCTGGCGCGTGGGCCGGTATCGGCGCCGAAGAGCGCGGACAGAGCGAAGCGATCGCCAGGAACCTGCTCGAGATGAGCCAGCTCACCGTACCGATCATTGCGACGGTGATTGGCGAAGGTGGTTCTGGCGGGGCACTCGCCCTCGGCGTCGCCGATCGAGTATTGATGCTCGCGAACTCGGTCTACTCAGTGATCACCGTCGAAGGCTGCGCAGCGATTCTCTGGAAGGACGGCAAGAGCGTCGAGATGCGCGAGAAGGCGGCCAATGCCCTCAAGATCACAGCGCCAGATCTCGTTGAACACCACATCGTGGACGAGATCATCCCGGAACCGCTCGGCGGCGCGCACGCCGACCACGACACCACAGCCAAGTCGGTGCACGACGTGCTGCTCAAGCATGTGGATGAACTGCGCCGTCTCAAACCCGACAAGCTCGTCCGCCGTCGCAGGCAGAAGTACCTGCGCCTCGGCGCCGTCGAGGAATAGGGGAGCGACGACCACGTGATCATTGAGATTTCATTTAAGGGAAATCGCCGGGAGTTTTTCGAGTGGCCATTCGAAGACACGCCGACGGCGAAGACCGCGGTCGTCGTCGAGGTCGAGCGCGGCGAGGACTTCGGGTATGTACACGCCACCGGCGAACTGGCGCTCAAGCGCAAGGCTGGCACGACGCACGGCAAGGCCAGCAGCAATCCGCTTCGCAAGGCCATCCGCGCCGCGAGCGGCGACGAGGTGGCGAAGGCGAAGGCGCTCCGAGAGGACGAAGTGAACGTGCGCACGCGCGCCATCGAGAAGGTGCGCGCGCTCGGGCTCGACCTGAAGATCTCCGACACCGAATGGCAGTGGGACAAGAAACGTCTCGCGATCTATTTCACCGCCGAACAGCGGGTGGACTTTCGGCAACTCGTGCGGCAGCTCGAAGGGCTCTTTGGCACACGCGTACACATGTGGCACATCGGCGTGCGCGATGAGGCAAAACGGGTGGATGGCGTCGGCCGGTGCGGCCGCCAGTTCTGCAGCGCCAACTGGCTGCCCGAACTGAATCCGGTCAAGTCGAGCGTCGCCAAAGACCAGCACCTCTCGACGCTCAATCCCGCCCAGATCTCTGGAGCGTGCGGACGGTTGATGTGCTGCCTGCGGTACGAGCACGAGTTCTATGTGCAGCAGCGCAAGCGCTTCCCGAAGGAAGGCAAGATCATCACGACGGCAGCAGGCGAAGAGAAGGTCATCTCTCTCGACATTTTCCGAGAGACCGTGACCCTGCGCTCGCCCGTCGGTGAATCCCGCGTAGTCCCGCTCGTCCAACTCAGGCAGGAAATGCGCGGCGAGCCCGTGACGGTTCCGGAGTCGCCTGACGACGCCGGCGCACTCGATGGGGCGGACGAGGAAATGGCGACCGTGGCGATGCCGGCGTCGAAACCGTTCCCGCCGCGTCCACCGCAAGAGGAACGGCCTCAAGAGGGACGGCCGCAGCCTCGTGGACGGCAACAACGCCCACCGCAGGACAGGCCACGGCAGGAGAAGCCGCCGCAGGACGGACCGCGAAAGCAGCGGCCCCAACGGCAGCGACCCAGTCCGCAGCAACCGCGTGCGGCTCGACCGGCGCAGGACCCCACGCAGGCCCAAGCACAGACTCCGGTGCAGGACGCTGGATCGCAGCAAGCAGCGCAATCGGCAGACGGCCAGCCTCAGGGTCCGAACGCGGGCGATGGGGAGTCCGGCCACGGGCGGCGGCGGAGGCGTGGCCGTCGCGGTGGCCGTCGTGGTGGTGGTGGTAGTGGTGGTGGCGAAAATCGTGGTCCGAACGATAATCCGGGCAGCGGCGGCAATCCCGCGAACCACACGCCGCCAGCCGGAGGACCTGCATGACCGGAAAGACGTTCTATCTCACGACCGCCATTGACTACGCCAACGGTGACCCGCACTTCGGACACGCCCTCGAGAAGATCGGCGCCGACGTCATTGCCCGCTCACACCGCCAGATGGGCGAGCAGGTGCATTTCTGCATCGGCATGGACGAGCACGGCCAGAAGGTTGCGCAAACCGCCGCGGCACTCGGCATCGAACCGCAGGCCTTCGTAGACCAGGTCGCCGTCACCTTCCGCGCGATGTGGGACCGCCTCGGCATTTCGTACGACCAGTTCATCCGGACGACCGACGCCGCGCACAAGAGCGGTGTACGCGCCTTCATCAAACGCATCGCCGAAGCGTCGCCGGAAGACTTCTACGAAAAGGAATACGAAGGGTGGTACTGCGTTGGCTGCGAGCTGTTCAAACGCGACGACGAGATCGTGGACACGAAATGCGTCCTCCACCCGACCCGCGACCTACAGTGGACGAAAGAGCGCAACTGGTTCTTCCGACTCTCGAAGTACCAGGGCTTCCTCTCCCGCCTCATCGAGGAGCGCCCCGACTTCATCCAGCCCGAGACGCGGCGCAACGAGATCAAGGCCCTGATCGCATCGGGGCTCGAGGATCTTTCGATCACGCGCGCCCGCCTTGCGTGGGCGGTTCCCTTCCCGATTCCCTCGCCCGCTGGCGGTGAGCCGCAGGGAACCTGGGTCTGGTTCGACGCGCTGCCGAACTACCTCACGGCCACGGGCTATCCCGCCAAGGGCTTCAAGGACCGCTGGCCGGCGCAACTGCACATCGTGGGCAAGGACATCACGCGGCTACACGCTGTGGTCTGGCCAGCGATGCTGCAATCCGCCGAGCTCTCGCTGCCCGACCGCGTGTGGGCGCACGGATTCATTTCGTTCGGCGGCGAGCGCTTCTCCAAGTCGGCCGGCGTGAAGATCGAACTGACCGACGAGATTGGACGCTTCGGCGCCGACGCGTTCCGCTATTTCTTGCTGCGTGAAGTCCCCTTCGACGGTGACGGCAGCTACTCGGTTGAACGATTCGAGGCCGTGTACACGTCAGAGCTCGCGAACGGACTCGGCAATCTCGCGAGCCGCGTGATCGCGATGATTGAGAAGTACCGTGACGGTGTCGTACCGGACGGCAGCCCGACGGCCCTCGACGGCGACGACGGGATCGACCTCACGACCTTCGTCGGGGCGCTCGACGGTTCCCGCGGATACCTGTGCCACGAGGCGCTCGACGCCGTCGCGCGCATGACGTCGCGGGCGAATCTTTTCATTCAACAGTCGCAGCCCTGGACGCTCGCGAAGGATCCGGCAAACACCGTTGCACTGGACGTCGTGCTCGCCACGCTCGCCCGGTCGCTGGCTCGACAGGCCGTCGCGCTGGCGGCGTTTATGCCCGGCAAGGCGGAAGCGCTGTGGGGCCAGCTCGGCGGACCCGCGAGCGCCGCCTCGGTGAGCTATTCGGCGCTCGCGTCGCTGAGCACGACTGGCTGGCACGTCCAGAAGGGCGAGGGCCTGTTTCCTCGCCCGGAGTCGCCGAAGGCCGAACAGGCTCCGGCACTCGGTTGACCATCAGACCCGTTTCGGCGACCTTCTGAAGATGCCCCCGCGCCACTGGACGATCCTCGTCGTGCCCTCCGACAACAAGCGGCCGCGCTCATTCACGGTCAGCGAGCGCGGGCGGCGTGGAATTCTCTGGGGCGCCGGCGCGCTCGCGACGCTGCTGCTCGCCGCCATCGTCTTCCTCTTCACGCCATACGCCACCCCAGCGGCCCGCCTGCTCTTTGCCGAAAACGAACGGCTTCGTTCACAGATGGACGGCATCGATAGACAGATGCTGGCGCTCACCGACACGATCAACGCCATTGGCCAGCGAGACCGCGAGATCCGCGCGCTCGCCGGGATTCCCGAGGATTCGCTCGCGTCGGTGGCCGGCGTCGTCAGCGCCGAGTCGCGGCCGGACGATTCACGCCGCTCGGTCGCCGTGCTTCCCTCAGCGCCAGCGCGCAAACCGTTCCTCAACCGCCTCAACTTTGGCGGCGACAAGATGAACATTGGCGACCTCACCCGCCGCGCCAGCGAACTCGTGCAGAGCTTCAGTGCCGTCAGCGATACACTGAACCGCAACCTCGAGCGGATCGCCAACACGCCGTCCATTATGCCCACGACGGGCTGGCTCTCGAGTCGTTTCTCGCAGAGCCGGATGCACCCGGTGCTCCACGACAACCGCCAGCATGAAGGGATCGACGTCAGTGCGCCGATGGGCGCGCCGATCATCGCGCCCGCCAGCGGTGTCGTGCGCAGCGTGGGTTTCGTCGCCGGATTCGGCAACACGTTCGAGATCGACCACGGCAATGGCATCGTCACGCGATTCGCTCACTGCTCGCGCATCATGGTGCGTAACGGCCAGGCGGTGTCGCGCGCACAGCTGATCGCGACGGTTGGCAACACCGGGCTCACGATCGGACCACACTTGCACTATGAAGTGCACGTGAACGGCAAGCCGGTCGATCCGCTCCGGTACGTGCTCCCGGATAAAATCGCGAACTGACGACCCCGGCGTCATCGCTACTGCCAAGACGCGCGAACGGCCCTCAGATGACCTGAGGGCCGTTCGCCAATGCCACCTGCTTTCGCTACGGTTGCTTGGGCGCCGAGAATTCCACCTTCGGTGCGGCCGCGGCTGCCGCACTCTCCAACTCGAAATACTCGCGCGGCTTCATCCCCATCACCTTGGCCGTCACCAGCTGCGGGAACTTGCGGATGTACGTGTTGTAGTCGCTCACCGATGTGTTGTAATCAGTTCTCGCCACACCGACGCGGTTTTCCGTGCCCGCCAACTCATCCTGCAGGCGGATGAAGTTCTCGTTCGACTTGAGTTGCGGATACGACTCGCTGATCGCAAGCAGCCGACCAAGGGCGCCATTCATCTGGCCTGATGCAGCGGACATCTGGCCAAGGTCACCGCTCGTCGCCGCACCCGCCAACTTTGCGCGCGCCTCTGCTACGTTTGTGAACACTTCGGACTCCTGTTTCGCGAACCCCTTCACCACCTCGACGAGGTTCGGAATGAGGTCCGCTCGGCGCTGCAACTGCACCGAAATCTGCTGCTTGGACTTGTTCGCGCCCTCATCAAGCGTCTGGATCGTGTTGTAGCCGCAGCCGGACGTCAGCACGGTCAGTGCTAACAGGACCGGCGCCATGGTCGAACGTGTCATTCGCATCTGTTTTGTCACCCACGAAAAAGTAAGAATACTGGAGGAAATATATCGCTATCGGTCGTGCGACCTCGTGTCGACGTGCGCCACGAGTCGGGCGAGGCCCGAATGGAATCCGCCAAGAGTCGAGTCGAGCTCTGCCTTCGGCACCTCTTTGGTCTTACGGCGCTGTAGATGCGCCGCCACAAAGGGTGCGGGGTCAAATCCAGCGACGGTCGCGGCCTGTGCACAGACGGCTTCCGCATCGCCCGCAGGCGCTGCACCACTCAAGCGAACGGTCGCCCGGAACATTGCGATGGCCCTGCTCGCCTGACTCGCCAATAAGGCGCGCCGCGCCGACACGTCGCGGCCCGCCGCAACAATCCCCGACCGCACCGAAAGCAGGAGCGCGAGTGATTCATATTCCAGCTGACGGCGCACGTCTTCGTCACGAATTGACACGCGGTCGCTCACCGCGAATCCGTCCGCGGCAAAAACCACGCGATGGCGCTCGGCGATGTCGGCATGCTCGATCGCAAACACATCCACACTTGAGCGCCATTCCGCGTCCGTCAACGTGAGCGGCACGGCATTGCCCGCTTCCTGCCACGACCGCCCGATCGCACCATTGGCCTGCATCGCGGCCAGATCGAGCGTGTGCACGACCACCACGACGTTGTGCCCTTTCTTGGCGGTCATGTCCGTCGCAGTTGACCCATAGACAATCACCCCGGCCAGCGCGTCGCCGTGCGCCGCCTTTAGTTGTGCCACCAGCTCATCAAGTGTCATACCGACTCCGTGGTCAGTGCCGTCATCTGGTCACCAGCTACCGCTTGATCCGCCACCCGAGAACCCGCCGCCGCCACCGAACCCGCCGAACCCGCCGCCACCGCCCCCACCACCGAATCCGCCGCCACGGCCGCCGAGCGCCTGCCCAATGAGCTGGCCGAGGATGAAGCCCGCGCAGCCACTGCGGCCGGCGCCACCACCGCGGCCGCCGCGACCGGACAGCAGCACGAGGCCCACGAACACGATGAGGGCGAGGATCGGCGACACGCCCTTTGGTGTGCCCCGCGCATTTCTGCTGCGCCCGGCGCGCGGCACGCCCGCCGAGTCGAGCGAGAACCCAAACTCGGCCGCGTAGCGCTCGGAAATTCGCAGCGTGATGAGCAGCAGCGCACTAGCATAGTCAGCCTGCTGGAGGTATGGCACCGCTTCGCGACGGATGTCGCCAGCCACGGCGTCTGGAATAAAACCCTCGACGCCCTGCCCGGTCTGGATGTTGATGTAACCGCGTCCGTCCGCGCTCGACTCCTTCGGCACCACCAGGACGACGACGCCAGCGTTCCGCCGCGCATCGCCCACGCCGGCGTTCGCGCCAACCTTCCACTCGCGCCCAATCTGCAGCGCCACCTCAGCGACATCGCGCCCGGCCAGATCGGGCAACGTGACCACCGCGATCTCGCCACCGCCCTTCGCACGGACGAATTGCGCGAGCGCTTCGATCTGCTGTGCCCGTTCGGCCGTCACCACGCCGGCGAAATCGCTGAGCATGCCGCGTGGCGCCGGAATCGTCAGCGGCTGCTGCGCCCGCGCGTCGCCAGCGGCTGCACAGAGCAGCGCGACGAACGCCAGTCGGGTCACGCACAAGGCTATCGCAGCGCGCGGACGCGGAAAGATCGAAAGCGCCAGCAGTATCGGGCGAATAGACAAGGAGGGAGCCGTGGGCAGGCTGGGAGACCCCGAATCGGGTCGTCTGCGAAAACTAACGGCTGGCCAGACCAGCGTCGACGCAGCCTCCCGCATCTGGCACACCCTCTGGCGTCGAGCGGCCGGGCCGGTGAGATTCGACGTTAATGAATTACTCCCGCACCACGCTGACGCTTCCATTCTGTGCGATTGTCGGGCTGGCCATCCTCTCGGTTGGCGCCGGCGCGCAGTCCACTCTTCGCGAACTCGTCGGTGTCGTCCGCGATGCGAACGGTCGAGGCATCCGCGACGCAGCCGTCGAGATTCCCGGTATCGCGGTCCGGACTGATTCGGCCGGCCTGTTTCGCCTCTGGACGCTGAACATCGACACCGTCACCATTTCGATCCGCCGACTCGGCTATTCCGCCATCGAAGCGTTGCTCAATGCCCGTAACAAGCAGTGGGATACGGTCATGGTGGAGCTGGAAGACATTTCCCAAGAACTTCCTGGCGTGACGGTCGCAGGCGATCGCAACCAGCGCGCGCTCGAAGGGGGGTTGCGCACATTCGGCGAGCGCAAGGCGCAGGGGCTCGGACTATTTGTCACCCGCACAGACATCACCGATCGGAACAGCCTTCGCCTGAGCGACGTACTCCAAACTCGCCGCGGCGTCATCCTGGTGAAGATCGGCACGAATCGCATGGGCGTGCGATTCGCGACCTACAGCGGCCCGCGGGGGGGCTGCATCCCTGACCTGTGGTTGGACGGACAACGGGCGCGGGGAATGGAGGTCGATGACGTGGTGGCCACTTCAGTCGAAGCGATGGAACTCTACGACTCGTTCGCCACGGTTCCATCGCAGTTTTCTCATTCCGCCAACGCCGTGCCCTGCGGCACGATCCTCATCTGGACGCGCATCCCTGGCAAGCCGTGAGACGTACCTGAGACTCGTATGCATGGTGGCCACCTCCTCGATCGTGGCCTCGTACGCGACACCGCGCGCGTGATCGGCGAACGGGGTACGCCAACGCATCGAGGGTGCTGGCATCCGCGGCGCCCGTTGGTCGGGTTCGTTCCTCCTGTGTTGACATGACGCGTCGCAACAGCGGGTCCGCGCAATCCGGCTCGGGAGCTCCGTCGTGGGTCGCACCGGCAGTCGTCGCGCTGTTGACGATCGCCGCCTTCGTTCCGGCCTTCTCCGCCGGGTTCGTGGCATGGGACGACGACCGCAACTTCCTGAACAACCCGCATTGGCGTGGGTTGGGCGCCGAGCAGCTGGCGTGGATGTGGACGACGTTTCACATGGGCCACTACATCCCGCTGTCGTGGATGACGCTTGGACTCGACTACCTCGCATGGGGTATGAATCCGACCGGCTACCACGCCACCAACGTCGTGCTGCACGCGGTAAACGCCGTGCTGATCTACTTCGTCGCGCGCCGGCTCCTGCAACTGGTGGCGCCTGCGCTCAGATCGGCACACGGCGCCTCGCCGCTCACCTACGCCTCGGTGTTTGCGGCGCTCGTTTTCGCGGTCCATCCACTTCGTGTGGAATCGGTGGCGTGGATCACCGAGCGGCGCGACGTGCTGTCCGGATGCTTCTTCACACTCGCGGTGGCCTGTTATCTCCGGGCCCGCCACGCGATCGCCACCCGACGCTGGTACTGGGCCGCCGTCGGCGTGTTCGCGTGCGGCCTGCTGGCCAAGGCCAGCGTGATGACCGTACCGGCGGTGCTCTTCATACTCAACTGCTATCCGCTGAAGCGCTTGCCGGGCCCGGGCGGGATCTTCGGCGCTGACGCGAGGCGGGTGTATACCGAACTCCTGCCATTCGCGTTGCTCGCCGCTCTCACCGCCGGACTGTCGCTCGTCGCGCTCAAACCACCCGATCAGTTGGCGCTCGGCGGAAAACTCGCCGTCAGCGCATATAGCTTCGCGTTCTATCTCGCGAAAACCCTCCTGCCGGTCGGGCTTTCGCCGCTGTACGAAATGCCAAATGAGATCGATCCCTCGAACCCAGTCTTTCTCGCGGCCTATGTCGTCGCGGCCGCTGTTGCCGGTGTGGCGTGGAGTGCGCGGAAGCGCCACGTCGCGCTGACCGTCGCGCTGGTCACGTTCGGCGTTGTCCTGCTGCCGACCATCGGGTTCGTGCAGAACGGCCCTCAGATCGCCGCCGACCGGTACACCTATCACGCTGCGCCGGCGCTCGCCATTCTCGCTGGTGGCGCGTTGCTCGTGCTGTCCCAACGGTGGGCCTTGGCATCGCGCCTGATCGCAGCGGCGGTCGTCTTCGCGCTCGGCGTTGCCACCTGGCAGCAGACCAAGGTCTGGCACGACTCCGAGTCGCTCTGGTCACGCGCCGTGGCGGTCGATCCATCGTCTCCGATCGCGCACGGGCAGCTTGCCACGGAGTTCGTGCGGCAGGATCGGGTCGACGAGGCGGTCACCCACTTCGTGCGCGCGCTCGCGCTCGACTCGACCTACGCCGAGGGACACAACAACTTCGGCGTCGCACTCGTCCGACTCGACAGGGTGGACGAAGCGCTCGTCCATTATCAGCGCGCGGTTTCACTGAAGCCGACGTACGACGAGGCGTATTCCAACTGGGGCATCGCTGTCGCACGGCAGGGCAATGCCGAGCAGTCGATTCGGTTTTATGCACAAGCGATCGCGATCAACCCCGACAACTCCACGGCGCACCTGAACTGGGGCAACGCGCTCGTGCGAATCGGGCGACCAGACGAGGCGATCGAACGCTACCGCATGGCGCTTTCACTCCGCCCCGACAACGCCGACGCATTGCTCAATTGGGGAGTCGCCCTCGCCCGCGGCGAGAAGTTCGACGAGGCGATCTTAAAGTTTCAGAGCGCGTTGGCGATCCAGCCCAACCTCGCCGACGCGAAAGCGTACTTAGTTCGCGCACTGGAAATGAGGCAGTCGCAGCAGCGACGGCCCTAGCCGACGCGTAGCTCTGCCGCGCTGACTCGACCGTAATCAGCGCGGTGGTGGCGACACGACCACTTCGCGCGCGCCCGACGGCACCGCCACGCGCGTGACCGCACCGCCCGGCCAGCGCACCCAGATCGCCGTCGGCTCAGCCGCCTTCCCCAACAGCTGCACCGCGCCGTTCTGCGACCAGTACCCCGAACCGGCCTGCACCTCACGCACCGGCCCCATCCGTTCGCCGTAGACTAGGCGAAGCTGCACGCCGACTCCATCGGGATTGGATGCGGTACCCTTCACGCGAACGCGGAGCGCCGGCCGCGCACCCCTGTTATGGAACAGGCGCGTCGCGCCCGCGTTTTGCGAGACCGCGAGATCGAGCCGGCCGTCGCCATCGTAATCGGCGTACGCCGCGCCACGCTGATCTCCGTAGATCACCAGACCCGAACGTCGCCCGGTCAACGGCACGAGCTTGCCGGTCCCATCGTTCTGCAAGAGGAGGCCACGGCCGGCGTCGGCGCGCGGCCAACCAATCGTCGTCTGCGAAAAATTCTGGCCGAGGAACAGATCTTCCGTGCCGTCGCCGTCAAAGTCGGCGATCGCGGCGGCAAAGGCCGGCGCCAGCTGCGCTTCGCTCGCAAGGGGCACCGCTTCGAACCGGTCGCCACGATTCATAAACGCGGTCTGGTCGAGTGTTACCACCTTCATCCGCGACATCTTCCCCCTCTGCGTCTGGAACGATTTTTCAACCGACGAGTCGGCCCACGCCGCAAAGGTGCCGACGGTACGCACGAGATCGGGAATGGCAACGCGCGCGCGCGCGTAGGTGGTCAGCGGTGCGAGGCCCCCGATTCGTGCATCGTGGCGCGCGAGAATCATCTCCTGCTCACCGCGGCTGCCGACCGGTCCATGCAACAGCACGAGCGGGCGTGCACTGTCGGCCTGCATCGGCGTGTTACGGCCCCACGAGGTAGCAACGAGATCGAGCCGTCCGTCGCCGTCTAGGTCGCCGGTGGCGACGCCATTCCAACGACTGGTGAACCGGTCGAGCCCCCACGACGCCGGCGCGCGCGTGAAACGACCACGCCCGTCGTTGAGCAGGAGGAGGATCGAATCCCACTCCCGTGCGAGCAATAGATCGGCATGCCCGTCGCCGTTCAGATCGGCGAAGGTCGCCGCAGACACCATGCCCACCGCGTTCAGCTCCGCCGCGTTGACCGCATCGTGCACGAACCGCCCGTTCACGCTCTTGAAGAGACCCGATGAGGGCGGAAGCGGATACCCCATCGGGGTCGCGCGCGAGCCAACGAACAGGTCGAGCGCGCCGTCGCCATCGTAGTCGGCCACGGCGATCGGACCAGTCGCTGACGCATGCGAACCCACAAGCGCGCCGGCCGCGGCCGCGGGAATCCCTCGATGGAGGGTCATTCCGATGACCGCCGGCTGCGCGACCATTTCGGAGTCACTCAGTGCCTGCCAGGTGGATACGCCGGCAAAGAGGCGCGTGCGTGTGCCCTCAGCAACACCAATCACACCGGTGAGGCTCGCGGCAGCAACCGGAAAGAGCGCGGCGGTCGGCGCCATGCGCCCGCCAACGTTTTGAAACTGTGCGATACGCCCGCCCTTGCCCGCGCCAACGAGAAGCTCCTCGTTGCCGTCGCGGTCCGCGTCGAACCAGGCGACGCCCGGTCCAAGCGGCGACAACGCGTCGGGCAAGAGAAACTGCCGGCCCCAGTCGTCGAACGCCGCCTCGCTGTGTGTGTGACCGCGCAGATCGGCACTCACGTCGACGAAGAGCGCGGAGTTCGCGCTCTCCTCCGCCTGCGTGGAGCGCGGCAACTCCGCATTCGGCAACTCCGCATTCGCCGACGCCGTGACGGCCGACGCGGATGCACGGATCTCGTACATGCGATTACCTCGTACTCCCGCGATGGTCGTGCGACGGCCATCACGCCACTGCACCACGAGGGTCGCGCTGTCGGACGTACCCATGGCAAACGACGCGACGTAGTCGCTATGCGACATATACAGACCGCCGATCGCCACCTCGCGAACTTGAAGCGGCACCGCCCCGCCCTCGAGCCGGATCACCGCACCGACGGCCTGCGTATTTGGCGCGTCACCCTGGAGCCGCACCGCGACGCGAGCCGCTTTCGCGTTGTTTCTGAGAATGAGCGCCGGTGCGTCCAGGCGGTTGACCACGACGTCAAGATCACCGTCGCCATCAAGGTCTGCCGCAGCGAGGGCGTGCGACACGTCGTCCTCGAGCCCGAATCCCCACGAGAGACTTGCGTCCTCAAACGTGAGGTCGCCGCGATTGCGGTAGGCCACGTTCTTGAGCGCCAGCTTCGGAAACTGCCAGCGCAACCGCCGCCAATCGAAGCTGTTCAGTCGGTTCTGGAGTCTCTCCTGGACGTCGGCGTCCATGATGTCCCAGAGATGCCCGTTGGCCACGAGGATGTCCTGCCAGCCGTCGAGATCCACGTCGAGGAACATCGTGCCCCACGACCACCCGCTCGCCGCCACGCCCGCGTACTGCGCGGCCTCGGCGAACGTCCCATCACCACGATTGATGTAGAGCGAGTTCCGCTGGTACTGGAGCTGCGACGTGAGGTCACCGGGTTGCTTCGGAAATGATGTGCTGGTCGGGATCTGGGTCCGCAGCCGGTGCGAATCGTTCGCGAGCATGTCGACACAAAACAGATCGAGCAGTCCGTCGCCGTTCACGTCACCGACGTCTATGCCCATCGTCGAGTTGCTCAGCTGGCGTTGCGCAGTCCAACCGCCTAGACGAAAGCCACCGCGTCCGTCATTGAACCAGAGCTGATCCCTGTCTTCAAAATCGTTGCCGACATACAAGTCCGGCGCGCCGTCGCCGTTGAGGTCGGCGAACCGTGCACCAAGCGTGAAAGATTCCGCCGTTTCGGTGATGCGCGCGCCGGTGGCGTCGCGAAATCGCCCAGCGGTCATCGCCTCACGCGTAAAGTGGCCCTTCCCGTCACTGACATAGAACTCGTCCGCCGCCGCGCGTTGACTCAGCCGCATGCCGCCAAGGTCCGGGCGGTCCACAAGCTTGTAGTCACCCTGGAAATCATCCATCACCGCATAGCGGTCCTTGCCGGCCTGGTCCTTCCCTGCCGGCCGAACGAGCTGACTGAACGCGCGCTGTTGCGGCGGCACACGATCTTCGATGTTGTACGCGTTGTAGTTGGCGACGTAGAGCGCCAACTTACCGCTGCCGTCCACGTCGGCCATCGCCACCGTAACGCCACCACGACCAGTCGTGTCGAGCCCGAGGTCTCGATGCTCCGCGAACTTCCCCGCGCCGTCGTTCAGGAAGATGGTGTTCGGACCCGTCGTGGCGAGCAGGACCAAGTCGAGATCAGCGTCGGCGTCCAGATCGGCGAATGCAGTACCCGTCGCGTGGCGCCCGCATGCCCCAACGCCGGCGGCCACCGTGACCTCCTCGAATCGCCATCCTCCGAGGTTGCGGAAGAGCGCGCTGCAGCCTTCCGTGCGCGCGAGAAAGAGATCCACGCGCCCGTCGCCGTCCACGTCACCGAGTGCGACACCAGCGCCCTGACCAAGAATTCGATTGGCGACCAGCGACGACTCGCTGACAGTGTTTTCGAAAGCGATGCCCGTGGTCGACGAACCCATTTGGGTGAACCCGGCTCGGCCGCCGCGCACATCGAGGTCGCGCCAGCGGTAGCCAGCCTCCACGTGCCAGGCCAAAGTTGGCCGCGGCCCACAGGCAGCGGACACGAGGGCCACCAAGCCGAGGGCTGTCCACGCGCGGGCCACCAACGCGCGGCACTTCACGATTCGGATCGCCGTCATCGCGCGCTCGATGATGCGGTGCCACCTGCCCGCGCTACAACCTTTTCGCCGATGCAGGTGCCCAGTTCGCGACCACTCAGGTTGCCCGCGGGATAGTGAATGCCTCCGTAGACGCGTGACAGCCCCGCCTCATCGGCCGCCGCGCGGAACGAAGGGAACCGGCGCACGGCATGGCCGATCGAGATGCTGGTGCTGTCGTCGAATGCCCCGTCGCCGATCAGACCCGCGAGCACCGTCGCGGCCGCAGCCGACTGCGTGGAGTGGCCTGACGGGTACTCGGGAAATGGCGGAGTCGGAATGAGTGGTTCCCAGGCCGGATCGATCAGGCGCCGAATGTAGGTACGGGGGCGGAGCAGCGTGTGTTGGTACTTGTATCCCCACGACGCAATAAACGCGTCGGCCATCGCCACGGCCGTGAACATCTCGGCGCGGGCGCCGTCGGCCGCGGAGAGGTGCCGTTCGCTCACCATCTGGCTCGCAATCGAAATCCAGTGTCCGACCGGCGTGCCCGACTCGCCCGCGTTGTCGGCCCAGTAGAGAGCAATCGTGCGTTGTTCGGGTGTGAGTGCCGCCTTCACATCCCACACCTCCTGCGCGTTCCGGTACATCGGAGACGACCTGTTCGTCGAATAGGCCGGCGGTTCGGCGATCGGGCATTCGTCCCAGCGCACGAGCGCGAACGGACGCACCGTGCCCCAGTACGGCTCCGACATACCCGACATGTTGACGGCAGGAACGGACT
>Ga0049085_10000416_pt1 | contig 16983 bp, 14 predicted proteins | sample GreLakmeSU08MSRF_FD_66721 | JGI IMG/M metagenome (GOLD analysis project Ga0049085, IMG submission 66721) | Freshwater lentic microbial communities from great Laurentian Lakes, MI, USA - Great Lakes metaG SU08MSRF | ecosystem: Environmental > Aquatic > Freshwater > Lake | place: Great Lakes... | reverse complement strand
TACCGCAGCCTTAGGAGGTGCAGCAATTTGGGGTGCAGTAGGTGGCGCTGCCGTTGGTGCAGCTGGCGGCTATGCATATGACAAATACGAGAAAGATAAGCAAGCCAACAACCAAGCACAATATAACCAAGGCTATAGTGCTGGGCAAAAGGCAAGCTCTGGTTCTAGCTCAACCCCCAAATAAATTGCTATGTGTTGAGTAATTGGGTAGATATTTGAATCTGCCCTGCTAAGGCTAAATGCACTGGGCACTTATTGGCTATTTCCAATAGCCGTGCCCGCTGCTCTGCATCCAAGTCGCCAATGAGTTCAATGGTTCGCTCAAAATGTTCAATTTGATTGGCGCGGCTGATATCAACAGTAACAATAGCATTACTCAAAGGCCATTCTTTTCTTTGCGCGTACATTTTAAGGGTAATGCCAGTACAAGAGCCCAAAGCGGCTGCCAAAAGCTCATGGGGTGATGGCCCAGAATTGGCACCGCCAAGTTTGGTACTCACATCGGCTACAAATTGATGCTCCTCTGCGCTAATTTTTTGTTGCAACGGTGCTGCGCCAAACTGCGTGATAACTTGGTTCATGCTGACTCCTATTGATGCTTAACTTAAAAGCATGTGATTCATGCGCTTTACAAAACCAGCGGGATCATTTAATTGCCCACCTTCGGCAAGCATAGCCTGATCAAATAAAAGATAGGCCCACTCATCAAACTGTTTGTCGTCAGACTTTAATTTACGCAATAGAGGATGTTCGGGATTAATTTCTAAAATTGGTTTTGTTTCGGGGGCCTGTTGACCGGCAGCTTTTAGCATCCGCAATAAATTACCAGATAATTCATTATCATCAGCTACTAAACACGCGGGCGAATCAGTTAAACGAAAAGTTATACGCACATCTTTTACTTTATCTGCTAAAGTTTTTTTCATGCGCTCGAGTAGCTCCTTGAATTCTTTTTCGGTTGCCTCTTGTGCGGTCTTTTCAGGTTTATCTGCCAACTCGCCTAAATCGAGATCGCCTTTTGCTACCGAAACCAGCATCTTGCCATCAAGTTCGGTAAAGAATGAAAGCATCCATTCATCAACTCGATCACACAACAAGAGAACTTCAACTCCTTTTTTACGGAAAATTTCTAAGTGGGGGCTATTTTTTGCAGCATTAAAAGAATCACCCGTAACGTAATAGATTTTTTCTTGTCCAGGCTTCATGCGGGCAATATAGTCGGCTAAAGAAACTATTTGCTCTGGCAAATCAGTGTGGGTACTAGCAAAACGCAATAATTTTAAGATACGCTCTTGATTAGTTTGATCTTCTCCAACCCCCTCTTTCAGAGCTTGGCCAAAGGCCTTCCAGAAGGTGCGATATTTTTCACGCCTTACTTCATCTTCGCTGTTAGCTAGATCTTCTAACATCGAAAGCACGCGCTTAGTCGAGCTTTCGCGAATCACTTTCACGTCACGTGATTCTTGCAAAATTTCACGTGACACATTTAAAGGTAGATCGGCAGTGTCAATCACGCCCGTCACAAAACGTAAATAGGTCGGAATTAATTGCTCGGCATCATCCATAATGAATACCCGTTTAACATAGAGCTTAATGCCTCCGCGTTTATTGCGATCCCATAAATCGAATGGTGCATGTGCTGGAATAAATAATAATTGGGTAAATTCACTACGCCCCTCTACTCGATTATGCGAATAGCATAAAGGGTTTTCATAATCATGCGACAAATTTTTATAAAATTCATCGTATTGTTCAACGCTAACTTCAGACTTTGGTCTAGCCCATAAAGCGCTAGCTTGATTAATGCTTTCGTACTCTTCTTTTAATACTTGTTCTTTCTTTTCTTCATCCCATTCCTCTTTGCGCATTTCGATTGGCAAAGAAATATGATCAGAATAACGTCGTACGATCGACTTTAGACCATAAGAGGTGAGTAACTCATCCTCACCTTCACGCAAATGCATGATAATAGCCGTACCACGTTGTGGGCGATCGATAGTTTCTACTGTAAAGTCGCCTGAACCGTCTGATTCCCAACGCACACCATCACTTGCTGGTAAGCCCGCACGGCGTGTTTCAACCGTAATACGATCAGCAACGATAAAGGCTGAATAAAAACCAACTCCAAATTGGCCAATTAGCGCCGCATCTTTCTGCTGATCACCTGAGAGTTTGGAGAAAAATTCTTTTGTACCAGATTTAGCGATCGTGCCTAAATTTGAGATCACCTCTTCTCGGCTCATGCCAATGCCATTATCAACAATAGTAATAGTGCGCGCGGCCTTATCAAAGGTAATTTTGATATTTAGGTCGGGTTGATTCTCATACCAATCGGCGTGGGTCATCGCTTCATAGCGCAATTTATCAGCAGCATCTGAGGCATTAGAAATCAGTTCACGCAAAAAGATTTCTTTGTTTGAGTACAAAGAATGAATCATTAATTGCAGCAGTTGCTTAACTTCGGCTTGAAATCCTAAGGTTTCTTTTTGAATACTGGTCATTACTCTATCCTCGATTACATTTAGATTATTACTGGTAAATGGTGCCAAGTAAGCTGTTGGCATAAGCTGTTGTTGGCAGATGTTGTTGTCAGAAGCTGCTCTATCATCCGCTTAGATGGGGTTCCTATGCGAATTTTCAAGAGGCTAGCCTTAATAATTGCTAAAAATGCCTAAAGTGCAAGCTGTACTGGTTTATTTTCCTAATATTTTAAGGGTATTAGGCTAAAACCAATTTTTACATTTAGCGCTGTTAAGATGCCACGATGAACTTTACTCCCACCGAACTCGGCGCCAGCATTCTTTTTTTAATTGCTGTGACTCACACATTTTGTACTGCCTATTTTGAAAAACTAGCCGTGCATTCTAAACGCCATTCTGGACTATTTCACATGCTGGGCGAAGTTGAAATTGTCTTTGGGTTATGGGCAGCCGTATTAATTCTATTTATTTGGGCAATTGATGGTTTCACTAGTGCAAAACAATATTTAAATGAGCGAGACTACACCGAACCCATGTTCGTTTTTGCGATTATGATCGTCGCTGGTAGTAAACCAATACTTGATATTGCCAACCAAATTTTAAATTGGTTGAGCCAATTAGGACATCGTCTTCTTCGGGTTGAACCAAGTATGGCCCTGTATTTCTTAACCTTAAGTATTACGCCTTTGCTGGGATCATTAATTACCGAGCCTGCTGCGATGACTCTTGGGGCATTTTTATTGCGTGATTTAGTCTATCGACATCGTCCATCAATCCCATTTATGTTTGCGACGCTTGGGGTATTGTTTGTAAATATCTCAATTGGTGGCACCCTAACTAATTTTGCTGCACCACCTGTATTGATGGTTGCCAATACCTGGCAATGGGATAACGCCTTTATGTTGAGTCATTTTGGTATTAAATCTTCTATAGCTATCTTTATTAATACGTTGATTGTGAGTGTGTTATTTCATAAAAATTTAGTGCTTCTTGAATTAGAACGCTTAAAGCAGCCAAACCAAACTGGTCAGATGCGTAATCGAACACCGCTTAGTGTTACCCTAATTCATTTATTTTTTCTGTGCGCAATTGTCTTAGTAGCGCATGATCCCGTCATTTTTATTTGGCTCTTATTATTTTTTATTGGCTATACCGTTGCCTACCCGAAGCACCAAAACCCCTTAATTTTGCGTGAAGCCTTATTGGTTGGCTTCTTCTTGGCAGGTCTAGTGGTCTTAGGAAAATTACAGGCCTGGTGGCTGCAACCACTTTTAACCCAAATGAGTCCCAATGCTGTTTTCTATGGGAGCCTAGCCTTAACAGCTATTACTGATAATGCAGCGCTAACTTATTTGGGCTCTTTAGTCGCTGGTACCTCTGCTGAATTTAAGCTTGCCTTAGTCAGTGGCGCAGTTGCGGGTGGTGGCTTAACTGTAATTGCCAATGCCCCTAACCCTGCTGGAATTGCGATTTTGCGTTCTTACTTCCCCAATATGGCAGTTTCAGCCAGTTATCTTTTGCTTGCCGCTCTACCGCCAACGTTTATCGCCATTCTGGCTTACCGTCTGTTCTAGCTTGTTTGGCCTATTTACCTTAAAATCCGAGCTTCGCCCCCAGTTATAAACCTGAGAACGGCATATGAAAAAGCTTTATATCAAAACTTTTGGCTGTCAAATGAACGAGTATGACTCGAACAAAATGGCCGACCTCCTCCATGCTTCTGAAGGCATGGAAACTACCCTCGATTTAGAGCAAGCTGATGTCGTACTATTAAACACTTGCTCGATACGCGAAAAAGCCCAAGATAAAGTGTTTTCCGATTTAGGTCGCTTAAGAGAGCTTAAAAAATCTAAGCCTGAATTATTAATTGGCGTAGGCGGCTGCGTGGCAAGCCAAGAGGGACGGCAAATTATTAATCGTGCGCCCCATGTTGATGTTGTCTTTGGGCCGCAAACCTTGCATCGCCTACCAGACTTATTTGCTCAACGCCTACTTACGGGCACCTCGCAAGTTGACATTTCTTTTCCTGAAATTGAAAAATTTGATCATCTACCGGTCTCTCGTCAAACTCGAGGTTCGGCCTATGTTTCGATTATGGAAGGCTGTTCAAAGTATTGTAGTTACTGTGTCGTTCCCTATACACGAGGTGAAGAGGTTTCACGGCCATTAGATGATGTGCTGGCTGAAATTGCTGGCTTGGCCTCTCAGGGAGTGAAAGAAATCGTCTTACTAGGTCAAAATGTGAATGCCTATCAAGGCAAATTAAGTGACTCAAATGCATTGGCCGACTTTGCTCATTTAATTGAGTATGTTGCTGAAATTCCAGGAGTTGAACGAATTCGTTTTACAACTAGCCACCCAAAAGAATTTAGTCAGCGCTTAATTGATGTTTATGACCGAGTTCCGCAGCTCGTGAGTCACCTGCACCTACCCGTGCAGCATGCATCTGATACTATTTTGGCGGCAATGAAACGGGGCTACACTGCCCTTGAATTTAAAAGCATCATTCGCCGCATGCGATTGATACGCCCCAACCTGACCTTATCAAGTGATTTCATTGTCGGTTTTCCAGGTGAAACTGAAGCCGACTTTGAGAAGTTATTGAAAATGGTAGAAGAATTGCAATTTGATAATAGTTTCTGCTTTATTTTTAGTCCTCGACCTGGCACGCCAGCAGCTAACTTGCCCGATGAGACGACCCATGAGGTTAAGCTTAATCGTCTACAAAAATTATTAGCTTTATTAGATTCACAAGCCAAAACAATTAGTCAGGCTATGTTGGGTCAAGAAGAAATCATCTTAATTGAAGGCTTAGCAAAAGATGGTTTAAATTTACAAGGTCGCGCCGAAAATAATCGTGTCGTTCATCTACCCAGACCTGCAGTTGATTCTGAGGTTTTAATTGGCTCAATGCAAGCTGTGCGCATTACTGAAGTATTAGCTCATACCTTACGTGGTGAATTGGTTTATGTTGAAGCTGCCTAAAATTGAAATTCAATATGCGAGTGCTAATCTCGAAGAAAAAATACAAGCACTCGTTACACCAAAAAAAATTCGGCAATGGGTTTTGATGGTCTTAAGTAATTTACTAGGTGAAATAACGGTGCGCTTTGTTAATCAAGCGGAAAGTAAGGCATTAAATCAAAATTTTCGCCAACGCGATAAAGCTACTAATGTGTTGACGTTTACCTATACCGATGATGGCCAAGGAAAACCCAAAATAAATCATCGCCTACAGGCGGATATTGTGATTTGCTGGCCAGTTGTTCTTGCCGAGGCGCGAGCGCAAAGTAAATCGTCTGAAGCCCATTTAGCTCATCTAGTCCTGCATGGTTGTTTGCATGCGCGCGGGTTTGACCATGAAAAACCTCAAGCAGCAAAAAAAATGGAAGTTTTAGAAGTTGCAGCCCTCAAAATGCTTGGCTACCCGAATCCCTATTAGATAATTAAACTATGTCAGATCCCCAAAAAACCCTACTTGAGCGTTTAAGCGTATTTCTTAGCCCCGAACCTAGCTCACCTGCCGAGCAGCGGCGCGACCTCATTAATACCCTTCGTGAAGCCCAAACTGAGGGGCTTATTAATGCTGATGCGCTAGCCATGATTGAGGGAGTTTTTCAAGTTGGCGAATTATGTGCCCGTGATATTTTGGTGCCTCGAGCACAGCTTGATTGGATTGATGCCAACCTGCCAATTACCCAAATTATTACCGAAGTTATTGCAGCTGCGCATTCACGTTTCCCTGTTTTTGAAGGAAGTCGCGACAAAGTCATTGGCATCTTGTTGGCTAAAGATCTTTTACGCTATTCTGCAGATGCTGATTTTCAATTACGTGATTGGCTTCGTCCAGCAGTTTTTATTCCCGAATCAAAACGCCTTAGCGTACTACTGCGCGATTTTCGCGATAACCGTAATCATATTGCTGTGGTAGTCGATGAGTATGGTGGCATTGCTGGCATTATTACAATTGAGGATGTACTAGAACAAATTGTGGGCGACATTGAAGATGAATTTGATATTGATGAAGATGCTGATAACATTATTTCGCTTGACAATAACACTATGCGAATTAAAGGCATTACTGAACTTGAGCAAGTTAATACGGCCCTCCAATCTCAATTTCACTTAGAGAATATCGAAACTATTGGAGGTTTTATTTCGCAGTATTTAGGGCGGGTACCAAAATTAGGGGAAAAATTAAATATAGCGGGTATTGAATTTGAAATTCAACGGGCTGATTCACGGCAAATACATATTCTGATTGCCCGCCGCCTAACTACCGAGGTTTAATTGATTAAAGTCACCATGTTGCGTGCTCTATTGTGTGCCGTAGTGAGTGGCATTGTAATTGCACTGCTAGCCGAGGCCCCTTATGGCGGCTGGTGGCAAATTTTAGCTTTAAGTACTTTCTGGTTTTCCCTAAATAGCCTACAGATACGATCAGGCCGAAATTATTTCACTTTAGGGGTGAGTTTTGGTTTGGCTTATTTTATTTGTAGTTTGTGGTGGATTTATATTAGCTTGCATGACGTGGGTGGTTTAAGTTGGCCTCTTGCTGGCTTTGGCGTATTTGCTCTTTCTGCCTATCTGAGTTTATTTTTTGGCGTAGCTGCTCTTCTTGCGCACTACCTTACCCAAACTTGTAGTTCATCTGGTACACCTCTATTGCTGAATGCACTTTTATTTGCTAGCGCCTGGGCAGCCCTAGAATTTTTACGGGGCCTACTGTTTACAGGCTTTCCTTGGAGTGGTTTCGCTGAAAGTCAGGTGAATGGACCATTTGGAGTAATTGCACCTTGGTTTGGTGCTAGCGCTATTACTTTTGCAGTTTTTGCAATTTCATACCTCATTGCAAATTTAAGCAATTCCTTTTTGAAAATGACTGGCTTAATGGTTGGCGCAGTAGTGTGCTGTCAAATTCTGGGCTTTTGGCAGTTCACCCAAGCGTATGAAAAACCGATTTCAGTGCGCTTAATACAAGGTAATTTTCCCCAAACCCAGCATTTTAATCCGCCTGCAATATTGCGCCAGATTCAACTGTATCTTGCTTCGATTGAAGAAAAAGCGGCTAATTTAATTGTTATTCCTGAAACAGCTTTTCCTTGGCCCCAAAATCAATTACCAAGTGGTGCCATAGAACAATTGCAAGCATTTTCACAAGCTAGCGCTAGTAATTTATTAATTGGGGTGGTTGGCCAAATTGAGACGACTAATAATAAAAACTTGTTTACTAATCGGGCGCTGGGCTTCAATCAAAATCAGGCTAATTATGTCTACGATAAGTCACATCTTGTACCGTTTGGTGAATTCATTCCGTACGGATTTCAATGGTTTGTAGATGAATTTAAAATTCCTTTAAGTAATTTTGGTCGTGGCGCAGTAAATCAAGCACCTTTTTTAATTCTCCGAGCCAATTCAAAACCACTCGGTGCGGCCATCACGATCTGCTATGAAGATGTGTTTGGTGGGGAGTTGGCTGCGCGCCTTAGAAACGCTACTGAGCCAATTAACCTGCTGGTCAATATGACTAATTTAGTTTGGTTTGGTCATTCTCAGGCGCCCACTCAGCAACTTCGCCTCTCACAATTACGCTCGCTAGAAACAGGTTTGCCCAGTATTCGCGCCACTAATACTGGCATTACAGCGGTGATCGGTGCAAATGGTCAAGTGCTAGGTCAACTTGATCAATTCACCCGCAGTGAATTAAATCTGCAAGTGCAAGCCTACTCGGGCAAAACGCTATATGTTAGGTGGGGAGATCTGCCGATCTTGACCTTTTGTGGCGTCTTGATTCTTTTTGGGCTTTGGCGCAAGTCAAAACAACTGATTTCTTAGCTAAATTTGCTTGGGCGGTTAAAATCAAGCCCTTAGCTAGGTCAATGATGTTAACTTTTTGATGCTTACTTTTCAACAAATTATTCTTCAGCTCCAGGAATACTGGGATCAGCAGGGCTGTGCCTTGTTGCAGCCTATTGACCTTGAGGTAGGCGCGGGCACTTCGCATACCGCTACTTTCCTGCGCGCCATTGGGCCAGAGCCATGGAAAGCAGCCTATGTTCAGCCCTCACGTAGACCAAAGGATGGACGCTACGGTGAAAATCCCAATCGGTTACAACACTACTATCAATTTCAAGTGGTCTTAAAGCCAGCGCCCGATAATATTTTGGATTTGTATTTAGGCTCACTTAAAGCGCTGGGACTTGATTTGCAAAAAAATGATGTGCGTTTTGTTGAGGATGACTGGGAAAACCCCACCTTAGGTGCATGGGGCTTAGGTTGGGAAGTTTGGCTTAATGGCATGGAGGTGACACAATTTACCTATTTTCAGCAAGTCGGTGGCCTTGATTGCAAACCTGTATTAGGCGAGATTACCTATGGTATTGAGCGTTTAGCAATGTATATTCAAAATTGCTCTAATGTGTTTGATTTAGTTTGGACAACCGACTTAAGTTATGGCGACGTTTACCATCAAAATGAAGTTGAGCAATCTTGCTATAACTTTGAACAAGCTAATACTGAATTATTGTTTGAGCATTTTGCCAACTATGAAAATGAAGCGAAACGCTTAATTGAAGTGCCCTTAGCGTTACCCGCCTATGAAATGGTTTTAAAAGCAGCCCACACTTTTAATCTTTTAGATGCTCGAGGGGCTATTTCTGTTACCGAGCGAGCTACTTACATTGGACGCATTCGGCATTTATCGCGTGCAGTAGCGCTGGCTTATTATGAAGCACGGGAAAAATTGGGCTTTCCAATGGGTCAAGCGCATAAAAAATAATGTCGGCACAAAACGCTACTTTCATCTTAGAAGTCTTTACTGAAGAATTACCGCCAAAGTCATTACGCAAACTGGGCGAATCTTTCGGCGCAGCGATTTTTACATCTCTACAACAGGCCCAATTATTGAGCCCTCACTCAAAGGCTCTTAGCTTTGCAAGCCCTCGACGGCTAGCAGTACAAATTGATGGCGTTTTCAATCAAGCGCCTAATTATCCAGTTCGTGAAAAATTATTACCCGTTAGCATAGCCTATGATGCTGCAGGCAAACCCAGTGCACCCCTCCTAAAAAAATTAGCCTCATTAGGATGCGCCGAGATTGATCTCAATACCCTAGAGCGATCGGGTGATGGTAAAAATGAAGCGCTATATTTAAATCTGATCGCAAGTGGTGCGCAATTAACAGCAACCCTGCAAATAGCGCTTGAATCTGCTTTACAGCAATTACCGATTGCGAAAATGATGCACTATCAGGTCATACAAAAGGATGGCTCTTTGAAAGAGGTGGCATTTGCAAGGCCAGCCCACCATATTCTTGCTCTACATGGCAAATTACCTCTTCACATTACAGCATTGGGAATCGAAGCAGGCCAGCAAACGGAAGGCCACCGTTTTCTTTCTTCAGGTATTTTGCAAGTATCTACGGCTGACGAGTATGAACAGTTACTGGAAACTAAAGGTAAGGTCATAGCAAATTTCGATCGGCGACGTACCCTCATTCATGATGCCCTAATTAAAACCGCTGGTGATGACCAAGTATTGATGCCTGCTGCACTTTTAGATGAAGTGACAGCGCTGGTTGAGTGGCCAGCGATTTATAGCTGCGAATTTGACCCAGAATTTTTAGAAATTCCGCAAGAATGCCTGATCTTAACTATGCAAACCAACCAAAAATATTTTGCCTTAACTGATCAAGCTGGAAAATTACGTAATCGCTTTTTAGTGGTTTCTAATCTTGAAACAGATGCCCCTCAAGCCATTATTGCAGGCAATGAGCGGGTGATACGGCCACGCTTAGCTGATGCACGTTTCTTTTTTAAACAAGATCAAAAACGTACCTTACATTCTCGTCTAAATGACCTAAGCAAAGTTGTTTATCAAAACCAGCTTGGCAGTCAACTTGATCGCGTCCATCGAGTGCAAGCAATTGCCCTGCAGATTGCCGATGCCCTCAAATTACAGGGCCTCACCATCAATACTGAATGGCTTGCTCGTGCTGCAGAAATTGCCAAAGCAGATTTGCTTACCGAAATGGTTGGCGAATTTCCTGAGTTACAAGGTATTATGGGTCGTTATTACGCTACCCTCGATGGCGAAGTATCAGATGTAGCGGCTACTTGTAGCGAGCATTACCACCCCCGTTTTGCCGGTGACTCACTACCCTTAACCTTAACTAGTAGCATCTTGGCTTTAGCTGACAAATTAGAAACCGTAGTTGGTATTTGGGGTATCGGGCTCGCACCTACAGGCGATAAAGACCCTTATGCTTTAAGGCGACAGGCTCTAGGCATTTGCCGTCTATTGGTAGAAAAAAAATTGGCCCTCAATTTACCAGAGCAAATTGATTTTGCACGAAGTCAATTTAAGCAAACTGGCGTGGCGCAAAAAGCAAATACTACTGAAATTTATCAATTTATATCAGAACGTTTTCGTAGTTACTTACGAGATCCTTCTGAACTTGCTAGTGCTTTTACAGCCGCTGAAATTGAAGCGGTCTTAAGTCAAACGCCGCCTTATTTTAATGATGTCATTGAGCGCTTACTAGCTTTGCGCGAATTCAATGCTTTACCAGAAGCGGCCCAACTTGCCGCAGCCAACAAACGAATTAGTAACATCTTGAAAAAAACCAGCACCGTAATACCTGCTTCTTATTCACCAAAATTACTTGTTCTTCCTGCGGAACTAGCTCTTGTAAAAATCTTGGAGACTACTAGCCCACAACTCGATTTAGCTTATCAACAAGGGCAATTTGTTGTTTGCTTAGAAATTTTAGTTGCCCTTGCGCAACCGATTGATCAATTTTTTGCCGATGTAATGGTGATGGATCCTCAGCCAGAGCTTAGGGATAACCGCTTAGCCCTCTTGCAACAATTACATCAAAAAATGAATTTGATCGCCGATCTCGGCAAGCTAGCATGAGTCAAAACGCGCTTAAATTAATCATCCTTGATCGAGATGGCGTGATTAATGCAGACCGTGATGATTACGTAAAATCGGTTGAAGAATGGCAGCCTCTTCCTGGTAGCTTAGAGGCGCTTGCTCTACTTACGCAAGCTGGCTATCGAATTGCGCTTGCCACTAATCAATCTGGAATTGCCCGTGGTTTTTATACCCTACATGACTTGCATGCAATGCATCAGAAAATGGCTGATCTACTTACCCCGCTAGGCGGCAGGATTGATAGTATTTTCTTTTGCCCTCATGTTGATGCCGATCAATGTAAGTGCCGCAAACCCTTACCAGGGATGTACTTGGAAATTGCTGCTCGTTATTTAGGGTCTTGTGAAGGGGCAAGCGAGCATATATTAAGTGGCGTACATGTCGTAGGAGATTCTCTACGCGATCTCTTACCCGCAAGTACTTTGGGTGCGCAGTTAAACTTGGTGCTCACCGGCAAAGGGAAACTTACACTTGAACATGGTGGACTACCTTTGCACACTGCAATTTATGAAAATTTACTTGCCTTTACTCAACAGCACTTAAGGCAAGCATGATTTGGCTTAAATCAACTGCTTTCTTTATTTTTTTACTTTTCTTTACACTTTTTTTTGGTGGCTTGTGTCTGCTTATTTTTCCTTTCATGACCATTTATAAGCGCTATCAATTTGTTAGCAAATGGAATGATCTTGTTTTAGTTGTACTAAAACATGTTTGTGGTATTCGTTATGAAATTAAAGGTATGGAGCATGTCACTGATTCTCTTGATTTGCCTGTAGTGATTTTAAGTAAGCATCAATCAGCTTTTGAGACTATCGCCTTTATTTCTATTTTTCCAAAACATTTATGCTTTGTTTTTAAACGCGAACTACTCTGGCTACCTTTCTTTGGTTGGGCTCTAGGCATGCTCAATATGATTCATATCAACCGCTCTAATCGTGAAACTGCTGCTATTTCGGTTGCCAATCAAGGTCGACAACGCCTGCGGGATGGTAATTGGATTTTAATTTTCCCTGAGGGCACACGAACACCAACTGGCTCGCATCGCCCCTACCGTAAAGGTGGAGCGCGTTTAGCCGTGGCTACCAATGCCAGCGTTATTCCTGTAGCTCACAATAGTGGTCGAACATGGCCACGAAATAGTTTTTTAAAATATCCAGGTTTAGTAACAATTTCTATTGGGCCGTTAATTTCTTCGGCAGGAAAAACGGGAGATCAACTAAATACTGAAGTTGAAAATTGGATTGAAACTGAAATGCAGCAAATTGATCCAAGCGCCTATAAGAAATCATAATTATGCTGATTAAGGTAAGATCAGCTCATTAATTTTCAAATAGGGTAGTTAAGATGTTTGCGCTAAGCTGCTCGCCCATTCTATGTAGCGAACTACTGGAATATCTTGAGCACGTAATTTTAATTCTGCATCACTTAATGCTAAGCGCTCAAGATAGCTTTGTAAATTAGTGCGCAGCATCTTGCGGCGCTGTGAAAATGCAGCGGCAACAATTTTTTCTAAAGCCCGCCACTCATGCTGATTTAAAGAAAAATGACTGCGGGGAATCATGCGCACTACAGCTGAATTTACTTTAGGTTGTGGCTCAAAAGCAGTAGGCGGCACTTCCAAAACCTGTTCCATCTCATAACGCGCTTGTAGCATTACCGACAAACGGCTAAAGTCAGGACTACCTGCTGGGGCTACCAAGCGCGCTACAACCTCGGCCTGCAACATAAAGACTTGCTCATCAATGAGCGGAGCAACTGGCAGTAAATGAAATAATAAAGGTGAAGAAATGTTATAAGGTAAATTTCCCACAATCAAGCGACGCCCCTGATTTGAATCCTTATTCGTGCCCTTCTCAATACCTTTATCGATACTATTTTTTGCCCAGTGGAAAAAATCAAAATGAAGTGCATCACCTTCGATAACTTGTACACCCGGTAAATTTTTAGCGCGCCAGTGGGCTACTAAATCACGATCAATTTCCAATAGATCTAAATGATCAACATAATTTAACAGGGGTAGTGTAAGAGCGCCTAAACCGGGGCCAATTTCGATTAGCTGTGTATTAGCACTAGGGTTGATAATTTGGATAATGGCGTGGATAGCACCATCATCTTTTAAAAAATTTTGGCCAAATCGCTTACGGGCCTGATGCATCAGCTTCATTCTGCTTGTGTTGCTGGGCTAGCTGAAATGCTAAGCGTAGAGCTTCCAGCATACTGCTGGGGTCGGCTAGCCCCTTGCCAGCCAGATCAAGCGCTGTACCATGATCTACTGAGGTACGAATGATCGGCAAACCTAAAGTGACATTCACCCCCCGTCCAAATGCGGCAAATTTAAATGGTGCTAAACCTTGATCGTGATACATCGCTAAAAAGGCATCATATCTCGGCAAATTGTGTGGATGAAATAATGAATCAGCCGGGATTGGTCCAGTAACAGTTATACCTTGTTGTTGAGCTGCCAAAATAGCTGGCTCGATGATGTCAATTTCTTCACGGCCTAAATAACCGCCTTCGCCAGCATGCGGATTTAATCCAGCTACAGCAATACGGGGTTGCTTTATCGCAAACCAAGTTTGTAAATCATGATGCAAAATTCTCAAGATATTAAGCAATGTTTCGCTCTGCAGAGATTTAGCGACCCTATCTAAGGGCAGATGGGTAGTCGCCAAGGCTACCCGTAAAGGTTGTAAGTTTGCTAAGCCCAATATTTCTGCTGGAATATTAGCGCAAAGCATCATTACAACCTGTGAACAATGGCATTGTTGCGCTAAATATTCGGTATGCCCAGAAAAAGGAATTCCTGCTTGATTGATGATGCTTTTTTGTATTGGGGCCGTAACCATTGCGCTAAAACGGCCCGACATACAACCAGCTAGCGCGCAATCTAATAAACTCAATACATAAGGCGAATTTGATTGGTCTAACTGCCCAGCTATAGCTGGTGTTTTTAATCTAATTGACTCTATTTGTAATCGATTTGACCAAGGCGATGAACTTTTTTGCTGGTCACTTTTAAATAAAGTAGGGTCACCTAAGAGGGTAATGCAGGCCGCAGAATTTTCTTGCAGAAATTGTTGTGCTGCCTGTAAAGCAACTTCAGGACCTATACCAGTAGGCTCTCCCGTAGTAACAACTAGCTCAAGGGGCGGCGACATTTTCGGTATTCATCATTTTGACTGTGGCGTTATCGCGCAGCTGTCGTACCCAATCTTGATAAGCTTGCTCAATTTTTCTTTCGCGCAATGCAGCCTTAGCAAATTGCCTTTGTTTATCTACTGTAAGTTGCGACTCACGTCGCTCTACCACTTGTATCAAATGCCACCCAAATTGACTTTTAACTGCACTGCTTACGTCGCCAATTTGCAAACTATTCATCGCCTGTTCAAATTCTGGTACCAATTCACCGGGCCCCATCCAACCTAATAATCCGCCATTAGCTGCCGAACCATCTTCAGAAAATTTCTTGGCGAGCTCACCAAAATCGGCTGATTTAATTTTGATTTGATCACGCAAGCCATTTAATTTTCTTTCAGCATCAGTATCGCTAAAACCAGCTCGAGTACGTAGCAAAATATGTCGGGCAAGTGTTTGGGTAACCATAATATTTTGGGGAGTAGTAAGATCGGTAGCATTGGCATCGCCACTAGGAGTAATTGTAGGGTTACCTGAAGGGCGTGTTGATAAGGTGCGACGATCTAAGACTTTTAAAATATGAAACCCAGCCGGGCTTTTAAGTACAACAGGCGCAACTTGTCCAGCACCTAAATTGCGTACCGATTCATAAAAAATTTGTGGTAATCGGTCCGAGGTACGATACCCTAGCTCTTGAAATTTGATTTTTGAATCTTCTTTTGCAGCTTGTGCGCCAAGCTGCAAAAAATCTGCATCTCCGCGAGCTGCCTTAAGAATAACTTCTGCTTTTTTTCGAGCTTCAGTTTGCATACCAAGCCCTGCGGCAGGATCAACCGGAATAAAAATTTGTGCTACATTAATTTCTTCTGGACCAGAACCTGGTTTTGAGGGCTCTTGATTTTGTGCTTGAGGTGAATTTGCTGCTGCCATCATTTGCATGCGCTCGGTAATAAAATTATCAACCTCAGCATCAGTAATTTTAATTTGGGTTTCAACTTCGCGATCACGCAAGCGCGCTAACACCACATCGCTACGCAAGATATCGCGATGTTGCTTCAAACTCATGCCAGCTTGTATGATTTTTTCACGAAATTCGGTAACAGTTAGTTTATTTTGCGCTGCAATTTTCGTGATAATCAAGTCAAGATCTTTATCGCTAATAGTAATGCCCGTAGCTTCAGCTTCTTGCAACATAATTTTTTCAACAATTAAGCGCTCTAAAACTTCCTTGCGCAAGGTGACGGCATCTGGCATTGGTTTACCGCTCTTACTTATCTGCCCCTGAATCTCGCTGACCCGATCATCTATATCCTTCCGAGTGATATAGCCAGTGTTCACAATTGCCGCAACACCATCTAGATTGCGTAATTTACTAACACTGGCAGGGGGTGAAGGAGAGGTTGAAGTAGTCCCAAGATTGTTGGCTTTAGGGGCATTTTGTGCCAAGGCCATGGTGCTAGCAGCTAGTAAGATACTAAAAGCTAGGCGATACAAGAGGGGTAAAAAAAATAGTTGAATGATCACTTATAGTTTTCAAAGGAAGATGGTGGCAAGGCTTGAGGCGCTGGTTTATATCCGGGAATATTTAATTTCATAATATCAACTGGGTTATTACCAATACCGCCAAATCCTTTAAATTCTAGTTGAAACAAAATTTGTGTGTTAGTGGCTGCGTTGGTTAAAACTTGTGAATATGCCATACGGATAGCCCAGCAATCTTGGTCATATTCTAATGCCGCCATGGTATTGAGGGTTTTACTTTTTAAAGCGTCATAACCCCAGCGCCCCATTACCGAAACATGTTTAGTAATGGGCCACTGTCCATAGGCACTGTATTGGTCGGTAGTGGTGGCTCCTGCAGAAACACCGGGCACTGGAACGGTCCAGACATTACGATAACCAAAGTTAATTAAACGCCCAGGGGTTGGGTTCCAACCTGCGCCAACACTAGATTGCACAAAGCGACTTAGCTGGGTATTAAATTGACCAAATAAATCAAGATTAAAATTTCCCGGTAAACGTACAGTTCCTGCGCCTAATGTATCAGAATAGGTTGAGGGGTTTTGCACAGTGGTTGAGGTGGAAACTTTTTGCCCCTGAAATTGCTGTTGCTGCGCCACGATTACGGTAGCTCGTTCAGCGCCAGTTTGAGCATCTAGTAAACGACTGGTGAGGCCTAGGGTTGCTTTATTGGAATCTGATACACGGTCATTACCAATAAAAGTATTAGGTGCAAAAATTTGCGAAATACCAAAGCCTTGATCGCCTGTATCAAAATTCGGTGCATTGCTTTGATTCACATACGGGGTATAAACATAGTAAGCGCGAGGCTCTAATGTTAATAACATGTCGCGCCCAAAAAATCCTTTTAGCTCTGTAGCTTCTCGTTCAAATGCCATGCCACTATCAAGGGTAATGGTGGGAATAATAA
>Ga0049085_10000413_pt1 | contig 17015 bp, 25 predicted proteins | sample GreLakmeSU08MSRF_FD_66721 | JGI IMG/M metagenome (GOLD analysis project Ga0049085, IMG submission 66721) | Freshwater lentic microbial communities from great Laurentian Lakes, MI, USA - Great Lakes metaG SU08MSRF | ecosystem: Environmental > Aquatic > Freshwater > Lake | place: Great Lakes... | reverse complement strand
AAATATTTTACAATACTCTACAGCCGCGCAGTATGCCGCTTCTCCTAGTAATTGATAAAAATCAATATTGTGAGCATTCTCGTAATATCTTACCGGCATTGTGGGCATGTCTTCTTTTGGGACATGGTATCCACCCTCCATGTAATCTTCTCCATCAATTTGTGTATAGCCAGAAGGAATAATGCTAGCTTCTATTAGGCTAAAATCGATAGAATCTAGCGTATCGGCATCGAGGAGATCCTCGATAAGTACAACCCCACCACCTAAATGTTTAACTTCCATGTAAATAGCTCACTTCCAATCCGGGTACATTATATAATTTCTTGAAAAATATTTATTAGTTTCTTTTGCCATAAGCGCATGATGAAGATATTTTTTACCTACGGGAAAATGTGGTGATCCTGATGGGAATATTATTGCTTCTCCAGCTTTAGGTTTATACGTGACTATATCTTCTCCTATTTTAAAGCCAATTTCTCCACCAGCATAATCATCATTAATATATATATTGCATGTGATAAAAAAATTATCTTCAGATTCTTCTCTTTGAGGAACAAAATCGGTGTGCCAATCCATACTTTTTCCACCTCCGCTCTCCATATTGTATTGCTCACTTATACTAAAGCCAACTTTATACCTTGCAATATTAATTCCAGTATCTTTATGCGACACATATGATTTTGGTGGTAATTTTATATTATATCTTGAAGTATAATCATCAAAGGCGTAATCTAAAGAGTTCATAAATGTTTCATATAGTTTAATTTCGTTAAACAAATCTTTATCGTTAGTTTCTTCAGCCTTTTTTTTAAAATTTTGCAAACCTAAATTAGGGTCGTTTGTTTCTCGGATTCTAGAAGAAGAATAGTTTCCAAAGTGTGACCATTCATAATTATAAAATAATAAATTTTCTTCAGAATTTGATATATGCTTTGCAATACCATAAATTTCAGCAGGGTCTTTTATTAAATCAGTATAAACACAGATATAAGGATATATTTCTTTTGGTGGTAAATGGATTGTGCTCATACTTTTTCGTGCCCTTTAAGAAATATAGTTTTTAAAAACTCCAGCTTGTACCAAGCAAAAGAATCTTTCTTTGCATGAACAAAAAAACGCCCAGAGTCACAACGGTTTTCTCCATTGTGAAGGAGAATGATTTTCTTCAATTTCCTTCTTGTCATCAATGTCCTCGTATAGCCTGATGATATGTACACATGGGTCGCCCTCGTAAAATTCTTCGTCTTCTTTAACGGTAGTGGGAAGTCCATCATGGGTATAACACACCGCCGGCCCACACCAACCTTTGTCCATCCCAATCTTTAACCACTCATCAAAATAGATCTCAGATGTCATGACTAACTCCTTAGTTCTTTTCTATAGAATTAAGATAATCTTTAATCACTCGTTTGTAAAATTTAAGATCTACATTCCCAGTAGCAAACATGTCAACTAGATCTTTTAAATCTTCAATCAAATGTTTTTGTTTAATAAACTTACTATTTAGTATAGTGTTTTCCATCTTTAGGTGATCGGCAACATGCTTATCAACTTGATCAGATTCTTTTTTTTCCGTTACTATTCCGTGCATAAGCATTTCTTGTTTTGTAATTCGTTTATATAATTTTTTAATCATTTCAGGTTCATTGTTGTGCCCAAGTGGTTTTTGCCAAGTAGCATGAACTCCATCTGTCCAGTTCGATTCCATGTTAATGCTTCTTATTTCTTAAAAGCAAATATAAATAACCTATAAGCATAATTGTAATTATTTGTGTAATGTTCATATTAATCCTTAGTATTCTATACCTTGAAGATTTAGAATCTTTTTTTGAAGTTCATTAATTTTATTTCTAAGAGCAGTAATTTCTTCAGCTGCGTCTTGAAATAACGCAGCGTAAACCATTACGCCATCTTTTTTACCTTTAGCTATTTTGCCAAGTGTAAGAAGTGAATCTAGTATATCATCATTTTTTGACAACTTTTTTACGCGGCCTTCCTATTGGTGGTTTGCCATCTGCATCAGTGTCTTGCACAAACCAATGATATGGAAATCCGGTGTGTGGATCAAAACGTGCTGCAACAGCAATTGCTTTAGTTGCAATTAGTTTAGCATGAGCTGTAGTCATTTTCTTTTTACCAACAAGAGCCTGCAGTGCACCTAAAGCATAAGAACTACCGCTACCCAAAGCATAAATCCCGCTAGCATCAGAAGCCCAGCTGTAATCTCCATCAACTACATAAATAGAACCATGTATGGAAACTAAAATTGTAGAATCGTGTTCAGCAATGTGTTTCTTTTCTTCATTGCTATCAGGTAATGCATAGCCTTGTTGTTCAAAGCATTCGCGCAATGCGGGAATAAACTTAGCGGTTATAAACTCATCTAGTTTCTTTCCTCGCAAATTTGGAGGTGGAGTTGGAGGTTGAAAAACGTGATGTAAAATATTAATTGCACGCATATCTCCAGCGGCTCCCAACAAATACTTTCCGTTAATAGCAACTTTACAATTACCTTCTTTTAACGTAAAGACTTGAGAGATATATCCAGAAGTGTCTATATCTGATATTCGTGAGTCTACACAAACAGCAGAAAAGCCATCACCTTGTATAGCAACAATTGTTGTCATGCATTATCCCTTTAAAAACATTTATTCGTTAAGCGAGTATAGCAGAGATCATAATATAGGTGCAACTGTTTTAATGCATATTTTAACTGCTGGCCATATTTGTTTAATAAAATCGAGTATTAATTTAATAGTTTTCATATTTATCCTTTTTAAAGTTGTTAATATTAATTTAAAATAGAATATAATATAAACTAATTAATTAGGCTGTAAAAGTTTTTGTTTTTTCCCGTACTTTTTGAGTTAACGGAAATCCAATATTTCTACGATTAGAACAAAGATGTTCTGGAATTTGAGTAACACCAACAAGCACTTTTAGTTCAGTCGAGCAATGATCACAGGTCCATACACTAGGAGCGGGAATAAAGAACTTATACGTTCTAGTAGTCTTTTCTTCAAGCTGAGGTGTGCGAACACGATCTTTACGTGGCTTCTGCGGGGTCTGAGAAGCTTCCTGAGCGTTCAAATCAGCACATGTGGGGCAGAATAGCGGTTTTCTTCCACGAGCCCTAACGCGCTCCCAGTGTATGTCGCACTGTGTACATTGTAATTTTTCTTTCATGGGTTACCTCAAATAACTTTGTGGTGCATAGTAAGGTAGATATAATACAGATAAAAGAAATCTATTGCAAGTCAGACAATTCTTGTTTAGTAGGGCTAACCATAGTTACATCTACTAAATACCCGTCTGTAAATTTTAAATTGTATGTTACAAAGATCCAGTTTCTTTTCATTTTAGGACCAATAATTCTTGACAAGTAACCATTTGGGCCAACGCCAAGATATTCTCCGGTGTCTAAAAGATTAGAATCGTCTAAGTAAACAACCATATCTATGCTGATTATGCCATGGTAATCGATTAGTTCTTCAGGACCTAATGGTTCTTTGTGAAACCAGCTGCCTGGAGTTAAATACAATCTATTATCTTTAGATACCCTATAGTTATCTAATATACATTCAAGATCTTTTGTCTGAAAAATATTTTCTTCAAATGATCTTTTTATAATAGAAACCATAGATTGAGGAATATAATCGGGAATAGGTAGATCGCACTCAAGTTCAATATAATCAAACATTCCCATTATTGTATCCTTTAAAGTAATTGGAGCGGGTAGGGAGGATCGAACTCCCACAAGCAGGTCGGAAACATGCTGGTCTACCATTAACGTATACCCGCGTTAACAGGTATATTATAACAGGTAGTGCTCTTCTTTGTATGAAATTTTATAGAAACCAAAAAAGAAACTATTGTTTCCCTTCTGGCAATTTAAGGAATATACAATAGAATTATCAATAGAATTATTAAACTAAATCTAAAACGCTTGCCGACAAAGCACCAAAAACATCAAGGGCAATTTTGTTTACATCTTGTGAATCGCAAAAATCACCATAACCGTAAACAGTATTAGAAGAACTAAGAGAGAAAGTATTATCCCAGGCAGCTACAAATGAATTATGCTTCCTGTTCTTTCTACTCTTTTTCTTGGCCAAGTTCTTCACCTTTACTATAAATGATAATGGAAGATTTTCCCACACGTGCAATAACTTCTGATTCATACTTGTTGCGAATATTTTTATTAAAATAATTTCCAATAGATGGAACAGTAATTAGTTTGTTATAAATTTCTAAATCAATTCCCCGGTAAAGCCAAATGCTTCCAGAGCCAAAGGTAACTATTAATGATTGTGTCAATTCATCAAAAGCTAAATGGTTTATAAATGAAGAATCTACAAAGAATTTTTCATGTTTTGTCATTAGCGCCTCCGGTACGATTTGAACGTACGACCTAAACATTAGAAGTGTTTTGCTCTATCCAGCTGAGCTACAGAGGCTAAAGTGTTTTATGTGGAGTTTCAGGATAGTTATATCGCATTCTAGTAGAGTCATCAATAAATAAATTAGTCTCTACAATAATTTTTTTATGTTTAACTTGATAAAAAAATCCATTGTTCCAATAAGCTCCTTGAACAAGGTAACCTGCAAAGTTATTGGCATAACTTAATTCTTTCCAAAAATTGTTTGAATCCATTTCATACCTAAATATACCCAAGGGTTCCATTGACCAAACACTATTAGCATTAGGAGAAACTGATGCAATATTGACCTGTCCGTGAGACATGCAGAAAGAATCAACTAAAGAATCAATTATTTCAACTGGATAATTTTTACTAGAATAAACATTCCAATCAGAATACTTAGTAAAATCTCTTAAAAAATAATATGAACTTTCAGCATCAAAAGATGGCGCCTCATTGTCAATTTTTTTTAAAACATTTTGTAACATTGCTTACTGCATTTCTTCAGTCATTTTTTGTTGAATGTTTTCTGATAGAATCATTTTAACATACAATGTACGACTTTCTATAGCGGTAAGAAATCTTACTGCACCCATTCGCCATTTGCTTTGACGAATAGTATATTCTTTAATTTCTGCAGGATCATTAACTTCGTTTATTTCTATAAATTTAATCTTATCTTTAGATTTTTGTGAAGCTAATTGAAACTCAACATCTCTGCGGATTATACGCAGTTGAAACATCCAAAGATCTATATTTTTTAATAAAATATAAGCATCCTCTTCTGTTGCTTCGTTCTTGATGTCTTTAAGAACTATAGCGTTAAACTGCTGTAGCTCTTCTGGAGTTAAATCTTCAAACAATTTTAGAGACCATATATCTGTAATCATGATATTTTTTCTTCCTTATTTATAAAGGTATAAGCGGTTTTTATATCAGACAAGAACTGATCGGCTATTTGCTGACCGGCTTTTAGAGCGTAAGCTGGGGAATAAGTGGTAAGTATAGGCCAATATCCTAACCAAGTTACGGTACCTCTGTAGTCTTTTATTTTTATTTCAGAGCCAAATAAAGTTACAGCTGGCAATCCGCCAAGTGTAACAATAAGTTTAGGGTTCAATAATTGTATTTCAGTATGCAAATACGGAGAACAATTAAATACTTCTTGATTAGTAAATTTTCTTTTTACAGAACACCTATTTACATAGGTCAAACAGACTTTACTAGAATCAAAGCCAGCCGTTTTAAGTCCTTTTAAAAATAAATCTACAGACTCTTGTTGCATATCTGGGTTATCTACGATAAACAAAACTTCTGGATTTGTTACATTCCATTTAGGAAGTTCTGGAACCACAGCTCCCAATGCACATTTTCTACAATTTTTTACTACTGTGTGAAAATCTTTAATTGGATAGTTAACTTTTCTAGATAATAATTCTGAACGAATATCTTTAAATAGATTAGTTAACGCAGAATCATGTATTAATCCAGTAAGATTATTATACACAATTTCCAGAAGTTCTGTCTCCATAAAACCTACGTGCAATCCCGATTTAGGGAATAACTTTATAGATTCGTCTGGAGACAACGCTTCAGCAATTAAAGAATTCAGATCATCTTCACTGAATTCTAAATCCATTAGAATGAATTAGGAACCGAATTAAACTCTTCAGTAGAACCCGAAGCATTAGTAGATGTTGCAGCAGTAGTGGTTGCTCCTGTAGTAGCAGGCTTTGCTGAATTGTTCATAATGTACGAAACTGATTCAGCAACTACAACAACCTTAGAGCGGTTTCCACCGTCTTGCTGCCAACGCTCTTGAACTAAACGACCAACAAGTTGAACAGGTGAACCCTTCTTTAACTTGCCCGAAGTGATTTGAGTATGAAGAAATGATGCATTCTTATTAGCAAAATCAGTACCATCTTTAAGGTAATATACGATATCAAAGTAACCAGAATTATTTTGGCCACCTTTTTCGGAACCAGCATAATCTACAGCTAATCTGAATTTTGCTATTTTGTCGTTGATAAGTTCAGGATCAGAAACTACTCCGCCTGTAAGGCTTATTACATTCTTTGGGTCTATCATTTTTATCTCCAATGGTGGTTTATGTATTATATGTTTATTTTTTATCGTCAAGAGCTTCTTGACAATTATTTATTATTTCTTGAAGGTACATTATACAGTACTTCATTGCTTCTACTGGCCCTACTTTCACAGTCATGTGATTGTAAAGACTAATAAAAATATTGAATATTCCTGATTTCATTTCTTGGATATTATCACTAGAAGAATATTCACTTACTTCAGGAACAAAAGAAGCGGGACGATCTTCTTGATTAAAATTATCCGACATTGTTTGCCTTCCTTCTGGAAAGAACATTATCAATCATTTCACCAAGTAGTTTGGTGTCGCTGTAGCCCTTATCGTAAAGAATTGAAATAACCGGTTTAGGGTCTAGCATATTATAGGTTATTAACTGTAAATTAAAAATATCATTTAAAGTATATATTCTATAACTATTCATGTCCCTTTTTGGTGCCGGGTATTTTTTATTTTTCTCTCTGTTGGCAATAGTTAAAGAAGAAACATTTAAAATTTGAGCTACTTCAGATCTTGTAAAAATAGGTTCGTTTGTTTTATTTTTGGCCATTTTTTAATACCTTTTTAAAAGTTTATATGACTATATATAGTATCATTAAAAATAGATAAAAGCAAACCTTTAATAAAGAATTACTTGACAAATCAATTAGATGTTTTTTCGTGAAATATTTTAATCTTAGAGATTGCATTAATCAAATCTCGATCAAAATTACGGTTATTAATAAAAAGAGAACTTTGATTATTATGAGCCATATGATACACAATATCAGCATAAGTCTGCTCTATATTATGGAGTGCACCTAATTGAGAAAGATAATCGTTGTCGTCTTCTGCTTCAATATCAAATCTACCAGAACCATCACCCGTATACCAACTTGCGTCTGAATCAAAAGTTTTATTTAAAGAAGGATTAGGCCAATTTAAATTTAAAATTTCTTCAATTGGATAAGACTCCCACTGCTTTAATAAACCGTGAATAGTTTTTGGTGAAACACTTCTCCAAAAAAGAGAATGTATAGTATCAAGCATTAAATTTGAAGCAAATTCTTTAGGTGCACGTTGGCACGCCACTTGAAAAATGTTTTCGGTAAGATCATGATTAAATCCACTATTCCAAATCCAATCATGGGCAGAAGCTATTACTCCAGAAATATCTTTTGAATAATGATCGAGTTCACTATAACTGCTAAACATTGGCCTGCATAATTGACCACCAGTATAAAAATTAGGAAGTGGTGGCATGTAAACATTTTGGTCTACAGAGTTTAAAGAAGACTTCATAAAAAACATTCTAACATTATTACAAATAAAATTTTTAGCGTCATATTCAATTATGTATAACTGCCAAGGAATTGGTATACGATACACTTGTATCTCATCTTCTTCGTCCCAATCTTCTCCGTTCATACTTTCAACTGTATGAGGAATGTATTGAACAACTTGATAACAAGGTGGTCGTTCAAAGACAATTGCTCCAGGGTAATAATATTTTATTGCTGGAGGTAACAATCCTGAAGAAATTTTATTTTCAGAAGATGATATTAATGAATGAAAGAATCCGTTTTCTATTTTAAAACCTGTGTCATAAGTGCTATAATAAGATTTAGCAATAGAACCTTTTCCAGAAGTATGATGAGAATAATCAATTCCGGATACTCTAAATTTAATATCTAAAGAATGATCATCTTCAGTAGATATTAATGAATATTCAAAATCATTTAACATAAAACTTCCTTTTCTACAACAGAATCCAAAATGTCATTCATAGAATGAACAATTTTTACAATAGGTTTATTATCCATTGAATCATAAGAATCAATTATATCAACAATAGAATTTATAGATTTTTTTATAGCGTTTAAATAAGCATCTTTATTTTCAAGATAAAAATTAGAAAAAGCTTCTTGAATTAAATTTCTATAGTGTAAGCTTGCGGTAGACATTCCTATGGTAGAAGCTTTTTGATTTACTTGAGAAATAAATTCTTCATTATATTCTAAGGTATACTCCCAAAAAACATCACTAGAATGAAAAGACATTTTTTGAGATATTAAATTCAAAAAGTCTATTTCAGTTTTTTCTTCTTCTCGGTTAAATTCAACTAAAATATTTTTAAGCATGCACCTACCTACAGTAGGAAAACTTTTTTTAAATTCTGTTATTGAAAACAAAACTTCTTCTAAAGTTAATAAACTCCAAACATAATAAGCGTTTTTAACTTTTACGCCATCCTTACTAGATGCAGATACATTATCAATTTTTAATTTACATTGGTTAGCACGTTCAACCAACTCAGGATTATCTAATGGGTTATTAGTAAATTTTCCTATTTCACGATGACACAAATTTTGCAAATGGCCAATACCTAAATCAAGATTCCATCCACCATTAAAATAATCATTAATATAAAAATAATAAATATCAGCTAAATTTTGAGAAGAAGCCCTACCAATCCGTACTTCTTCACGCCAATTAATATCTGTTTGACCCCAACATAATGCGCCAACTCCATAATGAGCGTTAGGCGTTAATACGGGAGTTAATTGATCATCTACAGAGCTTAAAGGACCATCATTAAAAAATAATCTTACTTGAGGAAAAGAAGATATTTTATCCGGTAAAGTGATTATGGCAACAGTCCAAGGAATCCAAACTTCACAAAGTACACCAGCTTCTTTTCTAACACGTGAAGCTTTTTTAGGAGTAAAACGAATTGAAGTTTTAAACGGAGGGCGTTCTATAACATACTGATTTTTATCTATCATCCTTACTGCAACTGGAAAAGGACGACCAATAAGATCATCTGCAGAAAAGGTCCGATCATTAATGATAGCAGTAAAATCTCGAGTAGGAATCTTGTATGCTTTTCCGCCAACAGTATAGGAAACGGAAGAACAAAAGTCTGAATGACTTTGTAAATAAATAATATGAGAAGTTTTTTCAGACTGCTTGAAGTGTTTTAAAAATTTGATTGCCATTAGTATCCTCAGAAAATAGAGTAGAAATATAACTTTTCTTTGATTTTTTATTTATAGTAACATTTTGTACTGTGTTATCTGATTGAATATCGTAGTCTTCATTGTATTCCAAATAAACTTGAGATAATACAGATAAAATTTCTTTATGAAGAATGGACTTATCTTTTGCAAAAACAGTATTTTTATAATCTAATCGGTGTAAAATAGTATCACTGTTAGTGTTTTTTAGTTCAACAATCCAAGTATCATTTAATGAACGATAAATAGTTGTTTCTACTAAAAAAGATTCACCACTTGTTTTATGGATAAATGTGTCTGTTTGAACTAATTTTTCATCAGCTAAATAAAAAGGACAAAGTGTATATAGTCTAGTAGGAGAAGATGAATATATACATTCAGATACGGCTGAAGGACTATTAGCGTTAATTACGGGATTAGAACACACGCAGGATCGAGAAGCATTTGCGAACTGATAGTGTTCAGATGTTTGAGAAAGCGGAGAAGAATTAGTTCTGTAAGAACACATTCTAATATCAGAGTTATCTAATTTAGTTTTAAAAAATAATTCAGAACTAAAAGAAAATAACCCTTTTTCCGGATTGTAACTTGCCCAATCTGGAATTTTACCGTGGCTATCTGGTCGAGTAGAAAGAAAGTTTTGACTTGAAGCGCGTTTTTCAGAAATCATGTATGCATCAATAATTGTTGTCATGTTTGAACTTGTTATTGAATCTATTAAATATCCTTTAGGTAAATTATAATATAAATTAAAACTATATTGTTCTAACGTTCCAGACTTACTAGCAGCAATTACTTCTGGTGCCATTTTAATAGTGTCCCAATAAACAAAATTAGATGGCACAGTTTCATCAAAAATAAAAACAGCAGTGATTTTATTAGATAATACATAAGAGATAGGTTGTATTTCCATGGTTAACTCCAAGTAGACATAGTTTTATTTAAAATTGAATTTTGCAATTGCGCATTGTATATATGTTGCTGCTGTAAATCTTTTTCAATAACAGCATTTCTTTCAGTAAGAAATTTAATATCTATTTCTTGTTTAGCCAAGTGGTTAGTAGCTTGAACCAAAAGTTGAGTCATAGATGAATAAGGAAAATCTAAAGATTTAATAAAAGTAAAATCTTCTTCAGTAAAATTAACAGCTTTAATCAAAATACATTTACCAACGCCAGCACCCACTTGCATGACTCTACCAGTATCTTTCATGTAATTAAAATAAAGATTTGTAATACTAGGAAGAATGTCAGGATAAAATGTTTTAAAAAATTGTTTTCTAGAAAAAGGATAAACAATTTGTCTATAAATAGAATGTAACACTATGCCGTAAGTAGACGGATCATTATCCAATACACCGTGTAAATCTATGTAATCAGCAATGTATTCATCATAAGTCCGGTTGGATTCTGTAGTCTGTCTTAAGAAATCAATTTTATCATTAATGATACAAGCATGAGTAAACTGATCCAATGGAAGCAATAAATTTGAACCCATAGTTAGTGGATTAATAATCAATTGATTGGCGGTATTTAAATCTTCAATATTATCTATAATCATAAAACCTCGATTGAATGAAATTCTAATGTGTTATTTTTTATAAAATACAATAAAGACGATGTTAATAAATGCAACGATTGTATTTCGGGATGAATTGATTTAGCCAATGGATAAATCAACCTTAGACATGAAGGTGTATTCACTAATTCTAAAGAGTTAGAATCTACGAATAAAACAGAAACATTATTATTCGGCGGCATTAAAAGACTTGGCGTCAACCACGTCTTCAAGGGCTGAGGCAAGTCTTGGATTATCGTTTGCCACGATTCCATTAGCGCCTTCTTTCATAATAGAATACATTTTTTGTCTAGCCGTATGCAACGAATCATGGAAATTCTTTTTAGATTCTTCAGTTGTAAAATTTAACTGACCAAGAAGAGCTTCTATAAATACTGCTTGTTCAGCAAAACCAGTTGCTAAAACAGCAATTTGTTTTTCGTAAGATTCCATAGTAGTATCAAGCTTTGTTAATTTAGAGTCAAATTGAGCAGCAAGCGCTAATACAACTCCATTAATATCTTTTCTCAAAAGTTCACCTTCAGTATATTCAGGAACGGTGTTCTCTTTAATTTCGGTCATACTTCATACCAATCTTTTTTATTAGCAACATGAGAAATTAAAGCAAGATCAACTAAATAAGAAATAGAATATAATTCTTGTCTAGTTACTTTAATACTATCTACTGATATAGGAGATTTCATATCTGGCAAAAATGCTCCACTTTCAGTTTTTTTAGCATTAAAATGTCCGGTCTTAAATACAAATGACTCAGTATCAAAAGCTTCGCCCGCTTGCCAATAGTGGACTTTAAAAATTCTACTAATTGGTTTACCTTGAACTTCTGCACCACCATAAGATACAAAGCCTTCATCTGTCACTACACCAGTCTTAGTGTTGGCGGGGTACGCAAATTTAGCAGTTCCGGCTGTAATGGCTTTAAGCCAAGCTCCAAAATCAACAGCATCAACAAATACATTTGTATTGCCAGCTAATTTACCATCAGCAGATATCTTACCAATGTCAATTCTAAACTTCATTCCAGCAAACCAAGGTCTAATTGAAATAAAACCACTCTGAGTTTTAGAACGAAACCATTTTTTATAAAGATCTTTTTCATAACTTTTTTCAACAGGTGTATCTGGTTTAAAATTTTCCTCATATACACTTTCATCAAGAGATGATTCTTGTTGCACGTTAGACATACTGACTCCTTATTTGGTATTCCATTGAAGTGATTTATTGGTTTGTTTAGGACTAGTAGTTAAATTTCCGCTAACTACTAGTTTAGCATCATTAAACTGATCTGTCGAGGCCCAATCCCACTGCTCGATTGCAGTAGAATAGAGATCTTGAATCATTTGACGATTCTTATTCCATAATATATTACGCATTGTAGGTGCAGTTTTTACGATATCTTCGGTATTGATTGTGCGCAATTGGCTTAAGGCAATATTAAATTTGGTTTCTTTAATTAAAGATTTAATTTCAGCACCAGTAAAATATTGAGTAATTGAAGATATTTGCTCATAATCAAATTGATGATTAGTGTCAATACCAGTAAGATATATTTTAATAATATCGATTCTTTCCATGAAGGACGGAAGACCAACAAACATTATTTTATCAAATCTATCTGCTCGAAGCATCTCTGGGCGAAGATTTTCTAGCTGATTAGCAGCACACATTAAAAATACATTCTTTGGAAGTTCTTGTAAACCAGTTAAGAATTCACCATGAACGCGATCAGTTGTACCACCATCTACATGAGAAGAACTTGCACCACCAGATAGGTCTCGACCAAACTCATCAATCCAAACACACAAAGGAGCCATTGCGCTAATCTGCCTAAAAACATTACGCATGTTAGCTTCTGATTGACCAACAAATGAATTCATTACTTGACTAACACCAGTACGAGCTAAATCTAAATTTAAAGCATGAGCGGTAGCTTCACAAATAGCGGATTTACCAGTACCGGGAACTCCTACCATAAGCATTCTAGCTATAGGAGTAATACCAAACTGCTTAGCTTTTTCCGGATTATGCCATAGAACAGCGTTGCGATTAATGATTTCTTTAATATTATCCAAACCACCAATTTGATCAAATGTAATTGTTGGTTTTTTAATTTCAAGAATACCATTACGTTTAATATCTGACATCTTCATATTATAAATAAGATCTGGATCAACAGTTCCTTTTTCAACAACAGATGTCAAACATAAATTGATAAAAGAAGATTCGTTTAATCCTAAACCAGCTTTAGCAATTTGATGTTTTTTGGATGAATCAAATACGATGCCATCAGTGGAAGTTTCTATATGAGACAAAATAGAAGATAGTTCTTCTAAAGTTGGTATTTCAAACTCAATGTTTGCAAACAAATGTTTATAATCTTCAGGCGAATCAAAATAAGAAATAAAAATAAACTGTAATGGCATTTCTTCTAAATCATCAGACCAAAAAGACTGCCTGTATTGACTATGGGAATTCGACAACAAACCAGAATACATTGCAACTAATTCATCTGGCTTTGAAGATAGTGTGTACAAAAATGTAGACTTTTTAGAAACTAATTTATTTGAATTCAGGTATTGATAAGCAACACTAAAATCATAAGTAATAGATTCTATAGTGTCTGACGGATTATCGCTTTGTGGGTTTGGCATTTCTACAATAACTGATTTCCAAACACCATTAACGTACTGGCTAAACCCTTTACGATTATCAATCATATAATAACTACGTTCTTCAAAAGCAATAATTGCTTCCAAAGAACGATAAATGTCAGAGGTCTTTAACCAAATTGCTGGCACCCCAAGTTTTATTTGCGAAAAGAGCATTAGCTTACCCCTATGTATAAATAGAATTAGAATATAAATGTGGGGGAGAATACCCGATCAAGGTACTCTCCCCCACAAACTTTAAAGGTTATTAGCCTTTTTCGCCTGCACGGCGGTGAAATTCTACGTTGTCATTTGGTTGAATAACATAGTTTTCATCAAGCTTATCTTTGCCCTTGTAAGCAACTGCGTCACTAGGGATTCCCCACAACTTACCAAACTGTTCACGAGCTTCGTTAACAGTCTTACCTGCAATTGGGCTTGGTTGATTATATACGCCAAAACGTACGTTTGCAACACCTGATGTTGCCTTTGAAGCCGAAGCTCCACTTTCGTTTATATTGCTCATGGTTTTTCCTTTATTGTTAGTTTATATATATTATACTGAAACTTCAACTAAAGCCGTACGACGATCATACGGTTCAGCTTTTCCTAATCCCAAGTCAAAGTAAATCTCAGATATCTCTGGATTTTGTTTGTCCACTATTATATGATTTATCCTACCTAGAATCATTGCAGCAACAGCCATATTAGTAGCAAGTAGTTGAGTACCGCCATCTATTTCTGCACGTTCTTGACAGGATAATTCACCTGGGTTTTTATCTGGTGGATTCTCATACTCAGGATGAAATGCTACTGGATGTTCTGTAATAGCTACATTGTTCCGACGTTGATAATGATAAATAGATCCGAATAAAGCATCGTCATTACCACCAGTAAAAACATCAACATTTTCTAACTGAGCAGCTGCATCAAATAATATTTTACGAGCAGCAAAATTATCAACAACAGCTAGAACAATATCTCCATCCATTAAAAGATCAGTAGCTTTCATCTTAGGCGATTCATCATCTGTGACACCTTTGAAATCATCGCCAACGATCCATTTAGGAACTGGAATAAAGTTAGTCTTACTAAACTGTTGAGTAAGCTCTAATGCTTTCACTGAAGCCTTATTACCCATTTTTGTAAAATGTTGGCGTTCTTTATTCTTTTCTTCATAATTGTCACCATCGACAATGATTAAAGCAGAACCTGGATACTTCCATTCTAAAAGACGAGCCACACCTTCAGCCAACCAAGTGCCTATGCCACCTGCGCCAACAATTACAAATCTCTTTTGTTCACATTCCATATGAATCCCATCCTTGAGTTGAGTAATCAGTTGAGTTTTTGTAAGCATTCCATTCAGTGCAACCAGCAACTTTTTCATTTTCAGGAAGTTCAGCTGTAGTTGCAAATGTTATAATAGCAGTTCGGTATGATGGGCAAGACGGAATATAATAATGCTCACACGATAAACAAATAGATGATTTAGCATAAATGTTAACATTTTGAGCAGACATTGCTTCATCAAAATCTATAATGTCATCTGGAAGAACAGTAACAGAACAATCACAAGCAGTATCTTCATTGTTTAAAATTGCTCCACAACACAGAGTGCAGTTAGACCATCTATCTATCAAGTCTTCATCAAAAATTGATTCATCATCCCAATCTTCTTTTGTTTCCGAAGGAAGATACACAGGAGACCTATCATCTAAAATGCTGTATTCAATGATACCATCGATATCGTTGTAGTCAGCTTTAGTATCTTGTGGCTTTATCATCATAATGATGTCTTGTAACATAGCAGTATCAATTACCCATATGTAATAAGGAATCTTAGTAGTATAGCCACGTTGAGTTTGATAGCTGTCTAAGCTATTAACTATATCGTCCACGTTGTGGTTCATAGCAATTGTAGGTATGTCACACGCTGGGCACGAACTGCCTTGATATATTTCATTTTTAAATAAAGATAAATCACAAGATGGACAAACTAAAGGATAAGAACCAGATAAATCTATTTCTGCGGCAATTAATCCATTATAAGTTAATTTATCAAATGGAATAAATTGTTCACGCTTTGCTACCTTTCTAACTCCACCAGGTATTGATTCCTTGGGAATTGTACCCTGCGGTGCTGGTATAGCTTGATTGAGAGGTATTATACCCGTACCCGAAATTAGAACCCCCGCCTGCTGCGGGGGGAGTGCTTTTTTTACTTTAGCGCTCCACTCTATTACATCTGGATCGGGATCTTTAATTATTACCCGATCTTGAAAAACATCAGCTACCGCTAAACTATAAGCAGTGCCGCCCATTTGCAATTCTAGGTGATACTGAGTAGCTCCATTAGAAACAGATTTCTGCCAACCATAAGTAATATGTAAACCATCAAAGTCTGCTTGATCACTATGATCAGTACCAGAAGCATAAGCTGGCATTTCAGGATGACTGTGAACAGAACCTACAATCATAATATGATCTTCTTTAAGTTCAACAATGGAATCTGGATCATATTTACAGTGAGCAGATGTATTAGATTGTTCTGGAACTAAAATACCCCAACCTTCAGGTCCTTCTTTAGTTGTATCGTAAGTTAACAATACAATAGACTCAGTACCATGCTGAGCGTGAACAAGTCTAAAGAATTCGTCAAGCTTATCAACCATTATACTTGGAATAGGCGGCATAGTATAACCGGCTTCATCTTCTATCGAAAACATATTGGCGCCAAAATCTTCTTCAACAATACTAACTGCACGACCAACAAAGTTATTTACCACCTTAAACATTTTAGATTTATATGTTGTATTCGGTGTAGTAGTTGATGGAATACCTGGCTTATATGTAGAAGTTGTTGTTGTTGTTGTTGCTTTATGGGCAATCAAATAATAAATTTGAAAACCCAAAGCTTCGATATCATCACAGATATCAAGCTTATTTGCCAAGAAACACGGTGCTCCGTTTGGAAGCCAAAAGTGATCTAGATCATCCAATGTAATATTTTTAGTGTTAGACATAAGTACTCCTATAGATAGACTCGTTTATTTTATATATAATTAAAATGGTTCTTCTTCAGATTGTTTGGGCATTGCAAAAGAAGTCTCATGCATAAGACCACTTAAGACAGATTTAACATAACGTTCTTTAACAAGTAATACTGCAGTTTCATTAAATGGATCAGATATATTTATAAGATCTTCAAAGGGAACATTACCATTTATAAATTTATGGTTACAACAAGAATTGCATAAATGAG
>Ga0049085_10000411_pt1 | contig 17097 bp, 11 predicted proteins | sample GreLakmeSU08MSRF_FD_66721 | JGI IMG/M metagenome (GOLD analysis project Ga0049085, IMG submission 66721) | Freshwater lentic microbial communities from great Laurentian Lakes, MI, USA - Great Lakes metaG SU08MSRF | ecosystem: Environmental > Aquatic > Freshwater > Lake | place: Great Lakes... | reverse complement strand
GTGGTGGAGATAAGCGGGATCGAACCGCTGACCTCTTGCATGCCATGCAAGCGCTCTCCCAGCTGAGCTATACCCCCGCGTTAAATCGCTTAACTTCTTAATTCCTGTCAATTTCTGACCGCATATTCAAACAATCCGTGATTTTAGCCTACTTTTATTTTACTGCTTAGGCTTACTGAGTCATTTACCTTGTAATGCTTGGCTCAGAGCTTAGCTTGGGGCCTAACTCAGTACCGAATTTAGGCGTTCGATGCAGGCTTCCCGCCCCATTAGGGCCATTACTGCATCAATAGCTGGGGTTTGTGAAGTGGCGAATAAGGCGAATCGCAAAGGCATCGCAAGGGCTGGCATTTTTATTTGATATTGCGCTAAGATTGCTTTAATGGCTGCCGCATAGGCTTCTTTTGATGATTCACAGCCCTCAATTGCGCGCCTTAGATCGCTTAAAGCAGGCTTAATAGCTGCCGGAATATGAGCGGCAATCTGCGCTGCAGAATGTTGAGGTGCGGGCGCATAAAATAATTTAGCGCCATCCGCAATTTCTAATAAGGTATTGGCCCGATCTTTTAACAGTCCTACTACTTGCTCGAAATTAGGACCCCGATGAACATCAATACCGCGTTCTTCGGCGAAGGGCCTCACCAATTCGGCTAAGCGTGCCAGATCAGCCTGTTGAATGTAATGATGATTCAACCAAAGTAATTTTTCAGGATTATGTTGGGCTGGCGAACGGCCTAAATGTGCTAATTCAAACCAGCCGACAAACTGTTCTTTAGAAAATATTTCGGCATCACCGTGGGCCCAACCCAACCGTGCCAAGTAATTCAGAATTGCTTCAGGTAAATAACCAGCTTTTTGGTAATCACGCACACTCATTGCGCCATTACGTTTACTCATTTTTTCACCCGACTCATTTAAAACCGTGGGCAAATGTGCATATACCGGTGGAGTACCACCCAAGGCACGCATGATATTAATTTGGCGCGGGGTATTATTTACGTGATCATCGCCGCGAATAACGTGCGTAATTTGCATATCTAGATCGTCTACTACGACACAAAAATTATAGGTGGGCGTACCATCGCTACGTGCAATTACTAAATCATCTAGCTCTTCATTGCTAATTTCAATTAAGCCCTTTACTGCATCTTGCCAAGCAACGCTGCCACTAAGAGAATTTTTAAAGCGAATTACGGGACTGATTCCAACCGGAGGCTCTGGTAATATTTTTTCGGGTTCTGGGCGCCATAGACCGTTATAGCGAGGCTTTTCTTTGTTGGCAACTTGCTCATCCCGCAAAGCATTTAATTCAAGCTCACTCATATAACAACGATAGGCTAACCCAGCATTGAGTAATTCTTGAATTACGACCCGATAACGATCTAGACGTTGCATTTGATAAATCGGCCCCTCATCGGGATCAAGCCCTAGCCAATGCATACCCTCAAGAATGACCTCAACTGCCTCTAGGGATGAGCGTTCTTGATCGGTATCTTCAATACGTAAAATAAATTGACCCTGATGATGCTGCGCAAAGGCCCAAGGATACAAGGCGCTACGCAAATTACCTAAATGAATAAAGCCGGTAGGGCTGGGGGCAAAACGGGTACGGATAGTCATATTGCTTATTATCTCAGGTCATGAGTTATTTTCTAAAAGCGTGCATACTTTACAGATGAATCAGTTACTTGTATTTATTTGCGATGGGGCACCAGTACGTGGAGAAATCGTCAGCATAGGCAGTGTTTGGCAAGCTATTTTAGAGCACCGCACTGAGCCTTTAGCGGTGCGTAAACTCTTAGGCGACTTTGTCTCGGCCGCAGCCCTGCTAAGCGCAAGCTTAAAGTTTGACGGCACTTTAATTATTCAAGCGCAAAGCAAGGGGCCCGTTTCTCTGCTAGTAGTGGAATGTACGGCTAATTTAACGCTACGCGCAACAGTAAAATTAGCACCCGATTGCGGCGAAATTAATGAGACCGCTACCCTTAGTGAATTACTAGATGCAGATCATACCGGCCGCTTAGTTATCACCTTAGATGCAGCTGAGCGGAAGCCTGGACAAGCCCCTTATCAAGGTATTGTGGCTCTTCAACAAGAAGATTTAGCAGAACGAGCAAAATCTGTAACCTCTGTAGCCGAGGCCATCATGCTCTATATGCGTAATTCCGAACAATTGGATACGCGCATTTGGTTAGCTAGTGACGATGCAAGTTTAGGTGGTTTGTTATTACAACGCTTACCGAACTCCAGTGGACATGCTCACTTAGATGACGACTTAGCAACCGAGGGCTGGAAGCGCATTCAGTTATTAGGCGAAACGATCACTGCTAAAGAGTTGCTAACGCTTGAGCCAGAAACTAACTTGCGCCGACTCTTCCTTGAAGAATCAGCAAGCGCAGGGGTGCGAAGTTTCCCTAAGCGCTCAGTACAATTTGCCTGTCGTTGTTCACGTCAAAAAGTGGCCGATGTATTAAGGATGCTGGGCGAGCCAGAAGTAAATGGCTTGTTAGCAGAGCGTGGCGATGTTGAAACGATCTGCGACTTTTGTGGCAAAACCTATACCTTTGATCTGGTTGATTGTCGCCAAGTATTCAAAACTGATTTGTTAAGCGATGCCACTAGACCAGCCACAAAAGGGCATTAAAGCCCTACCAGATTTATTTCTTAGGCAGTACTGTATCTTTGGCACTACTTGGCGCTAAGGGATTTTCAGCGGGCAAAATTTGTACAAAGTATTCCCCCTCTTTGAGCATGCCGTGCTCGGTGCGAGCCCGCTCTTCAATTGCGCGGGTGCCCTCTTTTAAATCTTTTACATCGCCACTTAATTTTGCATTACGTAGAGTAAGTGCCTGATTTCTTGCTTGTTGGGCAGTAAGTTGGCCTTCCATCTCGTAGACCCTTAGCCACCCTCCTTTACCAAGCCATAAAGGGTATTGAATGCCTATAAAAAGCAGCAGCATCGAGTAAACAATAATTCTCATGTTTTAGATGGTAGCGGTATTGAGATGAAATGGCTATGGGGATGAAATAGTTATTAGAACTAAATGATGATGATGAAACTTAACGCTTTAAATTATAAAAAACTGCTTTACCTGGATAGGTAGCGATATCACCTAAATCTTCCTCAATGCGCAAGAGTTGATTGTATTTGGCAATCCGATCTGAACGCGATAAAGAACCAGTTTTAATTTGGCCCACATTTGTCCCAACAGCAATATCGGCAATCGTACTATCTTCAGTTTCGCCGGAGCGATGCGAGATAACAGCAGTATAGTTGGCCCGTTTAGCCATCTCAATAGCGGCAAATGTTTCAGTAAGAGTGCCAATTTGATTAATTTTAATCAATATCGAATTAGCCACACCTTTATCAATACCTTCTTGCAAAATTCGAGTATTTGTAACAAATAAATCATCACCAACCAATTGGATTTTTTTGCCGAGCTTAGCAGTAATATTGGCCCAGCCATCCCAGTCTGACTCGTGCATGCCATCTTCAATTGACACAATTGGAAATTGGTCGGCTAACTGCCCTAAATAATCTGCGAATTCAGTCGAACTAAGCTGCAAGTTTTCACCGCTTAAGTGATACTTGCCATCTTTATAGAATTCACTAGCAGCACAATCTAAGGCTAATACAACATCCTCGCCAGCTTGATAGCCAGCTTGATCTATTGCACTTAGGATAGTTTGTAAACACTCTTGATTACTAGTGAAATTTGGCGCAAAACCACCCTCATCCCCAACTGAGGTAGGCATATTTTTAGCCTGCAAAATCTTCTTCAGGGCATGAAAAATTTCTGCGCCACAACGCAAAGCTTCGCGAAAGTTTTTTGCACCTACTGGCATGATCATGAATTCTTGGATATCAAGACTATTGTTGGCGTGCGCGCCACCATTCACAATATTCATCATCGGCACGGGCAATTGCATACCACCAGAGCCCCCAAAGTAACGATACAAAGGCAAGCCCGCCTCTTGTGCCGCCGCCCGTGCTACCGCCATTGATACAGCGAGGGTCGCGTTAGCGCCTAAACGCGCTTTATTATGGGTGCCATCTAATTCAATGAGCGTGTGATCTAAAAAAGCTTGTTCGCTTGCATCAAGGCCCATTACGGCTTCAGAAATTTCGGTATTTACGTTCTGCACTGCTTTTAGAACACCTTTACCTAAATAACGCTTATCGTCGCCATCGCGCAGCTCAATAGCTTCACGTGATCCAGTAGAGGCACCAGAAGGCACCGCAGCTCGACCAATTACACCCGATTCAAGCAAGACATCACACTCAACTGTGGGGTTACCCCGAGAATCTAAAATTTCACGGCCAATAATATCAACAATGGCGCTCATGCACCTTCTCCTAAAGCGTTTAAATTAAAAATCATGTTCAATCAAGATACGGTCTTTTTTGACAACTGTGTCAATGGCCAATAGTGACTCAAGCAATTCTCGCATGCGATTTAATGGCACTGCATTAGGCCCATCAGAAAGAGCTTTTGAAGGATCAGGATGAGTTTCCATAAAAATGCCACTAATACCAACCGCAACGGCGGCGCGTGCCAAGACAGGTACAAATTCACGTTGGCCGCCACTACTACTTCCTTGACCACCCGGTAACTGTACTGAATGCGTGGCATCAAATACTACAGGGGCTTTTGTCGAACGCAATATCGCTAAACTACGCATATCAGAAACTAAATTATTGTATCCAAAAGTCGTCCCTCGCTCACACACCATAAACTGTTGTGGCAAGCCTTTTTCTTGAGCGGCTTCACGTGCTTTGTCGATCACATTAAACATTTCTTGCGGTGACAAAAACTGGCCTTTTTTAATATTTACTGGCTTGCCACTTTGCGCACATGCCCGGATAAAATCGGTTTGCCGACATAAAAATGCAGGCGTTTGCAAAATATCGACAATCGCTGCGACCGGAGCAATTTCAGGAATATCATGCACATCGGTAAGTACGGGTACCCCAATTTGTTTTTTTACCTTGTCTAAAATTTCTAATCCCCGCTCCATACCTAGGCCCCGATAAGCACTACCCGATGAACGGTTAGCCTTATCAAAAGATGATTTATATATAAAGTGGATTCCTAGGGCGCTGGTCATGGCTTTTAATTCGCCAGCAATGTCAAGGGCAGATTGCTCAGATTCAATCACGCAAGGACCCGCAATTAAAAAGAGGGGTTGATTAAGGCCAATTTCAAAGCCACATAAATTCATTGGTGTAAGCGGCATCATCATTAGGCAGCTATTGGCACAACAGCATTATGTCGCTCGAGCGCAGCTTTGATAAAGGCAAGAAATAAAGGATGTCCTGCGCGCGGGGTTGAAGTAAATTCAGGATGAAATTGCACCCCAAAAAACCACGGATGCATGGCGATGGGTAATTCCATCATTTCAGGCAGAGATTCAGTCGGGGTATGCGCTGAAATAATTAAGCCTGCTTTTTCTAAGCGGGGCACATAAGCATTATTAACTTCATAGCGATGGCGGTGTCGCTCATTGACCACGTCACCATAAATACGATGGGCTAGCGTGGTTGGCTTTACAGGACAACTTTGAGAGCCTAGGCGCATGGTGCCGCCCAAATCGGAATCGCTAGCGCGTTTTTCAATGCGCCCTTCACGGTCAAGCCATTCGGTAATTAAGGCAACTACGGGATGCGGGGTATCAAGATCAAACTCGGTACTATTTGCTCCTTGAATTTGCGCCACATGACGGGCAAATTCAATCACGGCTAATTGCATGCCCAAACAAATGCCTAAGTAAGGAATTTGATTTTCGCGAGCATAACGAATTGCCGAAATTTTACCCTCGGTACCGCGTTTACCAAAGCCCCCGGGCACCAAGATGGCATCTAAATTTTGTAAGCAATCAATCCCCGATTTTTCAATTTGCTCAGAATCAATATAACGAATATTGACTTTAGTTTGATTATAAATACCCGCATGACGCAAGGCTTCAATTAAGGATTTATAAGACTCTGTCAGATCGACATATTTTCCAACCATGCCAATACATATTTCATTTTGTGGATTTTCTAGTTCATAAACCAGTTTTTTCCAGACTGATAAATCAGCTGACTTGGCTTCAATCTCGAGCTCGCGACAAATGAGGTCATCCATCCCTTGGGCATGAAGCATTTCAGGAATTTTATAAATCGTATCGACATCCCACACTGAAATAACTGCTTCTTCACGCACATTTGAAAATAAAGAAATTTTGGCGCGCTCATCTTCAGGAATGGGTCGATCGGCGCGACAAAGTAAAACGTTAGGCAAAATACCAATTTCGCGCAGCTTTTGTACCGAATGCTGAGTGGGCTTGGTTTTTAGCTCGCCGGCACTCGCTATATATGGCACTAAAGTCAGGTGTACATATGCACAGCTACCTTTGGGCATTCGCAAGCCCATTTGCCGAGCTGCCTCTAAAAATGGCAAAGATTCAATATCGCCTACCGTGCCACCAATTTCGCAAATAGCAACATCGGCATGCCCATCATGGCTCGCTAAAGCGCCCTTTTCAATAAAACTGAGAATTTCATTGGTGATATGGGGAATTACTTGCACAGTTTTACCTAAATATTCACCTCGGCGCTCTTTACGAATGACTGATTCATAAATTTGGCCAGTAGTAAAGTTATTACTTTTGCGCATTTTGGCCGAAATAAAACGTTCGTAATGCCCCAAGTCGAGGTCAGTTTCGGCGCCATCTTCGGTGACAAAGACTTCGCCATGTTGAAATGGGCTCATGGTACCCGGGTCAACGTTAATATAGGGGTCTAATTTAAGGAGGGTGACCTTCAGGCCGCGTGATTCGAGAATCGCGGCTAGCGAGGCGGCTGCAATACCCTTCCCAAGGGAAGAAACTACGCCGCCAGTGACAAAAACAAATTTAGTCATCGCTTAGGCTCGGTTGGAAATCGTAATTATACCGATACCAGGCAATAACACACCAAATTATGCAAAATTCCCTAGCCACCCTTAATCTTGAAATTACTGCACCAAACCAGTGGGAAAGTGGTGCCGACGGGGCGCCAACGATTTACAATGGGGGGTCTTAATGGAGTCAAAAACTTACCTCGAGGATGAATGATGTTAGAAAGCTACAACACCCAAGTTGCTGAACGTGCTGCCCTTGGTATTCCACCTCTGCCCCTGACTAAAGATCAAACGGCATTATTGCTCGGCCTACTAAAAAATCCGCCAACCGGTACCGAAAAACAGCTGGTTGATTTGATTACCTATCGGGTGCCTGCAGGCGTTGATGAAGCTGCCAAGGTTAAAGCTGAGTTTCTCGATAAGGTAGCTAAGGGTGAAGAAAAAACACCCCTGCTCTCACGCATTGAGGCAACAGAATTGCTCGGCACAATGCTTGGGGGTTACAACATCAAACCCTTGGTTGATTTATTAAGCGATGCGCAATGTGGCGCAACTGCGGCTGCGGTATTGAAAAAGACCCTCCTGATGTTCGATTACTTTAATGACGTGCAAGAGCTAGCCGAAAAAGGGAATGTTAATGCCAAGGCTGTAATGCAAAGTTGGGCTGATGCTGAATGGTTTACCAGCCGTCCTGCCGTACCAGAAAGCATGATTCTGACTGTTTTTAAAGTCACTGGTGAAACCAATACAGATGATTTATCACCCGCACCAGATGCGTGGAGTCGTCCCGATATTCCCTTGCATGCCACGGTAATGTTAAAAAACCCGCGGGCTGGAATCGAGCCCGATGAAGTCGGTGTGCGTGGTCCCATGAAACAAATTGTTGAGCTACAAAAAAAAGGTCATCAAATTGCTTATGTGGGCGATGTAGTCGGCACTGGTTCTTCTCGCAAATCGGCCACCAATTCGGTGCTGTGGTGGACTGGTCAAGATATTCCCTTTGTACCCAATAAACGTTTTGGTGGCGTTTGCTTAGGTGGAAAAATTGCGCCAATCTTTTTTAACACAATGGAAGATGCTGGCGCATTGCCGATTGAGTTAGACGTATCACAAATGAATATGGGCGATGTAATTGATTTACGTCCCTATGAAGGCAAAGCACTAAAAGATGGAAAAGTCATTGCTGAATTCAAACTAAAATCGCCAGTCATTTTGGATGAAGTGCGCGCTGGTGGACGAATTCCGCTCATCGTTGGCCGAGGCCTTACTGCAAAAGCAAGAACTGCCATGGGCTTAGCAGCATCTACCGAATTTCGTGTACCTGTTACGCCGCCCGATCAGCAAAAAGGTTTTAGCTTGGCGCAAAAGATTGTGGGCCGCGCCTGTGGCCTACCAGAGGGTCAAGGTGTCCTACCTGGAACATATTGTGAGCCCCACATGACTACCGTAGGATCGCAAGATACAACTGGCCCAATGACACGAGATGAACTAAAAGATTTAGCCTGTCTAGGTTTTTCAGCCGATTTAGTCATGCAGTCTTTTTGCCATACCTCGGCCTACCCAAAACCTGTCGACATTCGCACCCATCACGAATTACCTGCTTTTATGACTAACCGTGGTGGGGTCTCCTTGCATCCTGGCGATGGTGTAATTCATAGTTGGCTCAACCGATTATTGCTGCCCGATACCTGTGGTACAGGTGGCGATAGCCATACCCGCTTTCCAATTGGCATTTCATTTCCCGCTGGATCTGGGTTGGTTGCGTTTGCTGCAGCAACTGGGGTTATGCCGCTCGATATGCCCGAGTCGGTCTTAATTCGCTTCAAGGGCAAAATGCAACCCGGTATTACCTTACGCGACTTAGTTAATGCCATCCCTCTATATGCCATTAAACGTGGCTTACTCACAGTAGAAAAAACCGGCAAGAAAAATGTATTCTCTGGTCGTATTTTAGAAATTGAAGGCCTACCTGATTTAAAAGTAGAACAAGCCTTTGAACTCTCTGATGCCTCTGCCGAGCGGTCGGCTGGTGGCTGCACTGTGCACTTAAATAAAGAACCCATCATCGAATACATGCGCTCAAATATCACGCTAATGAAGTGGATGATTGCCAATGGGTATGAAGATAAGCGCACTTTAGGTCGACGTATTAAAGCCATGGAAGCCTGGATTGCCAACCCGCAATTATTAAAAGCGGATGAAAATGCAACTTACGCTGAAGTCATTGAAATTAATATTGATGACATCAAAGAACCTATTCTTGCTTGTCCTAACGATCCAGATGATGTGAAATTCTTGTCCGAAGTTGCTGGTGTAAAAATCGATGAGGTCTTTATTGGCTCATGCATGACTAATATTGGCCACTTTCGTGCCGCAGGAAAAGTGCTTGAAGGTAAAACGGATATTCCCACCCGGTTATGGATTGCACCCCCCACCAAAATGGATGCAATGATTCTTACCGAAGAAGGTTATTACGGCATCTTAGGCCGGACTGGGGCGCGCCTTGAATCGCCAGGCTGCTCTTTATGCATGGGCAATCAAGCACAAATGCGCAAAGGCGCTACCGCTGTGTCAACCTCAACCCGCAATTTCCCTAATCGTTTAGGTATCGATACACACGTTTATTTGGCGTCAGCAGAATTAGCCGCAGTCGCTGCACTCTTAGGGCGCTTACCAACTCCTAAAGAATATTTAGAACAAGTCGCTGCACTCGATAGTAAATCGTCTGAAGTGTACCGATATATGAATTTTGACAAAATAAAAAGCTTTAGTGAAATGGCTGATACCGTTACAGTCTAACTCGTAATTTTGCGCAATTTATTCTTGCGCTGTACCTGTTAAATCTCCAATGCCAGCTCTTGTCTGGCATTGGCGTTTCTGAGGCCTTTAGCCCATGTTGCAGTAGCCAAGCCAGTTTGTGCCTGAATTAATTGCGCACGCTTTTTAATACTTTTCCATTCTGCATAAATATGTGGGCCTTTAAAAGCAATTGCTACCGCATTGCAATCGTGTGACTCAGGAAATAACAACACTCGATCATAAAATGCTTTACAAATATTTTTGAGGTTACGTTTAAAGCTTTTATGTTGTGAAAATAAATTAACTGTCATCACCCCAGGATTGCGTAAAACCCCATAGCAGCCCTGATAAAACTCGAGCGAGCTTAGTACTGGGCCCTCGGCGGCTACATCATAGAGGTCAACTTGTAAGGCATCATATTGCTCAGTATTTGTAGCAGAAAGTACGAATTCCAAGGCATTGCTTTGCCTCACTTCTAGGCGCCGATCATCATCGGGCAGATAAAACATGGTACGAGCTGCAATAATTACTGCTGGATTTAGTTCAATTGCAGTAGTTTTTACTGCTGCGCAATAACGGTGCTGAAACTTAGCCAGGGCACCGGTACCAAGCCCTAATTGGGCCACTTGTAGCCCAGGGCGGGTTTCTAAAAATAATAACCAAGCCATCATTTGTTGGTTGTAATCCAAATAAATTTCATCAGGATCATTTAAGCGCATGGCACCTTGAATTAAATCGCTGCCAAAATGTAAATACCGAATTCCACCGGATTCTGAAAAGGTTACTGGCTCTAGCGCCAAGCTACGTGATTTTGATAACGCCATCAAGACTTGCCTCGCTAATTAACCCAAGACCGCGCGTTACGAAATAAACGCATCCATGGGCTTGCTCCATCGGCAATAGTATTCCACTCTGACGGATGCCAACTAAGCTGCACAGTACGAAAAACCCGTTCTGGGTGCGGCATCATAATTGTGAAGCGACCATCTGGAGTAGTCACCCCAGTTAAGCCGCCGGCCGAACCATTAGGGTTTAGAGGATAGGTTTCGGTAGCTTCACCACGGTGGTTAATAAAGCGTAAAGTTGCTAAGTTGGCAGCCTGTAATTGCTGAGCATTCCCTTGCCGACTAAAGTTGACGAGACCTTCGCCATGCGAAACTGCAATTGGTAAGTGGCTTCCTGCCATGCCTTGGGTAAAAATCGAGGGTGATGGCAAGATCTCCACCATCGCTAAGCGGGCTTCAAATTGCTCTGATTGATTACGGGTAAATAGAGGCCACGATTCGGCGCCAGGAATAATTTGCGCTAAATTACTCATCATTTGACAGCCATTACAAATGCCCAAGGCGAAACTATTTGCTTGCGCAAAAAAATGAGCAAATTGATCACGCAATTGCGCATTAAATAGAATCGTCTTAGCCCAGCCTCCGCCAGCACCCAAAACATCACCGTAACTAAACCCTCCGCAGGCTACTAAACCACGAAAGTTACTTAACTGCGCCCTGCCTGCAATTAAATCTGACATATGAACATCATAGGTATCAAAGCCAGCCCAATGCATGGCATAGGCCATTTCTATATGTGAATTCACGCCCTGTTCACGCAAAATTGCCACTGGTGGACGCATGCCCTTCTGTATGAAGGGTGCGGCAATATCTTGCTGGGCATCGAAGGTTACGATGGGAGTTATCCCTGGATCAGTGAGATCATCAAGCAAGCAAATTTCACTATCGGCGCAAGCAGGATTATCGCGTCCACGAGCAATTTGCCAACTGGTGTTTTGCCAGAGTTTTTGTAAAGATTCTCGGCTAGCGCTATAAATCTTTTTGGCATCGCACCAAATTTCAATCATGCCGGTCGTATTGGGTTTGCCAATGACATGGCTACAAGCGCTTAAATTAAAGCGTCGTAAGATTGCAAAAACAGCATCGCGTTGACTGCGCCTAATTTGAATGACGACCCCTAACTCTTCATTAAATAAAGCTCGCATGGTAAGGTCGTGGCGTTTGCCCGAAATTTGTTGCGCCCAATTTTTAGCATCGCCATAATCGGCTTCTTGTTGGGAATCTACTGCCAACATATCGACATTGAGCGATATGCCACAATGCGTTGCAAAAGCCATTTCGGCAATACAAGCTAATAAACCACCATCTGAGCGATCGTGATACGCCAAAATGAAGTGTTGCTGGCGTAATTCAATAAGTACTGCAGTCAAGGCTTTGAGGTCGTCTGCAGAGTCTAGATCAGGCGTTAAGCACCCTGTTTGATTTAATACTTGCGCCAAAATACTACCAGCCAGTCGATTTTTACCGCGACCTAAATCAATTAAAACTAATTCGGTATCGCTTAGCGAGTGACTAGCATCAGCAGCCTGTAAAACAGGTGTGAATGTTTGACGCACATCTTGCACCGGCGCAAAAGCAGAAATAATTAACGAGACTGGTGAAATTACTTGCTTTGAGACGCCATCTTCTTGCCAAGTGGTGGCCATCGATAAAGAATCTTTACCTACCGGAATAGAAATGCCTAAAGCAGGACATAATTCCATGCCAAGCGTTTTTACTGATTCAAATAACATGACATCTTCACCCGCTAAGCCACAAGCTGCCATCCAATTAGCAGATAACTTTACATCCGCTAATGCGCGTATATCGGCAGCGAATAGATTAGTTAAAGCCTCACCAACTGCCATTCGAGCTGCAGCAGGCGCATTTATTACTGCTAATGGAGTACGCTCACCCATCGCCATAGCCTCGCCCCGATAGCCCTTAAAGTCCATCAGGGTAACGGCACAATCTGCTACCGGCACTTGCCAAGGCCCAACCAATTGGTCTCGAGCATTTAATCCGCCCACTGTTCGGTCGCTTATCGTAATTAAAAAACTTTTACTAGCTACTGTAGGCTGTTGCAAGACCCAAGTAATGCAGGCGGATAAATCAGTGTCAGTCAGATTGATGTCGGCAAAAGATGTCTGTGTTTGCTCAACTGTGCGATGCATCCGTGGTGGCTTGCCTAACAGAACCTCCATTGGCATATCGATTGGCCAGGCAGCTGAAGTGCTTGGATTTTGCTGGGAATCATGTAAACGTAATTGGCGCTCTAGTGTGGCAATACCAACTATAGCTAGTGGGCAACGCTCACGCTCACAAATTTGCTGAAAGAGCTCAAGATCCTCACTTGCAATAGCTAATACATAACGCTCTTGTGATTCATTGCACCAAATTTCAGCAGGGCTCATGCCACTCTCTTCAAGTGGAATCTGGCGCAATTGAAAATCAGCGCCTAAGCCAGCGCCATCGGCTAACTCGGGAAAGGCATTGGATAAGCCCCCTGCCCCAACATCATGAATCGAAATAATTGGATTATTTTCACCCAAATAACAACATGCATTAATAACCTCTTGCGCCCGCCGTTCAATTTCAGGATTACCGCGTTGTACCGAATTAAAATCAAGATCGGCGGTATTGGTGCCAGTAGTCACCGAACTGCCAGTAGCGCCTCCCATTCCGATGCGCATTCCTGGTCCACCCAATTGAATGAATAAGTGACCTGCTTTAATTGGCTTTTTGGCAGTATGGTTATAAGCAATATTGCCGATTCCGCCAGCGATCATGATGGGTTTGTGATAACCCCTACGCACCCCATTAATAGTTTGCTCGAAAACCCGAAAGTAACCGCCTAAATTAGCACGACCAAATTCGTTATTAAAAGCTGCGCCCCCAAGCGGGCCATCGATCATAATTTGTAACGGTGAGGCAATGCGCTCTGGCTTACCGTAGGGGGTGATCTCCCAGGGCAATTGGGTGCCAGGAAGATGTAAATTAGATACTGAAAAACCAGTTAAACCTGCTTTAGGTCGCCCACCAATACCCGTGGCACCCTCATCACGAATTTCTCCTCCGGCACCAGTAGATGCACCAGGAAAAGGCGCAATGCCGGTAGGATGATTATGCGTTTCCACTTTCATCAAGGTATGCATTAAGCGCAGCTCTTTTTGATATTGATGCGCTTTACCTTGCGGAGCCCAGATTTCTGCTTCACACCCCGCCATCACTGCAGAGTTATCCGAATAGGCTACGATGGTGCCCTGTGGTTGCAAGCGATGGGTATTGCGAATCATTGCAAAAAGCGATTGATCTTGGTCAACCCCATCAATAGTCCAAGTGGCGTTAAAAATTTTATGCCGGCAATGTTCGCTATTAGCTTGGGCAAACATGATTAATTCCACATCGCTTGGATCGCGTCCCAGACGCTGAAAATTTTCGGCTAAATAGCTAATTTCGTCTGCAGATAAAGCCAAACCTAAGTTAATATTAGCTTGATTTAAGGCCTCTTCCCCTTGCGCTAAGACGGCAATTCGCTTTAAAGGAGTATCAGTTAAAGATTGATACAAGGCCTCTACTTGGGATGACTTAATAACTACCTCTTCAGTCATGCGATCATGAATTACGCTAAAGATAAGTTGTTGCTCAACTGGGGTTAATGATTTAGCACTGCGCCAAGTAAATTGAATGCCGCGCTCAATTCGCAAGACTTCAAGGCCGCATTGCCGAGCAATTTCTGTGGCTTTGCTTGCCCATGGCGATACGGTTCCAAAACGAGGAATGGTGATGGCTTGGCGATTTAGCTGAGTGGGGACAGCAGCCTGTGTGAAAGCCTTAAACGGCTCACCATAGCTTAGTAAGGCCTCTAAAACCTGAGTTTGCTGAGCATCTAAAGCTTTCTTTGCCCACACAAAGTGCAGATATTGCCCTGAAATCCAATCAAGCACTATTCCTTGCTTTGCAAGATCAGCTAAAAGCCGTTGCTGGCGAAAGGATGAAAGGGCACTGGCCCCAGGCATACAGCAGAAAAAAGACATCCTTAGATTATAAGAGTTGTCTTCATTCGGGTAGTAGTCTACCGCCCTGCAACTGTATTTGCCGACCACAGCGCTTGGCTAGAGCCAGATCGTGGGTGACCAAAATTAAAGTTGAACCATTATCGTGATTTAAAGAAAATAAAAGCTCAATTATTTTTGCACCACTGTGCTCATCAAGACTACCAGTGGGCTCATCGGCAAATAACATCGCAGGTTTGCCAATAAAGGCACGCGCCAAGGCTACTCGCTGCTGCTCGCCTCCTGATAAAGTTTTAGGAAAATGTTCTAAGCGCTGTTCTAAGCCAACCTTACCTAGCCAGACAATAGCCTGTGCGCGAGCCGTTGCCACATCAATTCCGCGTAACTCTAAGGGTAACATCACATTTTCGATGGCCGTTAAGTGCGGAATTAATTGAAATGACTGAAATACAAAACCTAAAGTCTTGCCGCGAATTCGAGCTCGTTGATCTTCATCTAATTGGCTATAGGGTACGTTCATTAATTCGATCGAACCCGTACTTGGTATATCGAGCCCCGCCAGCAAGCTGAGTAAAGTACTTTTTCCCGAGCCCGAAGCGCCCACAATAGAGACACTCTCACCGACCAAAACAGTAAAGTTAATATCTTCTAAAATTGTTAATGGGCCATCACTCGTCTCGACTACCTTACCAATCTGCTTGGCCCTTAAAGCGAGCTTGGTTTTTTCTTGTACAGGTAAATCAACGGACTGAAGCATAAAATGGGGGCAAGATTCTTTGGCGGTTCTTTTTAATGGGGGCAATTTGTATCGCAGCAAATTACTAACAGTGCTTATCTTACTCGTGCTCGGGTTTTTCGTGTCAGCGCATGCAAAGTCCAGTCAAGCAAACCCAAGCAAGCAGCCTAGCCAGCCAAATCTTCCGGTCATGCTAGTGCTTGGCGATAGCCTTTCAGCTGAATATGGCATTAGCCGAGGCGAAGGATGGGTTAGTTTGCTTGAGCGCCAACTCAACGACAAAGCGCCTACTTGGCAGGTCTTTAATGCCAGCATTAGCGGGGAAACTACCGCGGGGGGTTTGAGCCGTTTGCCCGATCTGCTACAGCAAAAAAAACCCCAATTGGTCATTATTGAGTTAGGTGCTAATGATGCTTTAAGGGGGCTAGCATTAAGTAGCTCAGAAAAGAACTTACGCACTATGGTGCAACTCAGTCGCAAAGTAAAGGCCAAAGTTCTTCTACTAGGGATGCGTATTCCAGTAAATTATGGGGCTACCTACAGCAAGCAATTTGCCGCCATGTACCCTGCTATTGCCTCAGCAGAGCACGTTAGTGTTGTCCCATTTTTTCTCAAAGGCGTGGCAGAAAAACCAGAGTTGTTTCAAGCAGATCGATTACACCCAACAGCTGAAGCACAAAGTATTTTATTGCAGAATGTCTTGGGCAAGTTAAGGCCCATGCTTTAACTGCCAGCAGCTAAATTAGCGCTAGCCTGCTTGAGTGGATTAATTATTTTTACACCTGCACTGTCACGCCAATGCGTCATAAAGCTAGCAAAATCTGCTTGAGCTGCCAGCTGAGCAATTTGTTGGGCCTGCGCCTGCTGTACCTTTGGATCAAGCGCAGATGCTGCTCGCGCTTCTGCCACTACATAAAGCGTAGTACCGGTACTGTTATTTGCCTTCGATAAAGCAAGGGGTAATTTAGTAACATTGGCCGACATCACCGCTTCTAAAGCATCGGCAGTTAAATTAACTGGTTTATTACGCGAAATCCAAGCGGCAGCAGTAAAGCCAGCCGTATTTTTAGGATCTTTTTGCAATAATACAAAGCGCTCAGCCGCTGCAGCCGTTGCCAACTTTTCAGCCAATTGCAGAGCCACTTGTCGTTTTACTTCCACAACCACATCTTTCAAAGGCAAAGTACTTGCAGGATAAAGCTCTGTTACCCGAGCCGATACAAAAACCCCTGGGCTAATTTGTACTGCTTCAATATTACGTTTATTTTTAAGCGCATCATCACGAAATAAGGCCTGCAAAACTTTGTCATTGCTAAGTGGGCTACCCTTTGGTAAGTTGGCAGCGCCAGAACGAGATAAGCCCTTTTGACTTTGTATTGAGAGTTTTAATTTATCGGCTGCAGGCTTCAGGCTATCGGCTTGTTCATAGGTTAAATTTGCAAACGAATCTGCTTTATCGCCAAACACTTTAGCGTCTTCTTTAGGATCGGCTTGCAATACTAAAAATTGCACATCGATTACTTCAGGGATGGCAAATAATTTAGCATTCGCTTGATAAAAAGCTTGAATTTCGGCTTCACTCGGATTCACTTTATTCACATAATCGCTAGCATTAAATTGCAAGGTTTGAATTTGCCGTTCGGCACCATACAAAGCAGTAATCTGATTTGCCAATTTTGGAGTGGGCAATTCGGTGCGCGCTACAGAACTTACCAATTGTTGCGCCATTAAATCAAATCGTTGCGAACCCTCAAACTGCTCTACGCTCATGCCGTTACTGGCTAATAGTTGGCGATATTTAGCGGCATCAAAACTACCATTGGTATCGTATAAGGCAC
>Ga0049085_10000409_pt1 | contig 17101 bp, 14 predicted proteins | sample GreLakmeSU08MSRF_FD_66721 | JGI IMG/M metagenome (GOLD analysis project Ga0049085, IMG submission 66721) | Freshwater lentic microbial communities from great Laurentian Lakes, MI, USA - Great Lakes metaG SU08MSRF | ecosystem: Environmental > Aquatic > Freshwater > Lake | place: Great Lakes... | reverse complement strand
AGAGCAGGTAGTAGCCGCACGACCAGTTCTGCAAGACCAGCGTGCTGGTGCCAAGAACGAGGGCCCGGTACGCCTGGCTCCGGGATCCGGGATCCGGGATCCGGGTGACGAAGCGATTCAGTCCCCACAGCGCGAACGGCATCCACTGCGAGCTCATCACCTGCAAGTGCGGCACCGAGGCAATGCGATAGGGAAGAAATCCGTAAACCAGTCCGGCCACGAACGCCGCGCGCCGATCGCCGGTCAGGTCGTACACCAACAGGTAAGTGCCGTACGCCGCGAGCACAAACGTCGAGATAAACAGCAGGTTGTAGCAAAGGATGATGTTGCCCGTCAGCCAGTAGACAGGAAGGATCTGCAGCACTGGTCCAAACAGGTGTTCCGAGAGCGCCAGGCCGAGCGGAGCCGGGTGGAAGATGTTGGCGTCCCAGAACTGCGTCCAGCTCATGCCGCCGGTCAGCACTTGCGGCAAGTGCTCGGCGCCCCACGATAAAATCCACATGTTGAGGAGCGAGTCGCCCAGGTCCCCGGGAACGTCGCTCCCGAGTCCGCGTGCCAGAGGCCAGGTCAGAACGAGGGAAATTACGGAATACGTAAGAAACGAGAAAAGGGAAGCAAAAAGGGAAGCAGGTTCACTTTTCATGCTTCGGTTTCAGCCAGCACCAGCTCCTCGAATAACACCTGGAGGATCGCCGCCGTCGGCACGGCGAGCAAGGCGCCGGGAAGACCGAGCAGCGAGCTGCCGATGATGAGCGCGATGATCACGGTGATGGCACTGAGGCCCACCTGTTGGCTCATCACCTTCGGAACGAGGAAGTTGTTCTCGACGAGCTGGATGGCCCAGCAGAACCCGGCCGCGGCCAGTCCCAGGCTCGGCGAGACGGTAAACGCGACCGCGATCGTCGGCACGGCCGCCAGCAGCGGACCAACCATCGGAATCATCTCGCCGATGCCGGCAATCACCGCCAGCACGAAGAAGTATGGAACCCCCAGGAGGGCCAGCCCGATGGCCGATGTCGTGCCGACAATGAAGCCGAGAAGAATTTGACCGCCAAGCCAGGCGCTGATCTTCACCGCCACCAGTTCGCCGACCTTGGCGACGCGCGGCCGCTGCGCCGGCGAAAACAGCCGGACCAGGAGATTGAACAGGCGCTCGGAGTCGACCAGGAAATAAAAAGTGAGCAGCAGGATCGTCACCACGCCGAACACTCCGCCAACAATGCCCCAGAGGGCCACAAGCACGGTGGACACCGCGTCGGCACTGCCCGACATCGGCGCCTGCTTCACCAGCTCCGTGAGCGAAGTGCCCACAGGCACGATGCCCCACTCCACCAGTTTCAGTTGCAACAGCTCAAGGCGCGCCGGCAGGTCGAGCCACAGTTGCTGGGCCTGCGCGAGAAGCGGCGGTACAACGGCTGCCGCCAAAGCCGTCAGCAGACCGACCACGGTGGCGTAGATTGCCAGAATGGCCGCCGAGCGCGGAATGTGCCGCTTGCCGGCCAGCCCGATCCGCTTGCGCTCGATCAGGCGCACGAGCGGCGCCAGGCCGATGGCGAACAACGCGCTGACGTACATCACCAGCAGGTCCGAGCGGACCTCGTACAGCGCCCACATCACGACCGCGGCGAATGCCGTGAACACCACGCCGTAGCGGATCAGCGCGCGGGGACCATTAGGCGCCAAGGAACTCTCCCGTAAATGCCGCCATCTCGTCGTAGATGGCGCCAAGCTCTTGCGGCGACGCGAGGAAGACGATGCGGAAGAAGCCCTCGTCCAGCGCGGTGCCAAAACCCGAGCCGTAGACGCAGAGAATGCCCTTCGCGCGCAGCAGTCCCAGCACGAAGTCGACGTCGGTCTTGCCCTTGGGCAACTCGACCTTCGGCATGGCGTAGAACGCGCCGCGCGGTGCCACGCACGACAGACCGGGAATGGCGTTCAGGCGTGCGGTGGTCAGCGTGGCGCGCTCGCGCAGCGCCTGGCGGAACGTGATCTGGTGCGATCGGTCGCCCGTCAGCGCGGCGGTGACCGCGTACTGCATGGGGCCTGGGCTGCACAGGCGGCCGTCAGCCAGCTTCTTGATCGCCGCGAGCGCCGGATCGAGCCTCGGCGATGAGCCAACCGCCATCCAGCCCGCGCGCCATCCCGGCGCCAAATACGCCTTCGACAGGCTCGAGTACGAAATGATTGGTGCGTCGTGGTCGAGCGCGGCCATCGGCGGGACCGCACCGTCGTAGGCGAGGTCGCCGTAGACTTCGTCCGCGAGAATCACCAGGCCGTGCTCTTCGGCCAAGGCGATCAGCGCGCGGCGCATCGCTTCCGGATAGATCGCCCCGGTCGGATTGTTGGGGTCGATGACGACCAGCGCGCGCGTCCTCGGATTGATCAGGCTGCGAAGATGACCGAGATCCGGCTGCCAGTCGCGCGTGTGATCGAGGCGGTAATAGGACGGCAACGCGCCAATCTTCGCCAGCACCGCGGTGTAGAGCGGATAGGTGGGCATCGGCACCAGCACCTCGTCGCCCTCATCCACGAGCGCCGTGAGCGCCAACTCGATGCCTTCGGACGTCCCCGAGGTGATCAGGATGCGATCGGCCGACACCTTCACGCCGCGCGCCGCGAAATCGGCCGCCGCGGCCTCGCGCGCCGGCGCAATGCCGGGCGACGGCGCGTAGCCGTTGTGCCCGTCGCGCATCGCCCTGGCCACCGCCTCGATCAAATGCGGCGGCGTGACAAAGCCGAACTGGTTCGGGTCGCCGATGTTGAGATAGCGGACCGCCAGGCCGGCCTGCTCGACCTTTTTGGCCTCGGCCACGATGTTGCGGATGGCGTAGGTGAAGCGATCAACGCGCTTTGCGGTCCTGATGGCTGGTGCGGTCACGGACATTTCGCTCGGATCTTATCAGTGCGCGGCGGCACTGAAGTGCCGCCCCTCTGGCACCGGGACGTCATGTAATTGCTACACCCTTACACCATCGACCACTCCCCTTAAACTGACCACTGTGAGTTAAAGTGCTGAATACAAGTGCTTTACCTGTTTGGCAAGGAACGTGGATATAAGCTCGGCGTGCGGTGGTTTCTTCTGGCCCTCGCGATGGTGACCCAACCGGTTTCAGGCTGGGCGCAGGAGAACGCGGCAGAGACGCAGGCGACGTTTCGTTCGGGTGTTGACCTTGTCACCGTCAGCGCAACGGTGCGCGACAGCAAAGGACGACTGGTGACCAATCTCACCAAGCAGGATTTCGAAGTGATCGACCGGGGCGAGCGTCGCGCGATCAACGAATTCCGGTCTGAACGGGCGCCACTGAGCCTGGCGATTCTCTTCGATGTGAGCGGCAGCATGGATGTTGCCGATCGCACGACCGCGGCGAAATTTGCAGCCTTCCATTTGTTGTCCGCGTTGGACGACGGCCGCGACGAAGCCGGGCTGTTTGCATTTGATAGCCGGTTGCGCGAGGTGGCCCCGTTTACGGTCGATACGCGTGCCCTGAAGGGTGCGCTGGGGGAGGTCGATCCATTCGGGGCGACCTCGTTACATGACGCGATTCTGGCGGCGGCCGAGCGGGTGGCAACCCGTCCGACGGCCCGCCGCGCGGTGGTGGTGTTGACCGACGGCATCGATACGTCGAGTCAGTGGACGCCGGCACAGGTCTCGGCCAAAGCGGCGGCCATCGACGTGCCGGTTTACATCATCGCCACCGTGTTGCCAATCGACGACCCGGGCTCCGATCGCGCCACCCCTGGCTCACGGCGGCAGGCCCCCCTGTCGGTTGGCACGATTGAAGACCTCGCGCGATGGACCGGCGGTGCGCTGCACTACAGCAGCAGCTCGGTCTCGGCCTACAAGGCCGCGCGGGCGGTGGTCGATGAACTGCGCCACCTGTACTTGATCGCGTTCGAGCCCGGCGCAGTCCCCGGGTGGCACCCACTGGAGATTCGGACGCCGCACAAGGATTTTGTCGTGCGGACGCGTGGTGGGTACGTCGCGTCCGGCAGTCGATGAATTGGCGCTCTCGTGAATTGGCGACTTGTTGATTTTGGTTTCTGACTTGGTGATTTAGCGATCTCGTGATTTCGATCGCAAGGAGAAGTGATTATGCGTAACTTGGTATTCGTCGGCGTCGTTGCGATGGCGCTCAGTGTGGCTCCGGCCTGTGCCACGAAGAAGTTCGTGCGTACCTCGGTTGGTGAAGTGAACGACAAGGTCGGCACGATGGGCAAGTCGCTCGAAGAAACGCAGGAGCGCGTCAAGACGGCCGAAGGCCGCATTGTCGAAGTCGACGCCAAGGCCGGCGCCGCCAACGATGCCGCCGCCAAGGCTAATGCCGCCGCGGCCGCTGCCGCCACCACCGCGGGACGCGCCGCTGAAGTCGGCAAGACCGCGGACGCCCGCGCTGCCGGCGTCGAAGCCGAAACCCGCAAGCTGATCTTCACCACCGTGCTCAGCGAAGACCGCGGCCAGTTCAAGCTGGGCAAGACCGACCTGCCCGAGGACGCCACCGCCGCGATCGACAACATGGTGAACCAGCTCAAGGCCGATAAGAAGGCCGTGTGGGTCGAGATCGAAGGCCACACCGACAACGTCGGCGACGCGAAGTTCAACGAACAGCTCGGCCTGAAGCGGGCCGAAGCCGTGAAGCGCTATCTCTATGAGAAACACCAGGTGCCGCTGCACAAGATCAACGTGATCAGCTACGGCGAAGAGAAGCCGGTGGCGCCCAACACCACCCGCGACGGCCGCGCGCAGAACCGCCGCGTCGTGATTAAAGTGCTCGCGTAGGCAAGGTTGGTAGGGCTGGTCGGGTGGGTGGGGCTGTTTCACCCGCCCCACCTGCCTTACCCGCCCCACTTGCCCCATTCATGAGCTACACTTTTCAGCGCTCATGAAACTCAGCGTCGTGATGCCTGCCTACAACGAGCAGGCCACCATCCGCACCATCGTCGCGCGCGTCCTTGCCGTGGACCTCGGTCCCGTCGAGAAGGAACTCGTCATCGTGGACGATGGCTCGAAGGATGGGACGCGCGACATCCTGAAGGAACTGGACGGCAAGGACGGCGTACGCGTGCTGTTCCAGCCGCACAACCAGGGCAAGGGCGCCGCGGTCTGGCGCGGCATCCGCGAGTCCACCGGCGACATGGTGATCATCCAGGACGCCGACCTCGAGTACGACCCGAACGAATATCCCGTGCTGATTCGGCCGATTCTCGAGGGCCAGGCTGACGTCGTCTACGGCTCGAGGTTCCTCGGCCACGCGCGCGGACACCGGGTGTTGTACTTCTGGCATTCGGTCGGCAACCGGATGTTGACCATGCTGTCCAACATGTTCAGTGACTTGAACCTCACTGACATGGAGACTTGCTACAAGGTGATGTTGCGGACGTTCGCGGATCGCCTCGACCTGCAGTCGAAGGACTTCGGCATCGAGCCGGAAATTACCCAGAAGATGGCGGCCATGCGGGCGCGCATTTACGAGGTGCCCATCTCGTACAACGGCCGCACCTATGAAGAGGGCAAGAAGATCGGCTTGAAGGATGGCTTCAAGGCGGTTTACACGATCCTTCGCTTCTGGGGCTGGACGCCTAAGAATTAGACGGCTTGGGGCCTGGGCGCGCCCAAGTCCCAAGTCCCAAGACTCAAGACCTAAGGAACGCGCACGAGCTGGCCCCGGATTTCACCGCCGGGGTTGTTGGTGCTGTGCACGTTGACGTACATGTTGCCGAGCAGCAACGCCTGCTGGAAGTCATCCCACGATCCGATGCCCTGCGCCGCGCGCAGGGTCAGCTCGGCGCTGGTCGCCGTGCCGGTGATGGCGAAGTCGTTGGAGATGCCGGTTGAGACCGTGAAGTTGATCACAGTGGGTCCGGCGACGCCGGGGGCGCCGACGTGGATATGTCCGGCGGTCGTGCCCACGGGCATATTGTAGACCTCGACTCGATAGGTGAGGACGCCGGTCGTGGCATTCAGCGTCGCGGTGGCGGTGCCAGCCGCTCCGGTGCTAACGCCGGGCACTTCGTTGCCGCCCGAAAGCGCCGCCGTGAGGTTGATCGTCTGGGCCTGTGCCTGCGCGGAAACCAACAGGGCAAACACGCCCGCCATCGCCAGAGTAAGAACACGTTGCATCTCAATCGCTCCTTTGTCGCCGGGCGGAAATCCCGTGCCGCAATCTAGCATAAGCAGGATGCGCGCCAAGCAGCAAGCTCCAATTGCTCAACCACTTATCACGATCGCCGCGAGGCCGCCAGTTACACGGCTCGAAAGAGATTACGAACGACGTATGAAACTACAATCCTCAGTGAACTCATGGAACTGAACGGCAAAGTCGTACTCATCACCGGCGGCAAGCGCATTGGCGCGGTTGTGGCTACCGCGCTGGCTACCGCCGGCGCCGACGTGGCGCTCGCCTACAACCGGTCGCAGGCCGAGGCTGACGAGGCGGCGGCCGCGGTTCGCAAATTGGGCCGCCAGGCGATCGTGATTCAGGCCGATGTGTCGGGCGAGCAGGATTGCGCTCAGGCCGTGGCAGCGACCGTCGCGCAACTTGGCCGTCTCGACATCCTGATCAACATGGCGTCGCTCTATGGAGCGAAGCCGTTCGATCAACTGTCAGCCGCCGATTGGGACCGGCAGATGGCGGTCGACCTGCGCGCGACGTTCCTGTGCTCGCGCGCGGCGGCGCTGGTGATGAAGCGCGTCGGCGGCGGACGCATCATCAACTTCGCGGATTGGGTCGCGGCGAGCGGCCGGCCTCGGTATGCGGGCTACCTGCCCTACTACGTGGCCAAGGCCGGGGTGAAGGCGCTGACCGAGGCGCTGGCGCTCGAACTGGCCCCCGAGCAGATCCTGGTCAACGCGATCGCACCCGGGCCGATCCTGCCGCCACCGGACTTGGGCGAGAAGGAAAGCGCGTCGGTGGTGCAGAATACTCCCCTTGGGCGCTGGGGCGGCGCCGCCGAGATTGCTAAAGCCGTGATGTTTCTCGTGCACTCGGATTTTGTCACCGGCGAAACCATTCGCGTTGACGGCGGCCGCCACCTCAAATAGTCCGGCTAAAGCCGGACGCCACATACATACCGACCACCATTTCAGGCAGTTCGGGCTGTCGCCGCGAAGGTGTTCTTCATCGACGCCAACGCCCCGGTGAGCTCTTCGCGGCTGCGGCCAGTGCAGAAGCGCATGTAGCCTTCGCTGTCGGCGCTGAAGTCGACACCGGGTACGCAGCCGATACGGGCGTGCGTGATCAGGTGTTCAGCCAACGCCCACGATAGTGACTCTCCCTGAATGCCCGCGTCCCTGGCCCACTCGGCGTTGATCTTCACAAACGCGTAGAACGCGCCATCGGGCGGGTTGCCCGAGAACACCCCCGGCGCCGCTTCGGCCAAACCCTTGTAGAACAGGTCGCGGCGGGCCTTCAGCTCGGTGCGGAATTGGCTGATGCAGTCCTGCGATCCTTCGAGCGCGCCGACCGCGCCGTACTGCGCAATCGACGAGACGTTGCTGGTCGTGTAGAGCACGATCTTGAGAGCGCGCGCCAGCAGCGCCTTGTCTTTGATGGCGAAATAGCCGACCCGCACGCCGGTGATGGCGTACGACTTGCTCATGGTGTAGACCGGGATGGTGCGCTCGTACATGCCCGGCAGCGACGCGATGCTGACGTGTTCGCCAGTGAACAGCAGGTCTTCGTAGGCTTCGTCGGAGATTACCCACAGGTTGCGTTCCTTGGCGATCGCCGCCAGCCGCTCGATGTCGGCGCGGGTCAGGATGCCGCCGGTCGGGTTGTTCGGCGAGTTCAGGTACAGCACACGCGTCTTCGGCGTGATGGCTTTCTCGACCTCATCGATGTTCCAGCGCCACCCGAGTTCTTCGCGCAGCGGCACTTGCACCGGCACACCCTGTGCCGCCTGGCAGATCGCCATGGTCGGCGGCCACTCCGGCCCGGGCACGATCATCTCGTCGCCCGGCTCGAGCAGCGCGTGCATCACGGCGTACAAACCATGAGTGCCGCCGTTGGTGACGAGCACCTCGTCGTCCGAGCCGACCGGGATGCCGTTCTTCTTCCGCATCTTCTCGGCCACGGCCTTGCGCAGTGGCGGAATGCCGGCCGTGGGCAGGTAATGGGTCCGGTTGTCCGTCATCGCCTGCGCGACGGCGGCCTTGAATGTCTCAGGCGCGTCGAACGACACATCGCCCTGGTCGAGCCGGAACGGATCCTTGACGGTATACATCATGTCGCGGATGCGAACGATGGCTGAGACGGGAACTGAGTCGTAGAATTTACCCATAACGAGAAATTATAGCCGCTGATGGGTTGCGGGTCATCAATGCCAGCCGCAGATTAAACACAGATTAGGCATAGAGGCATGGCCCATCGTACGGCCGTAGGCCGTCGCGGGCCGCACCCGTGCCGTGACCGAATCGACGTAAATCGGTGGCTGTACTTCCGGTCGGTGGCTAGCGTGCCGTGGCTGTTACGCCTGCTTTTTCAAGAATGGCGTTCAGCGTGGCGGCGGTCTTCCTGGTGGGCAGGTTGCTGACGTAGAGGTGTTTCGCGCCAAGGTCGAGCAGCGATCGGATGGTGCGCGCGCAGACGTCGATGGGGGTGGCGCCCGCGGCGAACTCGGCTTTCAGCGCCTCGACCGGCACCGGCAAGAACTGGCTCAACATCTCGAGCGTCGTCGGGTTGGCGCTGCGGTAGTAAAAGACGCCGAACACGCCGGGTATGGCCAGGCCGTTCTTGCGGCCGGCGTCCAGGAACGCGCCAACCCGATCCGCCTGGTGGTGCGACACGATCTGCGTCAGGTAGAAATCCGCGCTGACGTGCGGGTCCAACAGGAAGTCGACCTGCCCGTCCGGGTTGGCCGTGGGGTTGGCCCAGCCGCCCAGTTCCAACTCGGGATGCCGATCGCGAATCAATTGCCGCAATTGCCACGCGTGCTCGAAGCAGCGCGGCCGGCCGACGTGCTTGTCGCCGCCCAGCACGACGAGCGACGGAAAACCGCTCTGTGCGGTTTGATCGGCGTAGGCCAGGCAGAACTCGAGCGAGTGCTTGGTCGTGAGAAACGGGATGATCTGATGCCGGCCAACCGTGTCACCCAGGTTGTTGACCAGGTGGCGCAGGTTGTTCTCTTCCTGTGCGCCAACCGCGCTGTCGGTCACCATCACCCGCACGTCGTGCCGGGTCAGCGACCGGATCGCGTGGTAGGTGTCAATCCACGCATCCATGCCTTCAGCCGACTCGAGCTCCGCCCGCGGCGGGCGAAGCTCGACGGCGATCAAGCCTGGCGGCATCCTTACTTCTGTTCCTTGATCTTGTCGCCGGCCGGTCGCGCGAAAAGGTCGGCGGCCACGGCGTCGGTCTCAACCGAGGTCACGGTGCTGCTGGCCGCCAATAGCTTGTACCTCTCGGCCATTGCCTTGGCCTGTCCGGGCTGGCCCTTGGCGTCGACAGCGCTGTTGATGTTGGTGCCGAACGCCTGCATGTCCCATGCCTCGGCCTCTTTCTTCTTCGAGTCGAAGGAGTAGAGGCGCTGGTTGTCGACGTCGAAGATCATCGTGCGGGTCGTGTCACCCATCACGGTGTCGGTCGGCATCTTATTGCCCTTGCCGCTGGCAGTGGCCTTGACGGTGACATCAGCGAAGGACGGGGCCGCAAGAGCCAGGACGAGAAGCGCCGAGAGAATGAACCGAGTCATGTCTGTCATCTGCTAGGGGACAATCCCGATTATAGCTACTGTTTCGGCATCGAAGTCGGGCGCGGCTTGGCGGCCTTGCCCCACTCGTTGGCCCAGTTCAGCATCTCCGCCACCGTGTGTAACACCGATTCGCGGGCGACGTAGCCGTGCGCTTCGTGCGGCAGCGTGACGTAGCGCACCGTGGCGCCGTGTCCCTTGAGCGCGCGGTACATGCGCTCCGACTGAACGGGATAGGTGCCGGCGTTGTCGTCGGCCTCGCCGTGGATTAACAGAATCGGCTCGTTGATTCGGTCGGCGTGATTGAAGGGCGACATCCGCGAGTACAGCTCCGGCGCCTGCCAGAACGTGCGCTCCTCGTTCTGGAAGCCGAACGGCGTGAGCGTGCGGTTGTAGGCGCCGCTGCGCGCAATGCCGGCGCGGAAGAGGTCGGAATGCGCCAGCAGGTTGGCGGTCATGAAGGCGCCGTAGCTGTGGCCGCCCGCCACGACGCGATCGGGATCGACAATGCCCATGGCCGCCGCCTTGTCGACGGCCGCCCGGGCGCTGGCCACTAACTGTTCGATGTAGGTGTCATTGGCCGTCTCACCGGGTCCGACGATCGGCATCTTGGGATCGTCAATCACCGCAAAACCCTGCGTGAGAAACAGCATGTGCAGCGTGCCCCAGCCCGGCGTAGTGAAACGGTCGGCCGAGCCGGTGACCTGGCTGGCCATTCTCGGATCGGCAAACTCCTGCGGATACGCCCACAGCAACGCCGGCAGCCGGCCCTGCGCCGGCGTCCAGCCGGGCGGGGTGTGGATGGTGGCGCGCATCTGCACGCCGTCGGACCGAGTGTAGGTGACCATCTCGGACTTCACGCCCTTGAGCGGCGGCGCCGGATCCGCATACGAAGAGAGTGGCCGCCGCGAGTTCGATTCGCGGCCGCGGACATAGAAGTTCGGCGGCTCGTTGCGGGTCTCGTACCGCGACACGAACTTCGAGCCGTCGTCTGACAGCAAGCCGAGCACGGTCTCGTAGCCGCCGTCTTCGGCCTGGAAGAGGCGCTCCTTCGCGCCGGTCGTGATGTTGACCTTGTCGAGAAAGGGATGGTCGCCCTTCGGCGACGAGCCGACGCCGGTGAGGTAGACGGTGTCGCCGACTTGCAGCAGCGCATCGACGTTCGACCCACGAGCCTGGCGCAGCGGCGTGCCGGGGTTGGCGTAGGCGTCTTCGGAACTCCGCTCAAACAACTTGCGCATCGGCGCCCCCGGCGCATCAATGATCGAGGTGCGCACGAGGCGCGTGTCGCGATGGCCTTCGTTGATCCACGCCGCGCCGGTGCTGGTCCAGGTGATGCTCTGGAAGCGGTACTCCGTGCGCGTCAGTTCGGCCGGCGCGGTCGCAAACGGCGCGGCCCACGTCATCACTTTGTCGCGCTGCAGCACCTTGCTCTTGGGATCGCCACCATCAAGCGCCTCGGCATACGCCAGCGTCGCCGGCTGTGTCGGGTGCCAGCGCCAGCTACGCGGGCCGGCCAGGACGCCGCCGCGCGGCACGTTGTCGCCGAGCGGCAGATCGGCCACTACCTTGACGAGCGCGCCGCGGCGATCCCAGACCTCGGCGAGGGTCGGGAAGTCGTCGTACCGAACCAGCCACGAGAACGGGCGCTTGATGCGCGTCACCAGCGTGTACTGCCCATCGGGAGACGGCCGGAATTCCGTGTACAGCGCCGGGCGGCCCATGGGCGATCGCTGGCCGGTGGCCGCATCCACCGTGGCCAGCTGGCTGGTGCCGTAGAACTCGAACAACGCCTCGTCGTGACTGCTGGTCAGCATGTCCTGCACGGTCGGCGTCGGTGCCACGCGGCCACGGCTCTCCTGAACGTTCGGACCGGCCGGCGCCTCGGGCAACGCGGGCGCGGCGCCGCGATTGGCGTTCGTGAACGCGCACAGCAGCGAACCGCCGTCGCCAATCCAGTTGCAGGGTGTGCCGAACACGGCATTCAACTGCGCCGGCGTCACCGCTTTGGCCTGGCCGGTCGCCGTCTCGCCAATCCACAGCTCGACACCGTTGTCGCGCAGGTTGGTGAAGGCAAACCGGCGGCCATCAGGCGAGAAGCCGACCCACGAAATCACCGCCACCGGCGGCAGCGTCACCTTGCGTTCGCTGCCGTCGGCGACCACCTTCAAGGTGAGGTGGCGATAACGCGAGCTCGACCGGTGCGGCGCATTGGTCCTGGGATTGATGCGAACACCGGCGAGGCGCAACATCGGCTGCGCCAGGTCGGCGATGGACGGCATGCTCGTCCGCTCGAGCAGTACCACCACGTCGCGAGCCGGGCTCAGCTCAGCGGTCGGCGGTGGCGGCGCGTCGAGAATGTCGACAATGATCTTGGGAGGCAGCAAATAGCCCGATGCCGTCGGTGGTGCGGGTGTCTGCGCGGCCAGCGCGACTGACCCGGTGAAGAACAGCGTCGCGAAGGTAAGGATGCGCATGTGCGAAGTATAAGGTGTCTGACACCGCCAAACAGCCTTGTGGTGTGTGGTGTCAGACACCGTGAGCGGTTCCCAGCCTGGCCTCCACCTCAGCCACCGCCAGCGGCAGCACGAGGATCATGAACGGCAGCGTGTGCCGCAGCTCCCGGATCACCACCACCGACCACGCCAGCACCACGTAACACGCCAGGGTCAGGCCGAGCGAGACGAGCAGCGGATCGTTAGTTCGCCGCCACGCGCGGTACGCCCAGAACCACGCCAGGTTCAGGAACAGCAACACCTTGAAGTTGTCCTGCAGCGCCTTGACGATCACGGGCCACTGCCAGACCAGGAACGGCACGTTGGCCCTGACGATGTGCCACCAGGCCCAGTCCTGGAGCGGCGCGGGATAGGCGGTTCGCAGGATCACGTTGGGAACGGCGAAGGCCGCCGCGCACATCACCACCGCGCTCCACGGCGCGCGCTTTCGCCACGCTTCAAACGCAATCAGGATCACGATCAACAGCGTCGTCTCTTTGGCCCATGCCCCAATGAAGGCCGCGAGAGCCGCCAGGGCCCAAGCCCGCCGGCGAATAGCCACTACGCCCGCGAACCAGCACAGGATGCCGATGTAGTCATTGGTGAAGTAGATGCTGTAGCCCTCCGACGCGAAGGCGGCCGCGGTCAGCAGCAGGTATGTGACGGTGGCCAGCGCCGCGCCAAGGCTGCTGACGAGGGAGCCGGCAAAGACAAACAGCAGCCCGGCTGAGGCGGTAAGAGTCATGGTCTTGAGCGCGAGATCGATCAAATGGGGATCGAATCCCGTCAGCAGTTCAATGGCGCGGACCACGGCAAAGCCGAGCATCCGCCACTGGTATGGGAACGCCTGCGTGCCGGCGAGGGTCCTTTGGTACCACTGCGTGGACAGCTCGCGAAACGGCAGGTTGGTCGCGAGGTCGAAGAAGTGAATGGTGACGTACGAGGTGTAGACGGCCCAGAAGCTGAAGATGAGCAGTGCCGCCAGCAACGAGGCCTTGCGAGTGTTCATGGCTGACCTGCCGCAAGTCCGGCGGTGTGCCCCGTGGCCCAGGCCCAGGCGAAGTTATGCCCGCCGATTGGACCGAACGCGTCGAGGACCTCGCCGCAGAAGTACAAGCCCGCACAACGCCGGCTCTCGAGCGTGCGCGGCTCGACCTCGTCCAGCGCCACGCCGCCGCCGGTGACCTCGGCTTTCTTGTAGCCTTCGTCGCCGGTCACCGGCAGCACATACGTCGTCAGGCTCTCGATCAACGACAGTCGCTCGGTCCGCTTCAAGCTACTCATTCGCCGATCAAGCGGCACGCTGCATTCCAGCATCAGTCGCTCGGCCAGGCGGGTGGGCAGGTGCCGGGACAGCAGCGTGGCGATCGACGCCGATGGCGCCTCGAACTCGCGCTCCCATGCGGCGGCGTTCAAGGGCGACCACTGTGCTCGAATGGTCCGGCTAAAGCCGGACGCCACATCGAACGGTCGCGTGACGACATGCGAGATATCAAGCACGCTCGGCCCACTGTAACCGCGATGGGTGAACAGGAAGCCGCCAGATGTTTCGGTGACGCGTTTGCCGTCCTTGCTGCGGAGGCGCACCTCCAGCGACACGCCCGAGAGCGACTCATGTCCTGAACCGAGCAGCGGTGTGAGCGCGGGATACGTGGGAATCATGCGATGCCCAAGTAATTCGGCCACCCGCAAGCCAGTGCCATCGCTGCCGGTCATCGGGACCGACAGTCCACCGGTCGCCAGGATCACGCGCGTCGCCGCGATGTCGCCGGCCGACGTCTGCACGGTGAAGCCGCCGTCCGCCGGTTGGATCGTCGTCACGCTGGTGCCGAACAGCAGACCCACACCGCGCTCGCGCGCGAAGTTCACCAGGCCATCGCGAACATCTTTCGCGCGGTTTGATTGAGGGAACAGCTTGCCCGACTCGGCCTTGAGCGCCAGCGGAATGCCGAGGTCGCGTTCAAAGAACGCGCGTTGTTCGTGGAGCGGCCAGGCGCGCAACATGCTGCGCAACAGGTGGGCGGGTGAGTCAGTAACGAAGCGCTCGGGAGCCAACACCGACGGCAGCACGTTACAGCGCCCGCCGCCGCTAATCAGGATCTTGCGCCCGCCATCGGTGGTGCGCTCGATCAAGGTGACGTCAGCGCCGGCGGCCGCTGCAAACGCAGCGGCAACCAGCCCAGCCGCTCCGCCACCGATGACGGCTACCGTCACTATCGGAACAGGTTATCGACCGGCACGTGGGTGATCGGCCCGAGGTTGAGCGCGCGAATCGGACCCTCGATCAACTTCAGATCGCCCACCACAACAACGGCCATGCGTTCGGGTTGGATGAAGCGGGCGGCCGCGCGCTGCAGATCAGCGGCCGTGACCGCGGTCACGCTCGGCACGAAATTGCTGAAGGTCGTGTCGGGCAGGTTGTAGACCACCAGCTCTTCGAGCTTGCGGGCCATATCACCCGTGGTTTCAAACTCACCCGGAAATCCCAGCGCGACGTAGCTCCTGGCCTTGGCCAGTTCGTCGGCCGGCACCGGCGTGAGAATGCCGTTCAGCTCGTTGAAGAACTCGCGCAGCGCGTCGGCGGTCTTGTCGGTCTGCACGCCGGCGGCAGCCACGAACGGACCGGCCGAGAGCCGCCGGTCGAATCCGGAGCTGGCGCCGTAGGCATAGCCGTTCTTCTCGCGCAGATTCTGGTTCAGGCGTGACGTGAACGAGCCGCCGAGAATCGTGTTCAACACTTCGAGCACCGCGTAGTCGGGCGTCGCGCGCGAGACGCCCACCCAGCCAATGCGGATCTGCGACTGTGCCGCCTCGGGCTTGTCCACCAGGTAGATCTGCCGCGTGGTGAGCTGCGGCGCGTTTGGCACGGCCGCGACCAGTGACACCATGCCGTCGGCCTTCCACCCACCGAACGCCTGCTCGAGCATCGGCAGTGCCGTTGACAGCGTCAGATCGCCGACCACCAACAGGGTGGCGTTGTCGGGACGGAAGTGCGAGCGATAGAACGTTTTGAGGTCGTCAACCGTCAGCGCCTCAATCGTGGCCGGCAGGCCGTTAGCCGACGTGCCGTAGCGGTGCGTGGGTCCGAAGACGATGCGCGGGAAGGCCAACTGGACGAGCGCGCCGGCGTTGTCACGCGCCTGCAGCAGGCTGGTCAGGCGCTCCTTGCGCAGACGATCGAGTTCAGTGGCCGGAAAGCTCGGCCGCAGCGCGACGTCCGACATCAACGGCAGCGCCTCGGCCAGCTTCGACACCGGCACGGACATACGGATGGACGAAGCGTCGAACGAACTCGACGTTGACAGGTTCGCACCAAGGAATTCAACGGCGTCGGCGAATTCCAGCGCCGAGCGCGCGCCGGCGCCCTCGTCCAGCATCGCCGCAGTCAGGCTACCGACGCCGTACTTGCCAATGGGGTCGGCAGCGCTGCCCGATCGCACGATCAGGTTGATCTGCGCCAGCGGCACCTCGTGGTGCTCGACGATCCACACGGCGAGACCGTTCGACAGCTTGTGTTTCTGGATGGCCGGCAGCTTCAGCGCCGGCGCGGGGCCCAGGGGTGGCGGCTGTTTGCGGTCCGGCTGTTGCGCCACGAGTGAAACCGATGCGACCAGCGTCACGAGCAAGGTCAGCGCCTTCATCATTTCTTGTCTCCCGGAATGACGCTGAGTTCCACGCGCCGATCTTTCGGCAGGTAGCGCCCGACCGCAGCTTGCACCTCGGCCGCGGTCACCGTGCGATACCGCGCCAGGTCCTGGTCGAAGAAGTCGGGCGTCCCGGCGGCCTTGAAATACGCGTTCAACTGGTCGGCCTTGCCGCCGAACCCGCCGACGCGCTCCATGTTGCGGTAGAACGAGGCTTCGGTTTGGTTCAGGGCGCGCGTCATCTCGCGCCCGCCCGGCGCCTCGGCGCGCAGCTGGTCCAGCTCTTCGTCGATCACCGCCTGGATCTTGCCGAGGTCCTGCCCGGGCCGCGCCGTGGCCATGATGATGAAGTTGCTGCCGAGCGCCTGCGACTGCTGGAACGCGGCCACGTCCTGCGCGATCTGCAGGTCGTATACCAATCGGCGATAGAGCCGCGAGTTCTTGCCGCTGCTGAGCAGGTTGGCAACCATGTCCATGGTCGCGTCACCGGGCTTCAGCAGGCCCGGGGTGTGCCAGGCCAGGTAGAGCCGCGGCAGCTGCACGCGGTCGGTGATGGTCTTGCGCTTCACACCGTCGAGCACGGCGGTGGGTGTCGCCAGCGGCTCCACCGGCTTGCCGCGCGCTACGTCATCAAACCACTTCTCGACCAGCTTGCGCGTGTTCGCAAGGTCGATGTCACCGGCAATCACGAGGCTGGCGTTGTTGGGGACGTAGTAGGTGCGGAAGAAGCGCGCCACGTCTTCGAAGCTGGCGGCGGTCAGATCTTCCATCGAGCCAATCACCGGCCAGCTGTAGGGGTGCCCCGGCGGGTAGAGCAACGACGACAACTCGACGAAGGCCTGGCCGTACGGTTGATTGTCGACGCTCTGGCGCTTCTCGTTCTTCACCACGTCGCGCTGGCCGTCAACCTTGCCGGGCGCCTTGTCGTCGAGCAGAAAGCCCATGCGATCCGACTCGAGGAACAACGCCAGCTCCAGCGCGTTGGCCGGCAGGTCGATGTAGTAGTTGGTGCGATCGGTGTTGGTCGAGCCGTTGTTGTTCGCACCCGCGGCTTCAAGCCACGTGTCGAAGGACCCTTCGGGCACATGCATCGAACCCTCGAACATCACATGTTCGAACAGGTGCGCGAAGCCGGTGCGACCGACCCGTTCGTTGGCCGAGCCGACGTGATACCAGAGGTTGACCGCCACCACCGGCACGCTGGTGTCGCGGTGCAGGATCACATTCAACCCGTTTGGCAAGGTGAACTGTGTGTAGGGGACGCTCAGAGCGGGTGTT